>Ga0115002_10009313_pt1 | contig 10748 bp, 10 predicted proteins | sample ArcticOcean_MG_C_8_FD_89576 | JGI IMG/M metagenome (GOLD analysis project Ga0115002, IMG submission 89576) | Marine microbial communities from western Arctic Ocean - ArcticOcean_MG_CB11_86 | ecosystem: Environmental > Aquatic > Marine > Oceanic | place: Arctic Ocean: Canada Basin | collected... | reverse complement strand
GCAATTGCAATAGTGGTTTTTTTAAATCGAGCAATTGCGTCAAGAGTATTTTTAATTTGAATATTACTTAATGTTGTTTGAGTAGTTACTGGATGTTGTAATAATAAAATTTCTTTGCCAGAAAATTTTATTTTATATTTTTTTTCTAAATCTATTTTAGATGTAATTTTTTGTTGAGTTATTTCATCTATGCTAGGTGAACCAGTAAGAAAGACATTTTTTTTATTTCACCCATAGATAAAATTCTATGTAAACTTGTTTTTGTTGCAGCAAAATGGATATTAGAAATTTTTGTAATTGCATGACGAGTATATTCGTCAATACCACCAAGAGTTTTATCTCCTCCGTGTATATGGGCATTAGGGATATTCATATGGTATGCTGCTAGAGCAGAAGCTAGAGATTCATCTCTATCACCTAAAATTAAATTAACATCAGGTTGTATTTTTTTAAAGATTTGTGCAAAACTGGTGACACCCTTCCCAAGAATTATAGCCATAGAATAATTTGAGTCATTTTTAGGAAGCATGTTAATTTTAGCACAAATAGGAAATTTATCACGTTTAATTTCAGATATTGTATTTCCGTGTTTTTTAGAAAGATGCATTCCTGTAACGATCAATTGTAATTCAAGATTTTTGCTGTTAGTAATTGAATGTAAAAGTGGACGAAGGATTCCATATTCTGCTCTAGTTCCTGTAGTTACAGCAATTTTACGTATTATAATACTTCAAAATTATTAAATCATTTTAATTGAATGCTTGAGGTATAAATGACTATAATGGTGATATTTTTCCAGAATAGAAATCGTAATTAAAATACTAGTCTTAGAATAGAAAAGAAAATGAAAGAATGGGAAAAGCCTTCAATTAAACATGGAAAATTAACGAAATATAATTACATTGTTCAATATCCAAAAAATTTGAAATTAGGGAAAAATTTTGATATTGGCACATTTACTTACATTAACAGTGATGCAGGAGTAGAGATTCAAGATAATGTCCAAATAGGTTCGCATTGTTCTATTTATTCAAATTCTACAATAGATAAAAAACGTGGAAAAGTTATTTTAAAAAAGAATTGTAAAATAGGTACTCACAGTACAATTATGCCAAATGTTGTAATTGGAGAGAACTCAGTGGTTGCAGCATATTCGTTTGTTAACGTAAATGTTCCTAATAATGAAATATGGGCAGGAGTTCCAGCAAAATTAAAAAAACGCTTAAAAAAATAGTGTAATTATTTTAACCGTAACCTACTTTAAATTTTGGACGCCAAATTCCATAAGAGTCTTGTTCAAATAATTCTGGATTATACCATTTATCCAGAATTTGTGAAAAAGATCGGATATCTAACCCTGTAAATTTACAAAAATTTTCAACAACATCTTGATCTAATTTTCCATCATTATTTTCAACTAAAGGAATCATTTCTTCACGAGTCTTAAATCCATATCTTATCCATCTAGATGCAGTATCCGTTGCACTCGCGTGTCCAAATTTTAAGTATTTTAAATGAATATTTAGCAAATAGGATAAAGAGTCAATTTGATCATAATTTTCTAAAAATCCTTCTCTTATGTGTTCATGCTCTAAGTGTTTAAATCCCCAACGTTTTGCAATTTCAAAATTATGAATTGAATTCCATGGAAGAAAATAGCTAAGATATATCGGCTCTAAACCGAATTTTTTACAATCTTCAATAGATGGTGGTCGTGTATAAGCTAAATCTTGTTTAGTCAATATACCATCATGAAACCAATCTTGAAGAGAATCTTGTACAACTCCATTGTATGGTTGTTGCATTGCTGATGGTGTATCTTCATTATTAATTCCACCATAAGTATAATTGACATTTTCACCATAAACAAGTAATTTTATGCCCAATTGCATTGCCATTCTATATGGATATGCATAGATCAATGAATCAGTATACCATGAAGGTTGACCAAATTCTTCAAATGTTTTTTTTGACAGAATTCTTGTAACTCGTAAATTTGGTTGTAACTGTATGATATCACATCCAAACACATCAGAAATATTTTCAAGATTTTTTCTTCCAACATCTGTCCAATCTACATTTCCAACTGCCAATAGTACAGGATTCATTTTCATAATTTCTTTCATGTAATAGACTTGAAAATGTGAGTCTTTTCCGCCAGATACTGCAATTGCACAATCATAGCCGTCACCATTAATTCCTCTATATTTGTCACAAAGAACTTTCAACTCATCTGATCTTTTTTTCCAGTCAACAGATTTTTGTTTATCATGATTTAGGCATGGGAAACATACACCATTCTGATCAAATTGAATGCCAGGTCTAGTATTTGGCATTAAACATTTCTGGCAATATTTCATAAAAGAACTATTTATTCATGTTTAATATGAATTTCTTTAAAATAGAAGGATTTGAAATGTTAAAAATAGTAAAATATGGAACATAAAAATTAAAGTCATGACATTTGTTGTCGCTGAAATTGGGATTAATTGGGATGGAGATTTAAAGTTAGCAAGAGAAATGATTTCTAAATCAAAACAACTTGGATGTGACGCAGTAAAATTTCAAGCATTTGATTTAGAGATAGTAAAAAATCATTTAGAAAAGGAAAGGTTGTTGAGATCATCTATTTCCCAAGAAAATATTCAAAAAATTGCAAATTTTGCCAAAGATGAAAAAATTGAATGGTTTTGTACACCAATGTACGAAGGAGCAGTTGATATGCTAGAACCATTTGTAAAACGATATAAAATTAGAGAATTTGACAGTAGGGAATTATTAAAAAATTATAATTCAAAAATATTCAAAAAAGTGTTAGAAACAAAAAAAGAGATTATCATTAGTGCAAATAAATCTCCAAAAAATAACAAATTATACAATAATAAAAATATCAAATGGTTATATTGTGTACCAAAATATCCTACAAAAATAACAGATTTAGATTTTTCAAAGATAAATGAATTTCAGGGGTATTCTAATCATTCAAATGAAATTCTTGTTCCAGTAGTAGCTGCATCTCTAGGATCAGAAATTATTGAAGTTCATATAACTTCGGATAAAAATAAAGACTTTATTGACAATAATGTGAGTTTTGATTACAAGGAATTAAAAGAATTAATGAGGCAAATTAGAATTGTTCAAAGAATAAAAAAATGAGTAACAGTATGAAGCCAATCTGTTTTATTGGAGCACGTGGTGGTTCAAAAGGAGTATTTAAAAAAAATATTAGAAAATTAGGAAATAAACCATTAATTGCTCATACAATTGAAACAGCTCTTGAATCAAAACTTTTTCAAAAAGTAATTGTTTCTACAGAAAATAATGAGATTGCAAAAATAGCAAAAAATTATGGAGCAGAAATACCATTTATGCGACCAAAAAAACTTTCAACTGATAAAGCTAGTTTTGATGGAGTTATTTTACACGGAATAAAGGAATTAAAGAATATGGGGTATAATTTTGATATTATTGTAAATCGAGACTGTACAGTTCCATTCATAGATAAAGAAGATATGAAAGGAGCAATTAATGTACTTAAAAAAAATAATTGCAATCTTGTTTGCGGTGTATATAGACAACATCATAATCCGTACTTTAACATGATGGAATTAAATTCAAAAAAATATTTAGAGTTTAGCAAAAAGAAAAATAAGATTGCAAGTAGACAACATGCCCCTATCGTATATCAATTAAATGGACTATTCGTGTTAAAAGTAAAAGAGCTTCTTAAATACAAAAAATTTTACATGCCAAAAATACTACCATTTGAAATATCTGCTGAAAATGGATTCATGATTGATACAGAATTTGAATTTAAAATTGCAGAATGTATTGCAATGAAAAAAATGAAATGAAATAATCTACCAAGCAGTCCAACCTCCATCAATAACTAAATTTGAACCTGTCATGTAAGATGACGCATCAGACAACAAAAACAACAGTGCACCATCAAAGTCATTTTTCTTTGCCATACGACCTAAGATAGTTTTTTCAGAATATTTTTTTATAAAATCTGCATTTTGATATTTTTTATCCATTACGCCACCTAGAGAAAGAGTATTCACACGAACATTTTGTTTATGCCAATATGCAGCCAAATATCTTGTAAAATTAATAATGGAACTTTTAGTAGCGGCATAAGAAGCTGGCACATTGAGTCCACTCTTCCCATATATTCGATGATCAGCTCCGACTAGACCATAAATGGAGGAAATATTTACAATAACACCCGACTTTTGTCGTGCCATTAAATTGCCAATTTGTTGACAACATAGAAAGGTTCCAGTAAGATTGATTTTAATTGATTTTTCCCAGTTTGCCAAAGAGAAATTTTCAAATGTTTGACCATGTTTCAAAGTTGTATCTTCTAGAGAAGCTTTTGTTGTATATGCAGCACAATTAACTAATCCATGAATTTGACGAAAATCATGTTTTAAAGAATTCTTTAAGTTTTGAACATCAGAAAGTTCAGATATATCAGTTTGATATTGAGTAATGCTTGAATTATACTTAGATAATAATTTTACAAGTTTGTTGTTATTAGTAGAATCAATATCAACCAAAATTACATTAGCCCCTGATTTAGTTAAGGTTAGTGCAAATTGAGATCCAAGTAAACCTGCAGAGCCAGTAATGACAATATTTTTATTTCTAACATCAAATAATTTTGAAATTACATTATTTTTAGACATTTGTTTTTACCATTTTTTTTAACTTTGATGAATTTTTTGCATATGAAGCAATTTTAAGTATTTGGATAGATTTATTCAAATTATTATCACATTGTTGATTTTTTTTAATACAAGATATAAAGTAAGATAATTCATCTTCATAGGTTTGATTTAGATTAAATTGTTTTAATGTCATCAATTTAGACCATGCTGATTTAGTATTATCAAAAAAATTCAATATGTTTTTTTGATCATTCCAATATAATATTCCTTTAGTTCCAACAATTTTACAGCATCGAAATGGGGATTTTTGAAAAAAATCTAAATGTAATGAAGCAGTAAGATTATTTCCAAATTTTATTATCATATTTGAAATATCAGATGAATCAAGTTCTAAATTACTTAATTTTTCAGTTAAAGAAAAAATACTTTTTGGGATACCAAAAAACCAACATAAATAATCTAATTCATGAATATTGGTAAAAATTATTCCGCCACTTTTTAATTCATTAGCAGCATATTCAATTCTGTAATCACGATTTTTATGCCATAATGGAAGATAAGAGCTATTTTCCACATAAGCAGAAATAGGAATACCAATTTTATTTGATTCTAAAAGATATTTTATTTTTTTTATGCAAGGATGAAATCTGAGATTGGAACCCAAAAGAGTGATTAATTTTTTTTGAGAAACTAAATTATTCAAAATTTTAAGATTTTTTAAATTATTAGATAATGGTTTCTCAATAAACAAATGAATCCCATGTTTTGCCAATATTATAGCAGTAGGTATATGAAGTTCAGTAGAATTTGCAATAATAGCAAAATCAGGTTTTAAATTAATGCATTCATGAATATCTGAAAAAACTTGACACTTATTTTTTTTTAAAAAATTATCTAATTTTCTATGGGTCAATACAATAACTTGAGTTTTAGTAAGTTTTGAAAGATTTTTGATATGGCGTTTTCCAATTGAGCCGTATCCTACTACTAAAACTTTCAAGCATATTTACAATGTTATTGATAGATATAGGTTTTCAAAAAAATAAAATGTTTTTGATAGTAAAAACTTTAATGACGAGAAATAAAAGAATGATCATATTTTATGAAAAAAGCAAAATTGGATAAAAAAATAGAAAAAGAACTCAAAAATGCTACAATTTTAGTTACAGGAGGATCTGGTAGTGTAGCAACAGTTCTTGTAAAAAAGCTATTAGAATATCCTATAAAAGCTGTGAGAGTTTTGGATATTGATGAACACGGATTATTTAGATTGGGTAGAAAAATCAATGATTCAAGATTAAGATTACTATTAGGGAATATTTTGGACAAAGAAAGAATTGAAATCGCTGGAAGTAATGTTGATATAATTTTTCATTTAGCTGCAGTAAAAAATATTGAAATTTCAGAATTTAATCCAATGGAAACCATAGACACCAACATTAATGGTACAGTCAACATGATTAAGATGGCAATAAAAAATAAACCAAAAAAATTTGTAAATATAAGTACAGATAAAGCTGCTGAATCATCTACACTTTATGGAGCTACAAAACTATTAGGAGAAAGAATTGTTACTTGGGCAGGCACACATGCTAATCCTCCAACAAAATTTGCTACTGTAAGATTTGGCAATGTTATTGAAACACGAGGAAATGTTTTTGAAGTATGGGATGAAGAAAAGAAAAATAATGAAGCATTATCAATTACTGATCCAGAAATGGAAAGATATTTTTTTCACGTAGATGAGGCAACTCAATTTATTTTAGATTGCTTACCATTAGTAAATACAGGGGAAATTTTTATCCCAAAAATGAAATTACAAAAGGTAAAACAACTAGCTTTAAAAATTTCTAAAAAACATAAAATTATTGGACTTCGTCCAGGTGAAAAAATTCGTGAAATTTTAATGTCTGATGAGGAAAAACAAAATGCTGTTGAGAAGAAAAATTTTTGGATAATTCATAAAAAAATAGTTTAATTTTCAAAGAACTCAAAGATAGAAGATAATAGATAATTTTTTTCTTCAGATTCCATATTTGGGTATAACGGTAAAGTTAAGACTTGATCTGAAACTTGTTGTGTAATTGGTAAAGATAGAGTTTCAGTATTAAATTTAGTTTTATAAAATTGAGTCTTATGTATAGGATTAAAATAAACTTTAGAAAAAATTTGTTTATTTGTTAAATGTAAATGTAATTTATCACGTATATCTTTTGTAGGTAAACGAATAGTAAACATTTGATAGATATGATTATTACCTTGAGGAGGAATTGGTAGACAAATTTCTGGGATTTTTTTTAAATGTTTCATTAAATCGTTTGCGTGTGTCTGACGTAATTGTATGATTTTATCTAATTTTTGTAATTGAGAAATTCCTAATGCAGCAGTAATCGAAGACATTCTCCAATTATAACCCAATCCAATGTAAGAAGATTCCTCAGGATTTGAAAAATAATTTGTAGAATCTATTCTACCATGAGAACGAAGAAGTTTAATTTTTTCAATAACCTCTTTGGAATTAGTAACAACTGCACCACCTTCACCAGTAGTCAAAACCTTGTTTCCACAAAAACTAAAAATTGTTGCATCAGAAATTTCACCAAGTTTTTTATTATTTACAGAAGACCCTAACGACTCGGCAGCGTCTTCAATTAGAATTAAGTCATGATTTTTTGCTTGTTCTTGAATTTCTAAAATTTTACAACTTTGACCACCATAATCCATAGGAATTATAGCTTTAGTTTTTGACGAAATATTTTCTGAAATTTTTGTAGGATCAAGTCCAAAGGTCTCTTCTTCAATGTCAACAAATTTTGGTGTGGAATCTACAAATAAAACAGAGTTTGCTGTAGAAACAAAAGAAAATGAAGGAATTAAAACTTCATCATTTTTTCCTATTCCATAGGATAGTAAAGTTGCATGAAGAGAAGATGTACCTGAATTTAATGTTGCACAATAATCAGCATTTACATAATTTTTAAGTGCATTTTCAAATTCAAGTATCTCTGGTCCAAGAGCCCAAAAAGTTCCGCGTTTGATAATTTTAGTAATGATGCCAATATCTTCATCATCAGTGTATACTTTGTAAAGAGGAATTTTCCAATCAGTCATCAGATTATTATGACTTAGAAAAGCCATTAATTACTTTACCTTATTTTAATGAAAAGGGGTAGGATAAAAACAATGTTAGTGCTACTCTATGAAAATTAATATTTGAAATCAAAAAGATTTCAGAATTCTTGCAAGTTCTTTAGAGGCAGACCCTGGATTAGCAAAATATTTTTCTAAATGATTTTGACCGTTATTGATTAATTTTTTAGAAAAATTTTTGTCAAACAACAACTTCTCTAAATGCTCATGAAGATTATCTTGATCTGAGATATTCAATAAAGCGTTATCTCGTATAAACTCAAAATTGTAATATGTATCCATTGTGTGTATATTCAAAATAGGCTTTTTGAAAATTAATCCTTCATAAATTACAGTGGATGGGAAAAATTCGGTATTAATGTTAATCATAACATCACAAAGTTCAATTATATCAATAATTGGTTCAGAATGATAAATTTTTACATCAGGATTAATCTTATGAATCAAGTTTTTTACATATTCATTTCCAGGATCAAATGTAGGATGCATTTTTACAATTAATTTAACATTTGGAAAAAAACTTAATTCTAAAAATAAATTACGTAGCAGCTTTTCTAATCTAAGATAAGTATTAGTGTCAGTTTGAGCATTATATTCTTGAACTACTTGAGGGGTTAATAAAATAATTTTTTCGTGAGAATGAGATTTGGTAGGTTGTTTGTTAAAAAATGAATCATGTCTTGGACTTCCTGTCACTAAGATTTTTTTGTTAGAAATATTTCGAACATCACTAAGATAATTTTTTTGAATGTCTCCCCATAGAGCAATTTTATCGTTAAAAATTGGATACATATTACTAATATCATAGATCGATATTTCTGGTACATAATTAGTACCTCCATGTTCTAATAAAATGGAATCAATTTGGTTCTTGTTAACTTCAAGAATAGCCTTTTCAGTTTCTCCAAGAACATTAAGTGATAAAATGCAATTAGGTTTTACAGTGTTGAGAAATTTTTTTGAAAATATTATTAATTCAAGATATTCTTGTAATCGTCTTTTGTAAGTATAAAGTAGTACATCATGAATGGAATTCCAAAATGATTTTTTTTCAATCGAAAAAATTTTTTTGAGGATTTCAGAATTTGACCACAATTCATCTAATTCTTTTAAATATTTTTTACAAAGTGTTACAGCTTCATCTTTTTCATTTTTTGTTAAAAATTTACTAGGGGTAATTATTTTACAATTAAATTTTTTTAGAATTTTTACAGAAGCAAGATTCCACATAGCAGAACGACGTATATTTAAGAAAACTAAATTCCCATTAAAATCTTCTAGATTCTCTAAAAGATTAACATACTGAAGTGGGTTGAATTCAACAAATAGAATTGATTTGTTTTTATTTTTTGGATTAAACCATAAATTCAATAATGAACCGAAAAATGATTCAACTGAATTTTTTATTTTAGTATATGTTTTTCTTGGAATAGGAATAGAAATTGGAGTTTTCCCAACATTAAAACGTAATAGAATTTTATCCCAAACTAATAAAAAATCGTGATTACTTTCATCAAAAATATTGAGATTAATTTTATAATCAGATATAGAATTTATCATATCTGAAAAATGTGATGAACAAATAATTTTTTCAGGTTTTTCTTTTTCAATGATTCTTTTAATAGTTAAGAAGCTGTATATTTCTCTAACAAGAACTTGGTGCAATTCATTAGTATCAAGAACATTCAAAAGATTAACATCTTCATAATTAAGAAATTTTGAAATAGATTTGTCCTTATACCAATTCCAAAAGGATATCGTCGTTCTAAAAATATGTTCATGATCTTCTTTACTAAGATATGTTTCAGCAATTGTATGATTGATGTTTTTTTCATCAAGAAATTTATGAGTATAAATATTAAAGGAATAAATGGTTGCATTCTTTAATTCATTTTTAGAAATATTAGCAAATTCTTGATTAGAGTTAAAAAAGATGAGGGTTTTTTCCATACCAGATTCTTGAATACATTCTGTATAAATTAAATATAAACTAGAATCATTTCTATCTAATTATTAATAACATAATTAACAGTATTCTCTAATTGTTTTCTAGATTTACAAACTTCACAATAGTGAGACCATTTTTCATCATGTTTCCATTGAGGCAAACCAGTTTCATCAAATTTTTGATGAGCCATTTGGAGCATTCTTCTAGTATCATGTTTATACATGAATTCTTTAAGAGCAAATAATTCTGGAATTGTAAAATATTGACTAACAGTATCGGTATATTTGGTAGCATCTCCACATTCTGTCATAAATTCATCCAATGCTTCTAATTTCCATTTCTTAACAAGATCATCACTAACATTGAATTTACCATCAGCAATCATCTTGAGTTTTGAATCGTATTGTTGTAACAGGAAGTCTTGGTTATTATAAAAAATTGGACTGCCCACATAAGGAGTACAAATGAAAGGATCGATTTCAGCATTATTCTGTATCCAAAAATCAACAGTTTCCATCAAATCATCAATATTTTCGTGTGCGTTTCCAATCATAAATGTGGTAATTGGAGTCATTTTAGCTTTTTTAATTGTGTCAACAGTTATTTGAAGATGTTTTCGTAATTGTCCTTTTTGAATATCTTCATTTAACACTTTATCAGAAGCAGATTCAAAACCAAATGAAATGTACTCACATCCAGCATCTTTCATGGTTTGAATAATATGTGGTTTTACAGCAACGCTAGGTGCGTCACCTAATGTACCCCATTTTACAGTTTTAGCTAATCCTTCAGAAACATATAGATCACAAAATTCTTGAGTCCATTTTAGATTACTTGTCATATTTTCATCAAGAACGGATACAAAATCAACATTAAATTTTTCAACTAACAATTTTACATTGTTTACTGCATATTCAGGTGTAGGCCAACGAGCAGGAAGTTGAAATGTATCATTTTCTTTATCTGAAATTCGGACT
>Ga0115002_10009312_pt1 | contig 10749 bp, 8 predicted proteins | sample ArcticOcean_MG_C_8_FD_89576 | JGI IMG/M metagenome (GOLD analysis project Ga0115002, IMG submission 89576) | Marine microbial communities from western Arctic Ocean - ArcticOcean_MG_CB11_86 | ecosystem: Environmental > Aquatic > Marine > Oceanic | place: Arctic Ocean: Canada Basin | collected... | reverse complement strand
TCTCCGTTTCAACTTCTTCAATAGCATCATTTTCTGAACAACTAGAACCGATAACGAGTAGTAATATTATATATATATGTTTAGTATATGTATTCATTTGTTTTTATTACGATTTAAGTAATTAATTCATATTAAAATTTCATTAATTTTCATACGCTCCGATATTTGGTAATACTTTATGCAACGCATTGCCCGAAAAATCCTTCTCCCCGTTATTCTCTATTTGAATCCCTGATTTTATACCTGGTGAATTATCCTTTAATTTGTAACCTAAAAGACTTATAGGGTTACGCATGTCAATATTGGTTCCTCCTTTTCCAGGGTCAACAAACATTGGATTTGAGTTTATAGCATTCTTTCCTTTTGGAGAAACATTGAAAAACAAATTATTTTCAAAAACGCAGGAATTCTCTGGTTCAAAACCCCATTCTGCTTTATCCTCAAAATAAAATATATTATTTTTGAATGTTGTTTCAATTGGATGTCTCACTTTACCTCCTGCAACAAAAATTCTATTGCCTTTGCCCTTACCAAAGTAGTGGACATTATTATACACTTTTACATCCTTAAGTCCGTACTGGGTAGGAAATCCGTATAAGTAAGAACCCAACAATTCATTTTGACTGATGTTATAACGAATAGTCACATCCGAATTTATTCCTCTACGCATAATTCCACAAAACCAATTGTTGTCGTGGCTGTAATTGTATTGAATAATGGTGCCTATTGATCTGTAATCAGCATCGAAACCACCTCGCTCATTATGATCGGAATCACCTACGTTCCCATAAGCTTCGTTATATTGCACCACACAATTGACGGTATTAAAATTAACAATACTGTGTCCAGTATCATATCGACTGCTAGCTGCAGCCACATTGTATTCAATTAAAGGATCAAGTGCATTTCTTAATATAATGCTATTGCGTCCTGTTCGTTCAATAAAATTTCCCCTGATTACGAATTCGGTCCAAGGATAATAGGTTTCTGTGCCATAATTCCTCCAAGTCGATTGGTTTCCAATACCTACGCCTCCCACATCTATTATTACGTTATTCTCAATCAATAATTTATGGAACTTTGTTTTAATGCTATCACCAAGCACATCTACACGTATGCCTCCATGCCATTTTCCTCCAACATGACCATTCACATTATGGATATAACAATTCTTAATAGTGATGTTATTCATTATTCCATAATTTTCCGCCACTACATAAATTCCTTTTAATTTCCCTTGATCGTTTAATGTTCCATCGGTATTTGTTACTTCAATATTATTAACCTCCCAATGCTGCCCATTATATAAATAAATAGGAGCTTCTACTTTACCAAGTCCATTTATTACCGATTTGTTTTGAGTATCATCACGGAATATTTTTTTACTTTCAGGATCATATGAGCTTACTATATTGGGGTTATTTTCACTACCGCTACCTTTGATAACAAATTGCCCCTGAAATTCAGTTCCAGTAGCAAATAGAACCTTTGAACCTTCAGGAAATTCAGTTCCTGAATATTGCTCAAACTCGTCCTGATTACTAATGTAAAATGTGTTACCATTACTTTTTATATATGAATTACACCCAACCAATGTTAGTATCCCTAATAGCACAACTACCCCTATTAATAATAATCTATGTGTCATCTCTGTTTTCATAATATGTACTAGTCTCCTTTTTACTCATTCAAGTTAACCAAAACACTCTCATTCTAAATTAACTCAATCTGTCCAATAGGCTCTGAACCGCTACAGCTGATGTCGGTGACTATGAACATATCCGACGGCACCTTCATTAAAATAAACCCTGACTAGCATCAATTGGGAATTATGCCCTAAGATTTGTCTTTTAACACCCCATAATTCAACGCCATCTGTGCCATCAGCAGCAGTACAAGCCCACACTTGTTTACAATTACTCGTATCTTGTTCTCCCACATAATCTTTAATACAAGATGGATATGGGGGACAGAGTTGGTTGTTGGAGATGGTGAAAGACCAATAATAACTCCAATTGATATTCAAATCACATATACTCTCTGGTATCTCTCCTGTGAGTTGATTACCGGATAATTCTAATATTTCCAAATTGGTCAGATTTTAAGGTTCTGATAATCGTTACTCACATCATTAACCATTGACCTAAATCCATCAGTTGGTAATGATTATAAATTTTCATCAACTCCCTTTACTTTAAAACCTAAACATGCTGTGAAACCTTCTTCATTTCCAATCATGACATCAACATACTTAGCAATTTTTTTTATTTTTTTATCTTTCATTTTCAATAATTTTATGTCTCAAACCCAACTCCAATCCGCTTAGCTCAGCCAATCCTTTCATCCTACCAATGGTAGAATATCCCGGATAAAATGTATCCTGTAATGGAACATCACTAAGCATTAAATGTCCATGATCAGATCTCATTGGAATATTTACATCCTTATTGTCCTTGGACACTCTTTTTACCTGCTCTTCGATAATGGCTTCCATAATTTTAGCTATGGGGGCACTGCCCTCCAAATGGTTAGCCTCCAAAAAACTCTGATCAGCTTCCAGGTGGACACTTCTCAAGTGCAGAAAATGAACTCTATGAGCAAAAGTTTTGAAAATTTTCACAAGATCATTGCCAGAGTAAGCCCCTAGTGATCCGCAACAATAGGTCAATCCATTGTAATATGACGGCACACTTTCCAGCATGTACCGAATGTTGGAGATATTGTTTACCACGCGTGGCAGACCTAGTATGGAATAGGGCGGATCATCTGGATGAATGCACATCTTGATACCAAGCTTCTCCGCTTCGGGTATAACCTGACTGAGAAATCTAACAAGATTCTTCTTAAGTTGTGTCTCATCTATCGAAGCATATTTCTTGTGGCGCCATCTGAATTCATCTAGTGATAAAACATCTTTGGTGCCGGGAAGACCGGCCATGATTGTATTTTGTAAAGTGACCACTTCCTGATCCGAAAGACTGCTTAGCAAGTCATTGGCTTTTCGCTTAGTCTCAGCATTGTAATCTTTTGTCGCTTCTTCCCTTTTCAACAAGTAAAGGTCAAAAGCTGCTAAAGCCAACGGCGAGTAATGCAAGGCGTAGCTTCCGTCACTAAGGGGAAAATGAAGATCAGTTCTTGTCCAATCTAATACCGGCATGAAATTATAGCAGACGGTTTTCAAACCATTCTCAGCCAAATTGTGAAGTGTTTCTATATAATTATTGACGTATTGACGGCTATCTGCACCAGCAGTCTTGATGCTCTCATGTACATTGACACTTTCAACTACTGACCACCTCAGTCCTGATGTTTCTATTTCTTCTTTAAGTTTTTTGATTTCACGGCTACTCCACACTTGTCCTGTAGGAATTTTGTGTAGTGCTGTAACTAACCCTGTGGCACCAGTTTGTTTAATATCCTGAAGTGTGACACCAAAATCAGAGCCGAACCATCTAAATGTTTTTTCTAAATATTCCATTTTCGTCCCACTCTTTGTTCTAAAAAAATCTTTAAACTCCTGAAAATGAACTAAAACCACCATCTACAGGAATGATAGTACCGGTAACGAAAGTTGATGCATCACTCAATAAGTAATGCACCGTGCCATTAAGCTCAGAGGCATCCCCAAACCTACCCATTGGAGTTTTATTTATTACCAAATTGCCTCGTTCTGTATAGCTCCCATCATCATTGGTCAATATTTTTCTGTTTTGATTACCAATAAAAAATCCTGGAGCGATGGCATTGACTCTTATTTTATCTCCGAATTTCATAGACAATTCCATGGCCATCCATTTGGTAAAAATCTCAATACCTGCCTTTGCCATAGAATAGCCTAAAACACGAGTCATTGCCTGGGTAGAGGCCATGGAAGATATGTTTATGATACATCCCGAACCCTGATCTGCCATGATTTTCCCAAAGGTAAGAGAAGGAAGTACTGAGCCCATTAGATTGAGGTCAAGTACTTTTTTAAGGTCCGTTGTAGAGATATCAAAAATAGTTTGATCGGGGTTAACAGTCGCCCCTGGCATATTACCACCAGCAGCATTGATCAGGCCATCCAATCTGCCCCGATCTATTAATATTTCGGCCGAAATATTTTTAAGTGCGGCCTCGTCCAACACATTAGCTGTAAAGCCTGTTGCAGAATACGGCATTATTTGATTTAGCTTATCAACTCGGTTTGCAGTAGCTACAGAATCACGACCCAAAACGATCACATGAGCACTGTTTTGAACCAAATACTTAGCTATTGACCCTCCGAGCACTCCTGTTCCTCCTGTGATGGCTATGATTTTATTATTTATTGAAAAATGTTCGTTCATAATATTTTCTCAGTTGTTAATTCTATACTCATTTATTTTACTATAATTGCTTAAATTCTATCCTTATGAGTGGGGGTTATTTCAACAGCACCATCTTCCTGGTCTGCACAAAATCTCCTGCTCTATTTTGATATAAATACACTCCTGCACTTACTAATGTACCGTTATCGTTGGTGGCGTCCCATATAACTGATTTATAACCAGCAGTTTGTATTTGGTTAATTAGGGTTTTTACCTGTCTACCAAGCATATCATAAATGATGATATTTACATAACTTTTCTCTGGCAGATCGTAATGTATAATTGTTGCTGGGTTGAATGGATTGGGATAGTTCTGGTGGAGAGCATATGAAAAGGGTAATTGATTATTTTCAGTTCCTTTCGTGTCAAGTTCTGCGAGGACGCCCTGGTAAGTACCAATATTAACGCTCGAAGTGTCGATTGTATTGCCATAATAATCAAGTAACGGCTGAAAAAAGTTTAATCCTGTTCCAGCCGCGGGTGAGCCTTCTATTATATGAAAACCATCGGTCCCATTACCTGGATCGACAAAAAGTGGATCAAAAAGTGAATAATTATTGTCCTTTGTAATATTGGGCATGGATTGAGTGTTCCCAGATATCGGAATATTCGCAGGTGTTGGACCAAAAAAGATATTGTTTGAAAAACTTAAATTTGTTGCTCCGTTAGAAGATGATTGTCCATCATTATATATAAACCCTGAATTACTACCGGCAAAAAAGAATATATTGTTTTTGAAATTTATGTCATTCGGCCATGCAGTCCACTTTTTGAAGTTCAATATTACAATATCACTATAGGTGCTATCTGCATATAAAACATTATTGTAAACTTCCAAACCATCAATGTTACCAGAAAAATGCATTCCCTGAAGATCATTGTTTTCAAGTATATTATAACGTACTACCGTGCCCTTATTAAAACGCTCAGGAACAAATCCTGGGCTTTGAGGACCGCCCGTAGCAACAAAGCCTCCTTTTCCATTATTATGCAAATAGTTATATTGTACTAGAGTATTTTTTGTTCTGTAATCACTATCAATTCCCCTTGCATCCGTATCACCTAAGTTATAAACGGTATTTCTTGCTTCATTGAATTGGAATACTGTACCATCAGTATTAAAACAAAATGTCGCATTACCTGAGATACCATCTCCACAATAGTCAAATAAATTACCTTCTATCATCGCATCTATTGTTACTCTAATTATCAGGCCATTACCTCTTATATGATCAAAAGTATTGTTTTTAATAATAACATTAGTAGAGGCATACCAATTGTCAAGCGTACCATTACCAAGATCATCACCGAAATTTGTATCACTATTTCTATACCACCAATCAGATCTAAAATTAACTCCTGTTCTCCCAATATTATGAAAGGTGCTATTTTCAATAAGAATATCATTAAAATTACTTTTCAAGCTATCTCCTTTAGCATAAAAAAGTATTCCGCCATAATATCTTGTATCACTTACTGATTCGTCAATAGAACTATTTACATCAAATACAGTGATATTATCGAAATGTAAGTGGTTAACGGTCCCAAAATCATCAGATTTAAAAAGTAATGCATTAAACCTGTCTGTACTCATAATTGTACCACTTCGATGATTTGTGAATTGTATATTCTTAAATTCCAAATATTCCTTATTAATTGAATATACCGTATAATGTGAACCTAGCCCGTCTAGAATTGGCAGTGCGCCAGTGCCATACATTTCATACAATATTGGGTTTGCCGGTGTGCCGCTTGAGGTAATTACCAGTGTTCCTGTGAAAGTTTGCCCAGCTTTAAATTTAATTATTGATCCTGGTGAAAAAGTTGAGCTAGATAACTTACTTAATGTTTTCCATGCTGTACTTGTTGATGTTCCGTTATTGGAATTATTTCCAGAAATTGCGTCCACATAATATGTGGTTTGTGCTGTTAAATTTACCAGTAATATACTCCCAAGTATTAGGATGCCAATTGGAATATTAAATAATCTTATTATTTTCATTACTTTAAATATCTAAAATTAATACAATATTATTCTGCTATTGCCACTGACAAACCGACATACTTGCATTTAATCCTATTATTAGAATTGAGAATAATACCTTTAATTGGATGTCCTAACTTCTTTTACCTTTAATTAATAATTCACCTTAATAACTTCGAGTCCATTTAATAAAGTTCTCCCTGATTGTGCCTTGAAAACAAAGTCAATTTCACCATTAGTGACATCAATATTAAAAGATTTTTTTACCGCTTGGCAGAATCCTGCTTCTTTGGTCAGATCTAGGTTGCTAATTATCTTTTTTCCATTTGCTGATACGTCAAAGACTCGTTCATCAGGTTTGATATCCTTATTTTCTAAAAAATAAAGCGTGACTACATAGCTCCCATAGGGTACTCTGACTTTATAGTTTTTCAGATTTTCCAAGCAGGAATAATATATCGGCTCATCCTCAGATCCGCGAATAGGGCTTTTCCGAAATAATAATGTAGACTCGCCACCATCACTGAAGCCGTACAATCCATTAAAGGGTGAATCTTCAATCCAAGGATTAGACTGCTGATCTAGATATTGGGCATTAGACCCTACATTTATTCTTAATGAAGTAAGATTGCTAGTACTAAATCTTTTTATTTTTATAGTCGTTTCGTCCTCTACCTTTGTATCCTTGGCCGTGCCTACTGCCCTGAGACTATTATCACCTTCTTTTAACTTCACAGTCCATGATGTTTTCTTCACCTCATTTGGAGATTTACTACCAACCTTGTTACCATTAAAATACAGCTCCACTTTTTTTGTATTACTGTAAACAGTGATATTATAGGATGGATTTGACTGTATTGTAGCTCGTACGAGCCAGTCTTTTTCTGCTATGTACACCATAGGTTCGGAGTTCCAATTGGTCTTATAAAAGTAATAACTGTCTTTAGGTTTGCGATCCCATGTCGCCAAGCCTTTTTGATTCAGATGCGATATAGATCCACCAATATCAGGCTGGGAAAAATCAAACTGATTCCAAATGAGTCCACCTGCTATGAATTTTCTATTATTGATTTGACGCAAATAGGACTCATGGAAGATTAATTGGTATTGACCTGTAAAATCAAACCTTTTAGGGTTTTCTGAATTCAATCTTGGGTCACTGCCTGCTCCATATTCACTTATCATCACCACCTGCGAAGGTTTTCTTTGACGTCTTTTATCAAATGCAACCCCAAAATCATTCAACTCCCCACCGTACCAGCCACTGTAAACATTAAAGCCTACCACTTGTGCTATATCTTCAATACCATAGCGCTCGTAGTCACTGCTCATATGCATAGCCATCGTACTATATCTATTAGGATCCTCCGCCCTGATGATACTATCCAGCTTTACAGCATACTTTTGTACCCCTTTGACATAGGCAGTATCATCCTGCAATCGAATACGATCTTCATTCGATCCATAAAGAAAAATCTCGTTCATAGAACCCCACATGACCACGGAAGGGTGATTGTAGTGCTGGCGGATCATCTCTTTCAGCATAACTACCGAATTCTTGTAAAATTCCGGATGCATGCTCATATAATTAACCAAAGGAATTTCCTCCCAAGCAATGAGACCAAGCTCATCAGCAGCTCTCAATATTTCTGGATCCTGAGGATAATGTGCTATTCTTATGAAATTGCAGCCCATATTTTTGATCATCTCCATGTCTCTTCGATGATCTCCATTAGAAAGTGCGGATCCTTTACCCTTAAAATCCTGATGTCGGTTTGTTCCTTTGAGTTTGATATGATTTCCATTAATTGAAAACCCTTCTTCGGGATCAAAAGAAAACCATCTAACGCCCATTGGATTATCTACCTTATCAATCACACGGCCTTCGCTTTTAATTACTGAACTTACGGTGTACAGATATGGATCATCAGGACTCCAAAGGTGCGGATGATCCATATCTATAGTTTGCTCAAAATGTTTTCTTTCTCCAGGAAGTATCGATTCAGACGTACTCTTTTCTGCTATAACTGCTCCTGTGTTATTCAGAATTTTAGCAATTACTTCTACCTTTTTATTGACTGTGCCATCATTAACTACTGAGCTACTGACTGAAACAGCCGCACTTTTAGACGATACACCAGTTGTATTTATTTTAATTCCATTGGAACCAAAGTCATCCATGTCAAAGTGCACATCATAGGTAACCACAACCCAAACATCACGATATATGCCGCCATAAAGAGCATAACCTACAGAGAGAGGTGCAATGTATGGATCGTGAGCATTATTGACACAAACAGCTATCAATTGACTTTCACCTTCAATAAGGGCATCTGTAATATCAAATTTAAAACCCGTATAACCACCTTTATGTCGCCCAACCATTCTATTGTTGACATAGACATCGGTCACTTGATTTGCTCCTTCAAAATTGAGAAACACACGTTTTCCCTGTAGCTCGTTTTTTGAAAGTTCAAGGTTCTTTCGATACCAAGCTATACCACGTTTATAGCCATCTACATCATCAAAAGGATCTTCAGCATTCCAGGTATGTGGAATGTTTACAATATCCCAGGATGAGTCATCAATAGATGATTTGTTCTGCCCAGAGGCTATCCCATTATTCCAAAATCTCCAATTGCTGTTAATCGTGTACTCCGTTCTCGCCATTTGTGAGGCTACCGATAGGGTATAGCACAGCAAGGGAACTACTATAAATTTCTTGTTCATTAACTATTTAATCCTTTTTTATAGACTATTATTAATATCCTGAATTTTGTGGGAAAACCACATCTAGATTTGCATGTCATCCACCAAATTTAACATTTCCCAGCGCTATTTTATCTTACAACCCTTGCGTTTGGGTTTTCCGCCAACTTTATCACTTCATCTACGGAAACCATGGATGTGTCACCGGGTGTTGTCATTGCCAAGGCTCCGTGGGCGGTTCCATAATTCACCGCTGTTTCCAGTCCCACATTTTCCATAATACCATAAATCAAGCCAGATGCAAATCCATCACCACCTCCTACCCGATCATAGATATCTAAATCTTGCATAGATTTAGATTCAACAAACCCTTCATCATTATTCCATGCAATTGCCATCCAGTCATTAACACCGACATTTTTTACTACCCGTAGGGTTGTACCAATAACCTTTAGATTCTGGTATTCCTTACTTACATCATTCACCATTTTTTTAAATCCATCAGTTGGTAATGATTGTAAATTTTCATCAACTCCCTTTACTTTAAAACCTAAACATGCTGTGAAATCTTCTTCATTTCCAATCATGACATCAACATACTTAGCAATTTTATTATTTATTTTTTGAGCTGCTTCATGACCACCAAATGCTTCCCAAAGAGATGCTCTATAGTTCAGATCATAACTGATAATTGTACCGTGTGATTTTGCTGATTTCATTGCTTCCAAAATGACCATAGGAGCACTTTCAGATAATCCAGCGTAAATACCGCCAGTATGAAACCATCTCACTCCAAGCTCTCCAAAAATATAGTCCCAATCAATATCACCTGGTTGTAGCTGTGATATGGCTGTATGTCCCCTGTCTGAACAACTAAGTGCACCTCGTACGCCGAATCCTTTTTCTAAAAAATACACCCCATTGCGAGATAATCGACCTAATCCATCAAAATCTTCCCATTTAATAAATCGTGTGTCGACACCTCCTTGTAAAATCAGATCTTCGACTAATTTCCCAACTTCATTTCGAACAAACGCGCTAACTATGGCACTACGCTTGTTAAAACATTTTTTAAAAGCTCTAGCAACATTATACTCACCACCACCTTCCCAAACCTTGAAGGATCTTGCAGTTCTAATTCTACCTTCACCAGGATCCATTCTTAGCATGACTTCGCCAAGAGATATCAAGTCATATTTGCAATTAGATTTTTCTTTTATTTTCATAGTTTATACTCACATTACCAATGGATTTACTTCCTCTGAAATAACTTCATATTTTTTTCAAATCTCTGAAATGATCGAATATATCTCATGCATTCTTTCTAGCCATTTCTATTTTTTTCATCACTTGCAGAATTTGTTTTTCAAGACCATCGAAGTCATCATCTTTCAAATATTCTTTTGAAATTAGTTCTGAACCCATACCTAAACAGTAAGCCCCCGCAGTAAACCATTCAGATATATTATTTAAGTCGGCAGTAACACCTCCTGTTGGCATAATTTTCAACCATGGGCAGGGAGCTAAAACGGATGAAATAAATTTAGGACCCAACACGCCTCCTGGAAATAATTTCACTATTTCAGCACCTAGTTTTTCCGCAGTCATCATTTCCGTTAAGGTCCCACACCCTGGTATCCAAGGAATATTATTTTTTACGCATACTTTTGCTATAGATTTGTCTAAAAATGGTGAAACGATGAAGCT
>Ga0115002_10009311_pt1 | contig 10750 bp, 11 predicted proteins | sample ArcticOcean_MG_C_8_FD_89576 | JGI IMG/M metagenome (GOLD analysis project Ga0115002, IMG submission 89576) | Marine microbial communities from western Arctic Ocean - ArcticOcean_MG_CB11_86 | ecosystem: Environmental > Aquatic > Marine > Oceanic | place: Arctic Ocean: Canada Basin | collected... | reverse complement strand
TGTTAGCCGTATGCGATTGGTTGCGTCCCGCGTTGCCGACGCCTGGCATCGTGCGTGTGCACGGCGGCATCCATACGTTGCCTTACCCTCTCGAACCAGCGCTGCGAATGGCTGCCGCCATAGGCTTTGCTCGGTCGCCCAGACTACTGCGTGGTTTGGTTGGGAAATGACCTTGGCGGGACCGAGGCAGGCGCTCGGGTCGCGTCAGTCTGTATCGGGAAGCGCAAACACAAACAGGTTGGTGCCGGAACTGGGTCGCAGCTCAGGGGTGAGGTTGACTGCCCCTCCTCCGGTGTTAACGGCAATGTATTGAACGCCGTTTACGGCATATGTGATCGGATAGCCGCTTACCGGCGAGCCAAGGTTGATCTCCCACACAACCTCGCCGGTCTCGTCGTCGAATGCTCGGAACCGTCCGTTGGCATCACCGCCGAATACAAGTCTGCCGGCAGTGGCCATGAGCGACATCGTGCCCGCTCGTTGTTCGTGCAGCCAGGTGGTCTGACCGGTCTCCACGGAGATCGCGCGAACGGTGCCGAGATTGTCGGTTCCCGGTGCGATCTGATGCCGTGCGGCAAGCGAGTAGATTGCCAAGCCCCCCTGGCCACCGGTGGTGAGCGCCCGTGCCCGCTCGCTTTCGACGTTGCTGGTGGCTAACATTTGCGCGCAGATGTTGCGCAGCGGGTAATACATCATGTGCGTTATTGGACTGTAGGCGCCAGCCTCCCAATCCTTGCCGCCTGTCCAAGATGGGCAGACGAAGACCTGCTCGCCTAGCTCAGAGAAGACAATCTCCGGATTTTCGGTCACGCGGCCAGTAGCGCCATCAATATTCTCAATCACGTTTTGGAACGTGGTTGGGGTGGCCCACAGGAATTCACCGGTCTCGCGATCTAGGGTATACACCACGCCCGTTTTTCCCGGAATGCCGGTCACCACACGGCGTCGCTCGCCAGGCTCAAGGTTTGGATTGATCCAACTGACCACATCCGGGTCAGGTGACACGCGCGTTTCGACCAGCAAGCGCTCGAATGGGTGGTCGAGGTCCCAGTGGTCGTTGAGGTGCTGGTAGTACCAACGGATTGCCCCGGTCTCGACCTCTAGGGCAAGTGTCGAGTTGCTGTATAGATGCGCGTTTTGCGCGCCGCCCAAGAGAAATTTCGGCGCCGGCGACGTGACGGATGTCCCTAGGAAAATAAGCTCAAGCTCAGGGTCATAGCTCGGGACCATCCAAGCGCCGACGTGCTGGCGCGCCTCGAAGGGCACATTGCTCCAAGTCTCGTCCCCCGGTTCTCCCGGTGCTGGGATGAGCCGGCGCCGCCATAACTCTTTGCCGGTCAACGCATCATGCGCTGCGATGATGCAAGCGTTCGGCCCACCACGCGGCCGACAGCTGCGTCCGGAGATCACCTTGCCATCCGCGATGATCGGCCCCGAGCTGTGTGTCGCTGAGGTCACTCGGTAGTCGAAGATCTTCGTCTCCCAAATGGGCTTGCCGGTCACTGCATCGAGGGCGAAGACATGGTTGTCGTCACTGGTGTTTATGATGAGCCGATCGTAGATTGCGATGTTGCGGTTGTTGCGAGCATTGAAACCGACAAGCTCGTATAGATCCTCCGGCACATCGCGGCTGTATTCCCAAATAAAATCACCGGTCACTGCATCGATGGCTTGGATCACGTCTTCGGTTTGAGGCACGTACAGCCTCCCACCGTAGGCCAAGGGGGTAATCTCGCCAGTACCTGGTTTCAAATCTCGCGACCAGACCATGCGGATGTTGTGGACGTTTTCGCGGTTGATTTGATCGAGCGGACTATAGCCCCACCCGTCCAGGGTCCGTCGCCACATCAGCCAGTCGTCAGGTGCAGGGTTGTGCAGCATTGCGTCGGTGACAGGGGTAAAGGCTCCAGCGGGTTGCGCGTGCGCCAAGCTCAACGGCCATAGTAAAATCAGTTTCGCGAGCAGGACTGACAAGGTAATAGTAGTGATTCCAAGGGCGGGCAATGCGATTCTCCGGGTCACCAGAAACATGGCCACAGTTTAGCACGACGAAAAAATTGGCCACTTGCGTCGTAGGAGTTCTTGGACGGGAATGTTCTTAAGGTCCAAAACTGCCGATGATCACCCAGGTAGGCTAGTCTCGCGCGTAATCAATCTCCGCTCGTTTGACTGTAGCTGAAGCACCCATTTGCGCAGTGCTCGATTTTACTTGGCCATGCTGCTTGTCATAAGGAGGCCGGAACTTATAGGGTGTTTTGCGACACCCTATAAGCGAGCACCCACGTGCGCCTAAAGACGATCGATTGTTACGGTATCAGGTACAACGTCGCGGCTTCTGAAAACATCGCATTCTGGGAGTTCGTCGAGCGCGGCGATTGGGAGCCAAATACATTCAAGATCTTCGACCGGTACCTAACTGCGGACACGGCCTACATCGATGTTGGAGCATGGATTGGGTCAACGGTACTGTATGCGTGCCAGCTGGCTCGTGAGACCTACGCCTTTGAGCCTGATCCGATCGCCTTCGAGGAATTGCGCAAAAACGTCGAAGCTAACGCTGACGGCTTGGAATCGATTCGGTTGCTGACTGCTGAATTGGCAGTCACCTCAGACGGCGCGCCGATTCGACTTGGTAACCGAGACCACGGCGGCGATTCAAGGAGCAGTTCGCTGTTCACAGATGCAACGACGCATTGGGATGTGAAATCCATCAGGCTCGACGGCTTCATCGCTGAGCAGCAGATCAGCGGAAGGATCTTTATCAAAATAGATATCGAAGGGGGCGAATATGATCTCGTGCCAACTTTCAAGAATTGGCTCGGTCGCTACGACGCAACGATCCTATTATCGATACATCCAAACCACCTCAGTATGAGCCTTCGTAACACGCACGGAAATAACGGGGTCCTCAAGCGGATAACCAGGCGGGCAATGTTTGTGTGGAAACACATCAAGCTAATCAGGGCGCTCGGGTCAACCCATCTTTATGCGGTCAATGGCCTGCCGTTCAGATTTACCCGAGAGGTGATCCGGGCAATCCTGTTTGGGCGTTTTGCCAGCGAGGTGCTAGCGACAAACAGGGCCTGGGGCGACTGATCCAGCGACAAACGTCAGATAGATCTGTGGGGTAGGGTCCTCGTGTATACGTAAACGTATGCGATTCATCGTTCTAGACCTTCGCGATACGGCGTCATGTCCATTCCGAATACGCCGTGCCGAGCCACAATGGCGGCGATCGTTGCTTGCGACCAATACGACGAGCCGGGTTGCGGAAAGCCGAGGACAGCCCGCTGCGCAAGACTCGCGCGAGCGATCAGTCTTTCCAGAAACTTGTTCTGCCGATAAGCCGACCAAGCCCAGCCGATGTGGAGTGTGCTGATCCATTCACATTCGGCTCGGCGGTAGGTGATGTTTTGCACCAACCGAAAGCTCTTTTCATGTAGCGGCGGGCCTCGATGCCAGGTGTCGTGCCTATAGAATAGAACGTCGCCGGGTTTGAAAAATGTGTGTACTTCGCGCTCATAAAGCGAGGCCCGCCATTGCGCCACGTGCGGGCGAAACTCGGCGAGGCTAGCTTCCGCCGCATCACGATCGTTCACATAGTCGAGTCCTGCGATACTGGGCGAATCAACGATCGGCCACGGGTATGCGGGGTCTTCGGGCCCTTCCCGCGGTACCACCGCGGTTGCACCGCCGCATTGCTCGACGTCGTCGTAATAGATGATCATTTCGACGGCTTCGGGGCGCGACCACTCGGCTGGATGGGCGAGCGTATGATTGGGATAGTCGATGTGAATGCGCTGATCCGTATTGTCGAGGTCACTCGTGATGCCGGCGCGACCGTACTTTGGCCAGAGGTCGGATTGCGAGAGCCTCAAGTCGGATATTTCGACGCCAAGCAACTGGGCAACCGCGCCCATTACCCTCGGGTGCAGCGTCACATCGTTGGGGGCCCCAATCTGACTTGGGAAAACCAGGTTGCTACCGAAATCCTTGATCGCCAAAGACTCGTCACTCCCTGCAGGAGGTAGTCGCTCGACCGCGGAGTGTCGAACCTCGTCGATCAGCGAGTCTGGGAGCAGGTTACCCACAAAGGCAAACCCAGCCTCGCGCCAGGATTGGACGTCCGTCTGCGCGAGAACTGGTTCGGTCTCCGCAGGGGCTGGAGCCGCTTTGATCCATCGCAAAGGTTTGCTCATTAAGGGGCCTGCACCACCCGAGTCGCGAAGTTCGCCGGCGAAACGATTTCCAACACCTCGAAGTCGCTTGAACATTCGATCTCGCGGTGCTTGATCATCGGTTTCTGCAGAATACAGTCGCCCTTGCGAATGGTGCGTATCCCCTCGTCCTCGTACTCGAACGTCGCCCATCCATTCAGGACGTGAACGAGCTGAAAGTCGCACTCGTGAATATGCCAATCTTGCACCTCGGTCTGCGTCTCTTTGCCGTTGTGACGAATCACGTGCGCAACGAAATCACCATTGGTGCCGTCCTCGATGCCAAGATCTCGGTAGTCGAATATCTCGCGCAACCCGGGCGTCCACTGCGCGCCCGCGGATTCATTGTGAACGAACCGCCAATCGCGTCGATCTACCAAATCACTCATCGGATCCTCCATAAATAAGCCATAACATGTGTTGGAAGGTGAGTTCGAACCCCCCAACGGAGGTGAGATCGTACTCGAATATGCTGACAACGATCGCAAAGCTACTGCCAAAGGTGCCAATAACGCGGGGTGAAAATATGTCGAGCCAAATTAGTCGCCACAGCAAACAAGGTCAAACCGGTTCGCGCGCCGACAGGATCCTGTTTCCCAAGAGTGACTAAGCCGACTTCTTGCTGTATATGATTTCATTAAAACGTGAGTAAGGGGGAACTATGGATCTCGGATTGACGGACAAAGTCGCCATTGTCACCGGCGGGAGTGACGGGATCGGCCGGGCTGCTGCGCAGAGAATGTCGGCTGAAGGCGCCAACGTTGCGATTGTGTCTCGTTCGCAGGCAGATCTCGATACGGTTGCTGCAGAAATCACTGCCGTGACAGGAAACGAAGTTATGGGCTTGCAAACAGACGTTCGCGACGAGGATGCAGTCAAGGCGATGGTTGAATCGGTGGTCGCCCGCTGGGGTCGCTTGGACATCCTTGTGAACAATGCGGGGACTTCATCCGCGGCCCGCTTTGGGGATATGACTAACGAGATGCTCGACGAGGACTTCACACTCAAGGTCAAAGGCGCAGTTTATTGCACGCGACATGCATTGCCTCATCTCAAAAAGACCCAGGGCGCGATCTGCAACACCACCACGCCGGGCGGCAAGGCGCCAACTGCAGGTAGTCAACCAACGGCGTTGTCACGCGCTGCGGGAATCTCGCTAACAAAGGTTTGGTCAAAGGAGTTTGCAGCGGACGGAGTACGGGTCAACACAGTCTGTGTTGGGTTGTTGAAAAGCCGTCAGCACAAGCGCCGTTGGGAAACGGTGAATGAGAAAGACCCGACGATAACGTTGGATGACTTTTACGGAAACATGGGAGGCTATGTACCGATGCAGCGAGTTGGCGAAGCTGCCGAGGCGGGCGACGTAATTGCCTTTCTGTGTTCGCAGAGCGCTAGTTATGTCACGGGCACGGCGGTGAATGTGGACGGCGGCAGTTCGCCGGTGGTTTAGCGGGTCTCTGCGACGGTTGCTTGACTTGGTAGCCGGGTAGGGGCTGCGGCTTCCGCTGCCCCTCACGCTACTCGAGGTCAGCTCGATTGGTCTGCGATTCGTACTACTTCTTACCCGTCCCGGGCTGGCTGAGCGCTTCGTATTCTGGCGTATTGAATCGTTTCTTGTAGGGATAGTCATCGGCGACTACACGACCCAGTGAGCCGCCCGTCGGAGGAACGACCCAATCGCAGCCAGGGGGTTTCTCGGGCGTGTTTTCCCAGCAATTCAACAGTTCGTCGAAGTCTTCGGCGAGGCTGCCTGGATCTTTGGGCGGCATGTAATGATTCGGATCCCAATCGAACCTCATGAACAGCTTAGCAGTGCCCATACCAATGCGATGACAGTCCAAACATCCGTTGCCCTCGATGTGGATGGTGCGCATATCCCAATTCTCTCCGCCGATGACGTAATACGACAAATCGAACTCCATATCCCGGTCCCGTGCCCGCATCTTCGGAACAACGGTCTTGTCTGTGCCCGGAATCATAGCGGCGTCAATGAACTCGTTGTGGATGAAGGGATCATTCTGGTGGCATTTCACGCACTGCACCTGCTCGGGCGTGCGGTAGGCTCGGTTGAACTCCTCGGGCTCGTCGATCCATGGCATTGCGCCCAGCAGTCGGTGGGTTTCGGGATCGACGTTTGCCCACGGTTCGATGGCGTCGCTGCTTTCGAAGAACGCTGTCGCTCCCGTGCCTTCGTGATTGCCGTTCATCTGCACTGAGCCGTTAACGTGAGTTTTTCCGTTGTAGACGAAACTCGAATTTCGACCAAACGTCACCCAAACGACCTCTGGTAAGGGCTTACCATCGGCAGTTCTGCCTTCGAGGCGCTGTAAAACCGATCCGGAAATACAGCCCTTACCTAGCCTGCTTGGATTATCGCAGGTGCGGAGAACGCCGCGGGCTTAGACCCCATCGACATAGAGCGGAAGTTCGACGCCTTCGCCGAGGTCGACTCTTGGTGGGACGCCCAGTTCAGGCTCGACCATCTTGGCGTACTCAAACGCGGTCGCAGGAAAACCTATCTCTTCTTTGTCGTTCGGAAAAAACGCAGAGCTGAATGCGGTAAGCATCAAACCGAGTCCGGCTGCAACGATGTGTAGCCGATTGAACTTTCCCATCACCACCTCTATTAATAACGTCTAGGTACCTATGACGCCCGCGAATATTGGCTAAGCGTACCCCGGATTCCAACCACTATGGTCTACCGTTGATGGTGACAAGCATAACGGAAGGGGTTCATGCAGGCGGCTCTCGAACGGTCGGAGTTCACTCAGTTTGGTTCCTCATGGGGAAAGTGCGTTAACCCCAACGTAGATTTGCCCACAATGCTGATATTGATGTCGAGTGGCCGCCATCTTGCGAGGAAGGTAACTACAATAGACGTCAGGAATCAGCAAGGGTATGCCAATGGATATCGAACAACGAGACGAGTTTCTGTGTCAACCCAATACGGCAGTTTTCGCGACCGTTGATGCGAAAGGTCGTCCCCACGCGGTACCCGTCTGGTATTTGTGGACCGGTGAGGTGTTTGAAATCATTGGCGGAATTAATTCGGCAAAGATGCGCCACGTCGAAATGAATGGTCGCGCCGCACTCTGTGTCGACAAGCGGGGCAACGGGGCTTTCCACGTAACTGCTGAGGGTCCATGCGAGCTCGGAACCACGGCGACGAGGGAATGGCGGTTGAAGCTACATACCCACTATCGCGGTGCAGAGGCAGCTGAGAAAGTCGTTGCCGGCGATGGTCACCTTGGTCAACGATTTATGCTGTTACGTCCTGAGCGTTGGTATGGGTGGAGTTCCAGCTGATTGAGTTCGAAGCTCTAGAGACACTTTATATGGGCTTTGCTACGGTCGGTGGCTGCACCATCGTGACGGGGCTCGGCGCCTGCCGGTTCGGTCCAGATCGTCATGCCGATCGTCGAATTGACGAAATATGCGAAAACTGTCAATCTGACGAAATCTATCAAACCAAATAGCGGCAATAGAATGAGTACAGCGGAAACCAACTCGAATGAGGTGGCGGGGCCCCCAGCGATGCCTGGCGCCGCGGGAGCGGAAACGAGCGGCGAGATTCCTTCAGCTTATGATGTCCCTTTGGAAAACCTCCTGCCCATAAACCCGAGATTGTTTAGCGAAAACCGATGGCAGGAGTGTTTTGAGCGATTAAGGGCAGAAGACCCAGTTCATTTCAATCAAACGGATATGGCCGGCCGTTTCTGGTCGCTGACCAAGTACGACGACATAAAACGTGTCGACTCCGATTGGCAGAATTTCAGTTCCGCAAATGGCATTACCCTTGGTTTTCCGATCGATGCCGAGCTTCCCGAAGGCATGCTGTCGCTCAGTACATTCATCGCCATGGACCCGCCAGTTCACGATGTACAGCGCAAGACGGTAACTGGTGTGGTCGCGCCCGCAAATCTCGTTAATCTGGAACCGCTCATTCGCGAACGCACTTGTGGAGTGCTTGATTCCTTGCCTGAAGGCGAGACGTTTGACTGGGTGGACACGGTCTCTATCGAATTGACTACGATGATGTTGGCGACCTTGTTTGATTTTCCATTTGAGGACAGGCGTAAGCTGACCCGCTGGTCGGATGTGACCTTTGCTGTTCCACAGCCTGGCGGTATCGTTGAATCGGTGGAGCAGCGGCGCGATGAACTGTTGGAGTGTTTGGAATATTTTTCACGACTCAAAGCCGAGCGTCTAGTGAATCCGGGTAGCGATCTTGTGTCGATGTTGGCGCATGGGGAGGACACAAAAGACATGCCGCCCATGGAGTATTTGGGCAACCTTCTGCTATTGATCGTGGGTGGCAACGACACGACTCGTAACACTATGTCGGGTAGCATCTATGCGCTTAACAAGTTTCCTAACCAATATGAGAAGCTGGTCGCCAACCCAAAACTTCTTCCCCAGATGGTGGCCGAAGTTATCCGCTGGCAAACGCCGTTGGCGTACATGCGGCGAACTGCGAATAACGACTGTGAGGTGGGCGGCAAGCCGATTAAACGAGGCGATCAAGTGCTCATGTGGTATGTGTCGGGGAACCGAGACTCGGACGTGTTCGACAAAGCGGATGAGCTGGACATTGAACGCGGCAACGCCAGACAGCATCTGTCATTTGGGTTTGGCATCCATCGCTGCATGGGCAACCGGCTCGCAGAACTGCAGTTGCGTATTTTGTGGGAGGAGATCCTAAAACGTTTTGACAAGATAGAAGTGCAGGACGAACCTGAGTTCACCTTCTCATCCTTCGTAAAGGGATATACCCATCTACCGGTTAAAGTAATAAGAAGGAAGGAATAGGAAGCGAGCGCTTGAGTAGACCGAGCTCGGTTGAAGGCACAAATGTCCACATGAGAAAAGATACGAAACGCGAAGCGATCCTCGACGCTGCGAACGAGCAATTCAGACAGTACGGTTATCGAAAAACCTCAATGGACGACATTGCTGTGGGTCTAGGTATTTCGAGGGCGTCGCTATATTCCTATTTCGACAACAAGGACGAAATATTTCGCGGTGTATCAATTGGGATCCACGAACAAGGGTTGCGTGATGCTGAGCGTCGTTTGGTTGATGCACCCAGGACGCAAAACCTGTCAATGCGGGTCGCAAATGCCTTAGTAGCACGACACGGACCCTTTCAAAAAGCGGTCACTGAGTCGCTGCATGGGAGTGAACTGTTCGATGAGCACAGTCGGCTTTGCGGAGAGATCGCGCTGGAGGCTAGTAGTCGTTTCCAGGACTTGCTCGCGACCGCGTTGCGAGCAAGTTCCCGAGCCGGCGCAATCGATTTGAAAGCGGTAGGGATCACTGCAGCAGCCGCGGCTGAAATATTGAATCTAGCGACGGCAGGACTTAAACGGGGGGCGCCGGATTGTGCCGTATTCGAAAAAAGGGTACGCGCTTTAGTCAAGGTGTTCGTCGCTGGGCTTCGATAGAGATTTTGGATATCGCGATCGACCGATTGCCAAACGTAGGGCTAACTCGTTAAGTTAACCAAACTAAGTTGGTTGGGGACAGACATGTTTTATGAACTCAGACGCTACCGCATCTATCCCGGCAAGATGGATGAGTGGCTCACCTTGATGGAAAACGAGATCATTCCATTTCAAGTCAGCTGCGGCATGGTAATCAGTGCAAGCTTTCGCGGTGAAACGGATGACTCGGTCTACGTGTGGATGCGTCGTTTCGAATCTGAAGCGCAGCGCGAGGCGCAATATCAGAAAGTCTATGACAGCGAGCGGTGGAAGAAGGATATTGGACCGCGCGTCGGCGAGTTGATCGATATCGATGCAATCGAAGTGACTCGCCTCCTGCCTACGACTTTGTCGATTGCGCAATAGCGTACAACCCACAGATGCGCCGGGGGCGCATACCGCTTCGCCCGAGAAAATCCCGCAGCAACTGTCTGCCACGTGGGATAGATAACTAGCCCAGTGAGTAGGGCGGTCCAGTCTTTCGATTTTCAGATGTCGGCATGGTAACAAAAGTAGTCTCATTTAGTGACGCACGTTGTTCCGACGGCAGTCGCGTGCGCAAGCCCATATGGTGAATAACGGTTCAGACGGGTGATCCACAGGCAGCGTCCTTGTTACCTCTATTGCCTACCTTACCGATAAACGAATAACCGCTAGCCCTCAAACTCATGGATGGTGCCATGCTGGCTGCCAATGACTTTAGAATTGATGGGTGTCCTCAGCTTCCATGGATGCCCTCAACTGAGGCTTCATCTTAGGCTCATGGAAATGATGGATGTCCTCAACTTAGGCTAAGCTGAAGGAATAGTGGGTGTCCTCATCTTACTCATCTTAGGAACTGTCGAGCTATCCGCGCGTCTGCTGACTTTGTTCGTTCTCGTGTGCGATTCTGGCGCGTGAAATGATGAATTGGTGAATCGCTTCGGCGTCATCGAGAGTTAGCTCAGCGCTGAAGCTGCGCATGCCGAGTTCACTGCGGGCACCGCCGAGGACGATGGCTTGGAAGGTCTGATGGGTTTCACGCGACATGCGTCGCAAATCCACAATGCT
>Ga0115002_10009306_pt1 | contig 10751 bp, 7 predicted proteins | sample ArcticOcean_MG_C_8_FD_89576 | JGI IMG/M metagenome (GOLD analysis project Ga0115002, IMG submission 89576) | Marine microbial communities from western Arctic Ocean - ArcticOcean_MG_CB11_86 | ecosystem: Environmental > Aquatic > Marine > Oceanic | place: Arctic Ocean: Canada Basin | collected... | reverse complement strand
ATCTTCGGGTCTGGCATCTATGAGTACATCAAACGTATTGTGCGGATCAGAGGGTACCGTGGTCGCACTCAGGTCTTGAATCACCTTCACATAGTGTTCCCGAAATCCATCACCGCCCCCAGGTAACAGTTCGTTAAGGGATTGATCGATCATAAAAAACTGTCCGGCCTCTGTTTGAATCTCTGTACCTTGAGCCACTTCGTCCAACCGCAAGCGCAAGCGCGCATCAGCAGCCGTGGCCATCACCCGCAAATTATCTGGCATGGGTAGAGGTTCTTGGGGTGTTCTTACACGGGGTTCGCGCCGTGTTGCAGCTGGTTTCGCCTCAGGTTCTGGTGTCTCACTCACCACCACTTCATCTTCATGTCTTAAATCGCGCCGATTTAATGACGCGATACGCTTGCGCATATCGTCTGAAAGCATAACCCTCTCCACAACAAAGTCATTCAACCACACATCACATATTCTCAACTGAATATACATTTGGGCACACAAACACGTCAAGGCATAGGATCAGTTCAAAAAGTACTCGCATGACCAAATAGATTTTATTATGTTGACACTCCATTTTGAAACCTATTCGGAAAGAACGTATCATTGTTGTATAAACACCTGTTCTATACCTATCCGCTCTTACTCTGCCTGTCTGTCATGATGGGCTGTTTGGCTCCCGATTCGACAAATCGAAATGCCCAGAGCGCTAAAAAGGAAGCCGCACCAACTGCAATTACGAATCAGACATCTGCACCCAAAACGATTGACCCGCAGATCTTATCCAGCCGCACATTTGGTGAAGCACCTCAAATTTCCAAACTTGTCCAAAGCGGAGACTTACCCCCTGTCTCCCAACGTCTGCCCGAAAATCCGCTGATTGTTGTGCCCCTTGAAGAAATTGGTCAATATGGGGGTACCATTCGGCGTGGCTTAACGGGTGACATTGCCCAATGGCCTGGTGTTGCAAAATGTATGGCAGAAAATCTGTTGGCCTTTAAAAGACCGATGGGCGACGGCATTGAACCCAACCTTGCCGAACAGTATGAGTTTCAAGACGAAGGTCGCACAGCCATCCTCCACTTTAGAAAAGGCATCAGGTGGTCAGATGGGCATCCTTTTACTGTAGATGATGTACTCTTTTATTATAACGACATGCTCTTCAATGAAAATGCCCGGTCAAGCGACATTCCCACACCGCCTCCGGCTTGGCTTGTTGATGGCAAACCCATCGTACTTGAAAAAGTTGACGATTATACCCTGCGTATCCGTTCCCCAAAACCATTGGGGCGACTGCGTGAGACATTGGCTTCGCCCAGTGATTTTACAGCCCCCAAGCATTATTGGAAACAGTTTCACCCCGATTACACACCCGGCACAGATTTCGGCGACTTTCGGCAACGCACGACCCGAGCCAAAATGCTTATGACACCCGGCGTGCCTCGCTTATCGGCCTGGATCGCCAAAGACTGGATACGGGGCCAACGCCTCGTCTATGAACGCAACCCTTATTATTGGAAAATTGATACGGCGGGCAACCAACTGCCCTATGCAGATCGCATTGTCTTTTCAGTGATCAGTGATACCCAAGTTATCTTGCTCAAATTTATCAACAGTGAAATTGATCTCTTTGGTCGATACACCGACGTCAACATGTTCCATACGCTCAAGTTGGAAGAAAAAAAAGGCAAGTTCAAAATTGTCATCTCAGGACCCAATTCAGGCCCTTCATTTTATCTCAATTGGGACGTAGAAAAACCTGCATTGCGTGAGGCCTTTCGCAACAAACAGGTACGCATCGCCATGTCCCATGCCATCAACAGAGAAGAAGTGAATCAAATCCTTTACAAAGGGTTTCTCGAGCCTTCGGGATATTCGTTTTTGCCGGGCAACCCTTACTTCACTGAAGAAAATTATCGCAAATACACCGAATACGACCCTATATTGGCCAATCGTCTGCTCGACGAAGGGGGATACAGTGATAAAGACGGGGATGGTGTACGCGACCTCAAAGATGGTTCACCCTTTGAGGTGGTCATTGACGCATCCGGCAACTCTTCAATTTCAGATATTTGCGAACTCGTCACGGATCATTGGGCAGATATTGGCATCAAAGTACACACCTATGTGGCCATGCGCGACATCATTTGGCCACGTCGATTCAATGGCGAATTTGAAATTCACCAATGGGGTCTCGAAGCACCCGGAGACCCACTGAACCGGCTTGACGATTGGGCTATTACAGGCCCCAACACACCCTTCTGGCACAGAGACGCCTCCAAAGAAACCCAACCGTGGTTTCTTGAAGCCACAGACTTAATGCTCAAAGCAACAACGACGGTTGACACAGCACGCATTCGTACCTATATGGAAAAGGCCAGTGACCTGCACTCAGACAATGTGCCCGTCATTACCATCGGTTCCATCTACCGCATTTGGGGCAAAAGCACACGCTTGGGCAATGTGCCCAATGACATCAGCTTTCTGTCTGTTCACGGTGCGTGGGGCAGACCGATTTTTCACGAACAAATTTTTATTAAACACGATTAAAGGCAATCCCCTAACCCCCGTTGAAAAGGGGGGAATCGATGGAACATCCTGGCAATTAATTCAATAGGGTCATTATTTTTGGATTTGAATTTTATGATTTATGCAACAGCAAAGAGGTGGGGTTCGTTACTCACCGCCCTGTTTTTATTGCCCATTTTTTTTCTCGGCTGTCTCGCCACCGACCCAGGGGATGTGGCGATGGGTAAGCAGGCTACGTCCAATGCGGTGGTTACCAAAACACGCGCGGCCAAGCAAATTGATCCAATCGTTCTTAAGAACCGCACCTTTGGCGAAGCGCCTATGCTCGCCGAAAAAGTCAAACGCGGCGAACTGCCTCCTGTATCAGAACGCTTGCCCGAAAATCCCCTCATCGTTGTACCCGTTGACACCATCGGTCAATACGGCGGCACCATTCGGCGGGCCCTCACCGGTGACATTATACAAACCGCTGGGGTAAGTAAAACCCTGGGCGAAGATCTCATGGGATTTTCTCGGCCGTTGCCCGACAGCATCGAATTTAACTTGGCCGAAAATTACGAATATCAAGACGACGGCAAAACCGCCATCTTTAAACTGCGCAAAGGCATCAAATGGTCAGACGGACACCCGTATACCGTTGACGACATTCTCTTTTGGTATTACGATATGACCCTTAACGACGATGCACGCAATTCGGTTTTGGCACCCAGTGTGTGGTTTGTCGGCAAAGACCCTATTCAAATGGAAAAAGTCGATGACCATACTTTAAAAGTAAAATCCCAAGCCCCGCTTGGCCGCATTCTACATGCCCTAAGCGGTGGCTCTAGTGCACAGCCCAAACACATCTTTTCGCAATGGCACCCAAAATACAACCCACAATCAACTTACCAAGCCTTTCGCGACAGCTCCACGGATGCACAACAGATCATGAAACCGGGCATTCCTCGTCTCTCTGCTTGGGTGCCCGTTGAATGGATTCGGGGCCAACGCATCGTTTATGAACGCAACCCCTACTATCACAAAATTGACACGGCCGGCAACCAACTACCCTATGCAGACCGCATCACATTTACGATCATTCAAGATCCGCAAGTGATCTTATTAAAGTTTATTAACGCAGAAATTGATCTCTTTGGGCGCTATTCCAAAGTCAGCATGTTTCCCACGTTAAAATCGGAAGAGAAAAAAGACCGCTTCAAATTGCGCATCACAGGCCCAGATCGTGGCCCGTCGTTTTATATCAACTGGGATACACCCAAAACCAACGTGCGTGAAGCCTTTCGCAATCTTCAAGTTCGCATTGCACTCTCTCATGCGATCAACCGCGAAGAGATCAACCAAATTGTTTACCACAGCCTGCTCGACCCGGCCGGTTATTCTTTTAACCCATCGAATCCTTATTACACAGAAGAATCATATCGCAAATATTCTACATACGACCCAGAAAAATCCAAAGCCATTCTCGACAAAGCCGGATACCGCGACACCGATGGCGACAGTTGGCGGGAACTCAAAGACGGCTCGCGTTTTGAATTTAACATCGACGTCACACCCGGTGAAGGTGTTGATGTTTCGGAACTCGTCTCAGAACACTGGCGCGCCATTGGCATCAAAGCCAATCTCAACATTTCACTACGCGACATCATTTGGCCCCGCCGTCTCAACGGCGAATTTGACATCCATCAATGGGGTCAAGAAGGCCCTGCCGACCCATTGGGCCGTCTTAACGACTGGGCCATTATGGCCCCCACCGTACCCTTTTGGCATCGCAATGCCTCTGAAGATGGCCCAGAGTGGTTACACGAAGCCACACGCTTGATCAAACAAACATTGATTACCGTGGACCAAGAAAAAGTAAAAGAACAAATGTCACTTGTACGTGATTTGCACACAGACAACGTGCCCGTTATTACGGTGGGTTCCTCCTATTCTGTATGGGGTGCCGGCACCCGATTGGGCAACGTGCCCTTTCAAGGCACCGGTGCAGACGTTTATCGGGGATGGAGTCGGCCTGTGTTTCATGAACAGATTTATATCAAACAACCTATTTCACCAACCCTCCAATAGCTGGAGTAACCCATATGGTCAACTACATTCTCCGCAGATTATTAAACATGATCCCCACCTTGATTCTGATTTCAATGGTCAGTTTTGCGGTTATTCAAGCACCCCCTGGGGATATGCTCACCTCTCGCTTGGCGGAGCTTGCCGAACAAGGCGAACTCGGGTCAGAAAGCGCAATGGCCCAAATTGAAGCCCTGCGCGAGCGGTATGGCCTCAACGACCCGATCTACGAGCAGTACTATCGTTGGATCAGCAAGATCGTTTTTGAAGGCGACTTTGGTGAATCTTTCACCTACGAAATGGGTGTCATCGAACTCTTGGGTGAACGCCTTGGGCTTACCCTGATGCTCACCTTATCCACCCTTGTCTTTACGTGGATAATCGCCATTCCCATTGGCATCTACTCAGCCACACGACAATATTCAATAGGGGATTACGGCTTTACCTTTTTGGGCTTCATTGGTTTGGCCACCCCCAATTTTTTGCTCGCACTCGTTATTATGTTTATTCAGGTCACTGTCTTTGAAACCGCATCGGTCGGCGGTCTCTTATCGCCCGAATACATTGGTTCGGACTGGTCCTGGGCAAAACTGATGGACCTCTTAGCCCACATATGGGTGCCCATTCTTGTCATTGGCACAGGCAGTACAGCAGGTGTGATTCGCATTATGCGCGGTAACCTGCTCGACATTCTCGGTCAACAGCACATTCAAACCGGTCGGGCAAAAGGCCTCAAAGAAAGCACTGTCATTGTAAAATACGGTGTGCGCATTGCCATCAATCCCTTGGTCAGTCGTTTGGGCCTCGAGCTTCCCAGTTTGCTTTCGTGTGCCGTCGTCACAGGCATCGTTTTGGGTCTGCCAACCGCGGTGCCCATTTTTCTAACCGCACTCGCCTCTCAAGACATGTTCTTGGCGGGTCCTTTCTTATTGTTATCTGCAACCTTCTTATTAATGGGCTACCTCCTGGCCGATATTCTATTGGCTTGGCTTGATCCGAGGATTCGATATGAGTAGTGTCGCCGAAACACCCACGCAATCACCCGACTCAAACCTGCCACCGGTCGTGGTTGGAAAAGCCGCCACAGCAACCTATTCACAACGCAAACTCATCTGGCGACGTTTTAAAAAACACAAAGCCGGTGTTGTGGGTGGTTACATCGTTGTCTTGCTTTACGCCTGTGTCTTCTTAGGTGAAATTTTGGCCCCACACAACCCGGCACAGCGCTTCTTTAAGTTTGTACACTTGCCAGCACAGCGCGTCCACGTCATCTCAGACGAAGGCATTCACTTCCCCTTTGTCTACGGCATCAAAAGCAACTTTGACCGCCAAACGGGCATTAAAACCTACACTGAAGACGCAAGCAAGCGGTATACCATTTATCCCTTTGCGCGCGGCCACGAATACACCTTCTACGGCCTCTTCACCACCAATATCCACCTCTTTGGAACCGGCCCAGACAATCCCATGTTCCTTCTGGGAACAGACCGATTTGGCCGCGACATGTTATCGCGTATCATTGTGGGTGGGCGCGTCTCACTCACCATCGGCCTATTTGCGGTATTCATCAGCCTCACTCTCGGGTCTGTCCTTGGTGTCATCTCTGGTTTCTACGGTGGCCAAGTAGACAACATCATCCAACGCATCATCGAACTCATCTTTGCATTTCCATCCATTCCTATTCTCATGGCACTCAGTGCCATACTCCCACCCGAATGGCCTTCGCACTTTGTCTTTATGGGCATCGTTACCGTGCTCTCATTGGTGGGCTGGGGCGGGCTGGCACGTGAAATTCGTGGCAAAACCCTCTCCATTCGCGAATCAGATTTCATCCTTGCCGCACGTGTGGTGGGCGCAAAAGACCGCCGCATCATCTTTCGCCACCTCTTACCTTCAATGTTCAGTCACATCATCGTCATTGCAACACTCGCCATCCCTGGTTTCATCTTGGGCGAAAGCACACTCAGTTTTCTTGGTTTAGGCATCAAACCCCCCATGACTTCTTGGGGCTTGCTCTTGTCTGACGCGATGAACATTCACTCATTGAGCCTTTATCCGTGGCTCCTTTTACCCGGTGTTTGCATCATCATTGCCGTCTTGGCCTTCAACTTCTTAGGCGACGGCTTACGCGACGCCGCAGACCCGTATTCAAGCAGATAGTTAAAAACCGGAAAGAAGAAAGAAGTAGGGAGAAGAACAATCCTACAACCCTCTTCTTTCTTCTTCCTTCTTTCTGAAGCAAGGATTTCCAATGGCTCAAACCGATACAAAAACGCAACCGCTTTTAGACATCCAAAATCTCAAAACATATTTCTATACCGATGATGGCGTGGTTCGAGCAGTAGATGGCGTTTCACTCTCCATTGACCCCGGTAAAACGCTCGGTGTGGTAGGTGAAAGTGGCTGTGGCAAAAGTATCACCGCCTTTTCAACTATGCGGCTCATTCCAACACCACCAGGAAAAATAGAAGACGGAAAAATCCTCTTTCGCAAAGATCCGAGTGTTGACGCTGTTGACCTGACGCAACTCAATTCTAAAGGCGCACAAATGCGCAGCATTCGGGGCAACGACATTGCCATGATCTTTCAAGAACCCATGACATCGCTCAGCCCGGTACACACCATTGGCAATCAAATTGGTGAAGCCATTATGCTGCACCAAAACGTGAACAAAAAAGAGGCGAGAGAACGCTCTATCGAAGCGTTAAACAAAGTGCGTTTGGCGCGCCCAGATCGCCAAGTAGACGCTTACCCGCACGAACTCTCGGGTGGAATGCGCCAACGCGCGATGATTGCAATGGCCCTTTCGTGCAACCCAAGCCTCTTGATAGCCGACGAACCAACCACTGCACTCGACGTTACAGTCCAAGCACAGATTCTTGACCTCATGCAACAGCTTCAAGATGAAATTGGCATGGCCATTATGCTCATCACGCACGACTTAGGTGTGGTGGCTCATATGGCCGATCATGTTGCGGTGATGTATTTGGGCAAAGTGATTGAGTATTCTGATGTCCGCACCATCTTCAAAAAACCCAGACATCCCTATACCAAAGGCCTGCTCAACTCCTTACCCAAAATTGGACAAAAGCAGCGCCTCGAACCCATCGAGGGTTCTATTCCTGACCCTTTCGAAATACCATCGGGCTGTACTTTTGCACCTCGGTGCCCACACGCAACCGATCAATGCCGTGAAACACCGCAGCTCCTTGAAGTAGAACCCGGCCATCAGGTCAGTTGTTGGTTGGAAGTAAAATAGAGAGGTCAGCATTCAGGGTTCGGGAAAACATCTCCGATCTCTAACCTCTGCCCCTGATCCACATACACTCGGTCATTCATACACGGACGTAAATCATGTCAGATAACAACACAGACAACCAACCCCTCCTCGAAGTCACCGGCCTCAAAACCTACTTCCCTATCAAAAAGGGAATTATGCGCAAGGTCGTCGGTTACGTCAAAGCTGTTGACGGCGTGGACCTCACATTGCAAAAAGGGGAAACCCTTGGCCTTGTAGGTGAATCGGGATGTGGCAAAACCACCGCCGGACGTTCGATCATTCGGCTTGTAGAACCAACGGATGGCAATATCATTTTTCACCACAATAACGAAGCCATTGACTTGCGTGCGCTTGAAAAAGAAGAGATGCGTAACCTCAGACGAGAATTACAGTACATCTTCCAAGATCCGTTCTCATCGCTTAACCCACGTATGACCGTCTTTGATATTGTGGCCGAACCCCTTGTCGTAAATCAGATCGCAAAAGGCGACGAACTCGATCACCGAATTGAACAACTCGTGATTCGCGTGGGTCTGCGCCCCGATCACTTGCGTCGTTACCCGCACGCCTTCTCTGGAGGCCAACGGCAACGCATTGGCATTGCACGTGCCCTTGCACTGAATCCCAAACTGGTTATCGCAGACGAGCCCGTATCTGCACTCGATGTATCCGTGCAAGCCCAAGTCATCAATCTGATGGAAGACCTACAAGAAGAGTTTGATCTCACTTACCTCTTTGTTGCACACGACCTCAGCGTGATCGAACACATTTCTGACCGCGTGGCAGTGATGTACCTCGGCCAAATTGTCGAAATCACCACAGCCGAACGCCTCTACGAAAAACCGCTTCATCCCTACACCGCCGCACTCAGGTCTGCCGTACCTGTTCCCGACCCCGACGTCAAAGTCGTTCGCATTCCACTCGAAGGCGATGTGCCTGATCCGGCGGACGCCCCCCCAGGTTGTAAATTTCACGTGCGCTGCCCACACGTACAAGAAAAATGCAAAACAGAAGAACCCCGACTCCGAGAAATTGAGCCGGGGCATCAAGCCAGTTGTCACTTTGCAGGTGAGATCACCTTTCAAAGTTTAGAGATTGAACCTGCTAAGGGGTAATCACAAGATTCACGCCAAACAAACCTCCCCTATCCAATTTGTCCACTCGATACGCTCACGAATTGATAAACGGAGGTGGCTTCATGCCCGATCCAGATTATACATCCAAAGTACCCTTCTACACATTCCCCAATACCCTCGAAGAACAAGAAGCCGCACTTGCTACCAATCCGTTGATGCAACGTCTCGTTGCGTATCGGAAAACATACAAAAGTGACCCGCACCGCCCCACCTATCATTACATCAACCCGGAAGCAAATCTCAACGATCCAAATGGCTTGTGTTATTGGCAAGGCCAGTGGCATTTGTTCTACCAAGCCTATCCTCCCGAAGACACACGCCAACATTGGGGCCACGCAATCAGCGATGACCTCGTTCATTGGCGCGACCTCCCGTACTGTATTTATCCAAATCCCGAACGCTGCTGCTTTTCTGGGGCAACGCTTGTAGAGGATGACCGCGTCATTGCCATGTATCACGGCACAGAGGTCGGCAACATCGTCGCCACCTCAAACGATCCGCTCCTACTCAACTGGAACAAAGTCGCTAACAAAGCCGTCATCCCAATGAAAATGCCAGAAGGCACGCATTGGCCACCCCGCGTGTTCGACCCGTGCATTTGGAAAAAAGGCGACGCCTACTATTCTCTTTCTGGTGGCACGCTGCCCATTGGCCCTGCGGGCAAACCGAGACGTGCGAACTTCTTATTCAAATCACCAGACCTTGAGCACTGGGAATATCTCCATCCCTTCATCGAAGATGACGATTTCTCGCTTGTAGGCGACGATGGTGCGTGTCCTTATTTTTGGCCCATTGGAGACAAACACATCTTTCTCTTTTTTAGCCACATGTCCGGTGGGCAATATCTCCTGGGCGACTACGACACAGACCGAGACAAATTCGTCGTCACCCACGGCGCCAAATTCAACTCCGGTCCCTACGGCCCATCGGGTGTCCACGCGCCCTCGGCAACACCTGATGGAGACGGAGGTGTTATTGTCATTTTCAACATGAACCCGGGCAAACCGACAAAAGGTTGGAATCAGATTATGACACTGCCGCGCAGGCTAACAGTGGATGGTGACGACCTCTTTCAAGAACCAGCTGGCGACATCGAATCCCTCAGAGGCGATCACGTTCACGTCGGCGAGACGACCCTCTTGGCAAACGAGGAGGTCGTGCTCGAAACGGTTTCGGGCAACGCGATTGAAATCGATTTAGAAATTGACCCAAAAGGCGCTGCCTCCATCGACCTGAACGTGTTACAATCACCAAATAAAGAAGAGTTCACGCGCATCACGTTCTACAAGGATCGTGGCTACCGCGACCGTGTTAAGCTGACCAATACACACCAAAGTCAAATCACCATCGATTCAACTTATTCCTCTATCGCATCTGACGTTCGGTCCCGTGCACCAGAAACCGCACAGTTCACGATGGACGAAGGTGAGACACTCAAGCTCCGTGTGTTTATAGATAAAAGCGTCGTCGAAGTGTTTGTGAATGGGAAACAATGCCTGGCCGTTAGAGTGTATCCTGATCGGCCTGACAGTGTCGGTGTATCGCTCAGATCACAAGGCCAAAGCGCAACATTGAAATCGCTCGATGCTTGGCAAATGCAAAATATTTATGAATAGAGCAATCCAAACCAGTAGTGTCCGGTTAGGTTTTTGCTGGGGCTATAAATGCTGAATAATGAGCACTTTTTGGCCCCGACGCTCCTCGGAAATGACTCAGGAGGTCATCATTGGAAGCTCTGTTACGATTCCGGT
>Ga0115002_10009305_pt1 | contig 10752 bp, 11 predicted proteins | sample ArcticOcean_MG_C_8_FD_89576 | JGI IMG/M metagenome (GOLD analysis project Ga0115002, IMG submission 89576) | Marine microbial communities from western Arctic Ocean - ArcticOcean_MG_CB11_86 | ecosystem: Environmental > Aquatic > Marine > Oceanic | place: Arctic Ocean: Canada Basin | collected... | reverse complement strand
TCCACCCCGACTATCACGAGATTAACGTGATCATGACGGACGGAACCGAATACAAGACCCGCTCGACCTACGGGAAAGAGGGCGATTCCCTGCGTCTGGATATCGATCCGACGTCTCATCCGGCCTGGACGGGCGGCAACCATCGCCTGCTCGACACCGGCGGTCAGCTCGCCCGATTCAACAAGCGTTTCGAGCAGTTCGGCCTGAAATAAGGGTCCTCTCCAAAGGTCGGAGCGACCGGGCGGCGCCGAAAGGTGCCGCTTTTTGTTTTGCGCGGGAGGACCAAACCGCCCTCTTGAATCGCGTAGCACCATCACCACATCGATAGTTGTTCCGGGATGCCAAATTCGGGTTCCGGGACCTGATGGTAAAATGGCGGATCAGACATTTTTGTGGGTCCGCCGCAAACGTCGCTTCAATTGGAGGACCCAAACCATGACGTTCGACCTGACCCCCCTTTTCCGATCCACGATCGGCTTCGACAACCTCTCCCGACTGACGGAATCGGCCAACCAATTCGATTCCAAGCAGGTGTCCTACCCGCCCTATAACATCGAGAAGCTGGGCGAGGACGAGTACCGGATTTCCATGGCCGTCGCCGGATTCGCCGAGGACGACATCGAGATCACGGTCGAGGACAGCTCGCTTCTGATCACCGGCAAAGCGTCCGAGGAGGAGAACGGAAGTTCCAGCTATCTCCATCGCGGCATCGCCCGACGCGCTTTCGAGCGCCGCTTCCAGCTCGCCGACCATATCAAGGTCTCGGGCGCGAATCCCGAGAACGGCCTGCTCCATATCGAACTGGTCCGCGAGGTTCCGGAAGAGAAGCGCCCGCGCACGATCGAGATCAAGCGCAAGGCCGCGAGCAAGGCCATCGAATCGAAGAAAGCTGCCTAACGCCGCGCAATCCTCTCCAAGGACTGCAAACAAGGGGCCAGCGAGCAATCGCCGGCCCCTTTCCTATTCGTTGCCGCCGTTCTCGTCCTTCGCGGTCAAGGTCGCCAGGACCACCGCATCCCGGATCGCCGCCAGTTCCCGGTGGCTCCTGCCATCGGCCAAGGCCTCGGCCCCCGCGATCAAGCGCGCGCGCTGGTCGTCTTCCAGGGCGATGCGCCCGGCATCGGTCCAGGCCGTGATCTCCGGCTCGAAATTCTTGATGAAGGCAGCCATGCCCTTGTCATGGGCCTGGTGGAAGGTCAGCACCGGTCCCTGCACGGCCCAGCGCAGGCCCGGCCCATGGCTGATCGAACGGTCGATATCCTCGACCGAGGCGACGTCCTCCTTGATCAGATGCATGATCTCGCGGAACACCGCCGATTGAAGGCGGTTCGCGACATAGCCCGGAACCTCCTTCTTGCAGCGGATCGGGCGTTTGCCGACAGCGGCGTAGAATTCCATCGCCCAATCCATCGCCTTGGAATCGGTCTTCTCGCCGCCCACCACCTCGACCAGGGGGATCAGATAGGGCGGATTGAAGGGATGGCCGACCAGGATCCGTTCGGGATGGGCGCAATGCTTCGCGATGGAAGACGGCAGCAGGCCCGAGGAACTGGAAGCGATCACCACCTCGGGCGCGGTCGCCGCATCGACCTGTTTCACGATTTCGCGCTTGACCGCCAGGTTCTCGAACACGCTTTCCTGGACAAAGCCGGCGCCGTCGCAAGCCTCGTCGATCGTGTCGCATACGATCAAGGTGCCGCGGCTCGCATCCAGGCCCTGCTGGGCCAAGGCCGGCCCGGCCCGGTCGATGCCCTCCCGCACCCGCGCCTCGGCATCGTCGCGCTCATCATAAGTCGCGACCTGCATTCCCTGCCCCAGGAACAGGGCCGTCCAACTCGCGCCGATCAGGCCCGAGCCGATGATCCCGACTCGCCGTACCTTGTCCGCATCCGGTCTCGCCATGATCGTCCCCCTCGATTTGCGCCGCATGGGAAGTCTGCGGCGACTCGGCCGCACGCACAAGCCGCCCTGTCAGTCTTCCCCGACCAGCAGCCTCTCCATCGCGGCACGCATGGCGGCCGGAATGGGGGTCGGCTTGCGGCTTTCGCGCTCGATGAAGACATGGACGAAATGGCCGGTCGCGGCGGGCGATTCGAGACCCGGCTTGAAGATGCCGACCTCGTAGGTAACGCTGGAACTGCCGATACGCTTGACGCGCAGCCCCGCCTTGATCCGGCCCGGAAAATCGATTTCCGCATGGAAGCGACACATGGTTTCGACCGCCAGGCCGATCACCTTGCCCCTCGGCATGTCGAGTCCGCCCTCTTCGATCAGATAGGCGTTGATCACCGTGTCGAAGAACTGGAGATAGACCGTGTTGTTGACATGGCCATAGACATCCACATCGCGCAGGCGGATCGGTATTTCGAGGAAATGCGGATAGTCTGCTCGTGTCTCGCCCGGTTTTTCGGCCATCGGTTCAGCCCCCCAGGAAGTCCTTGAGCACGTCCAAGGTTTCGTCCGGGCGCTCGACCATCATCATATGCCCCGACCCCTCCAAAATCGTCATGCGCCCGCCGGCGAAGGCCTCGCACAGCGCGGCCGCGCCCTTCACCGGGGCCATGCGGTCCTCGCGCCCGCAGAGCAGCAGGGCGGGACAGGTCACCGCCCCGGCGGCCTCGGCCGCGCCTATATAGGCGGTGCAGGCCGAGAGATCAGCATGGAGCACGCCGTCTTTGGCCTGGCCCAGAAGTTGGCGTCCGCCTTCCGTCATCCACAGCCCCGGTCCGCGATGCCCCCCGAGCTGGGCGGATCGCCCGAAGCCCCAGCCGGTGATCATGTCGCAGGCCACCGGATCGTTCCGCTCGGCCGCCGCGAGAAGGTCGGGATGAACCGGCATGCGGTCCGCCGAACCCAGAAGCGCCAGCCGTTCGATCCGTTGTGGGCCCTGGCGCGATGCGTCGAGCACGGCAAGGGAGCCCATGGAATGGCCGACCAGGGCCGCCATTTCCAGCCCCGCCGCCGCGATCAGGTCGAGCAGCCAGGCGCCCTGCTCCTCGATGCTTGGCAAAGCCGGCCCCGCCGACCGGCCGTGCCCGGGCAGATCCAGCGCCAGGACGGAGCGGCCGTGATGGGCGAAGAAGCGCGTTTGCAGGGACCAGACCGTATGGTCCATACCCGCGCCATGGACGAAAATCACGGCCGGCTGGGCCGGATCGAAAGCCCTCCCCCCGGTCGCCACGAAGACGGGTTTGCCGCGAACGCTCAGTTCCATGCCACTATTCCCGCCGCGAGGCCTTGAGGGCCTGGGCCAGGTCTTCGATCAGGTCGTCCTTGTCCTCCAGGCCCACGGACAGGCGCACGAGATCCTCGCCGATACCTGCGGCCTCGAGCGAGGCCACATCCATCTGCTGATGGGTCGTCGAGGCCGGATGGATGACCAGCGATTTAGCATCGCCGACATTGGCGAGATGGGAAAACAGATCGAGCCGTTCGATGAAGCGCCGCCCAGCCGCGCGCCCGCCCTTGATGCCGAAGGCGAAGATCGCCCCGGCGCCCTTGGGCAGCATCTCCTTGGCCCGGGCATGATCGGGATGGCTCGGCAAGTCCGGGTAGCTGACCCATGCGACCTCTTCCGCCCCGTCGAGGAAGGCGGCGATGGCGCACGCGTTCTCGACATGGCGCGGCATGCGCAGATGCAGAGTCTCGACGCCCTGAATCAGGTGGAAGGCATTGGCCGGGCTCATGCAGGCCCCAAAATCGCGCAGCCCCTCGCCACGCGCGCGCATGCAGAAGGCCAGGGGGCCGAACTCCTCCGAGAAATCCAGGCCGTGATAGCCGGCATAGGGCTCAGTCAAGGTTGGGAACTTGCCGCTGCCCTCCCAATCGAAGCGCCCGCCATCGACCACAATGCCGCCGATAGCAATGCCGTGGCCGCCCAGGAACTTCGTCGCCGAATGCACTACCAGATGGGCGCCCCATTCGAAGGGCCGGAACAGGTAGGGCGTGCCGAAGGTGTTGTCGATCAGCACGGGAATGCCGGCTTCCTCGGCAATGCGCCCGATCGCCGGCAGGTCCATGATCTCGCAACCCGGATTGCCCAGGGTCTCGCCGAAGATCATCCGGGTCTCGGGCCGGATCGCCTTCCTGAAGCCCTCGGTGTCGCGCGGATCGACGAAGCTGGTCTCGATGCCAAAGCGCGGCATTGTATGGGCGAAGAGATTGTGGCTGCCGCCGTAGATCGAGGCGGAGGAAACGATATGCCCGCCCGCCCCCATCAGGGTCGCGACGGCCAGATGCAGGGCCGCCTGGCCGCTCGCCGTGGCGACCGCGCCGACCCCGCCCTCCAAGGCGGCGATGCGCTCCTCCAGCACCGCGACGGTGGGGTTGGAGATGCGCGAATAGATATGGCCGACCCGCTCCAGGTTGAACAAGGCGGCGGCGTGTTCAGTGTCGCGGAAGACATAGGAGGTGGTCTGGTAGAGCGGCACGGCCCGCGCCCCAGTCGTGGGGTCGGGATGCTGGCCGGCATGCAGGCTCAAGGTGTCGAAGCGGGGCTGGTTGGATCGGGCCATAGCTGGCGCCTCCGGACAGGGTTGCCGCACCTAGCACGGCTGCTGCGGCTCGACAAGCGAATGGCGGGTGGCGGCAAAAAGAAAGGGCCGCCCGAAGGCGGCCCAAGAGGGATTTGGGAGGCATCAATTCGAAGGTTGGATGAGGCATCCAACAGCAGCCCGCTGCAGGCCGCGACGATGATCAGGTTATGGGAGAGAGTTTAACGGGTGATGAATATGAGCGGCTGTCTCGTCTACGGGTCGGAAACAGCCCTGTGCCAATCATCCTTCGAGACGCGCGCTTTGCGCGCTCCTCAGGATGAGGAGAGGTATTGCTGTAGGACCCTCACCCTGAGGAGCCGGACAACAGCCCGGCGTCCCGAAGGGCAAGCGGCCACCAGACAGGAGGCGCCGCTACTGCGCCGTCCAGCCGCCATCCATGGTCATGGCCGCGCCGGTGATCTGGCTGGCTGCGTCTGAACAGAGGAACAGGCACAGGGCCGCAATCTGCTCGGGCGTCACGAAGGTCTTGGAGGGCGATTTCTCGCCGACCAGCACCCTGGCCTCCTCCTCGACCGGCACGCCCTTGGCCTTCGCCCGCGCCTCGATCTGGGCCTCAACGATGGCCGTCCGCACCCAGCCCGGGCAGATCGAATTGCAGGTGATGCCGTGTTCCGCGGCCTCGAGCGCGACGACCTTGGTCAGGCCGACGACACCGTGCTTGGCCGCGACATAGGCCGATTTCTCGACCGAGGCGATAAGGCCATGGGCCGAGGCGGTGTTGACGATGCGGCCCCAGCCCCGCTCCTTCATGCCCGGCACCGCCGCGCGACAGCCGTGGAAGACCGCCGTCAGGTTGATCGCCAGGATCGCGTCCCAACGCTCGGGCGGGAAATCCTCGACCTTGGCCGTGAACTGGATGCCGGCATTGTTGACCAGGACATCGAGGCCGCCGAATTCCGCCTCCGCCCGCGTGACCATGGTGGCGATTTCCGCGGGTCGGGTCATATCCGCGCCGTCAAACAGGATGCGCCGGCCGGTCTTCTTTTCGAGGCCCGCACGGGTCGCCTCGATCGCTTCGGCCTCGCCCAGCCCATTCAGCATCACATCCGCCCCGGCCTCGGCCAGGGCCGTCGCCATGGCCAGACCCAACCCGCTGGTCGATCCCGTCACCAGGGCGCGCTTGCCCGAAAGGTCGTTCTCCATCGCCCTGTTCTCCCCGTTCCTACCCACTATTGGAAATCCTCGCCCCGGGCCTCGCCCTTCGACAGGCTCAGGGTGAGGCCCTCATGCTGAGCCTGTCGAAGTATGGGGGCCGATGGCACGACCATACCCCTTAGCGATTGTCCCCTATTTCGCCGTGAGTCCGGCATCGACCGGAATCGACGCGCCGGTGATCTGGCTCGCCGTATCCGTGCACAGGAAAGCAACGACGGCGCCGATCTGCTCCTTGGTCACGAATTTCTTGGTCGGATGGGAATTGACCATCCGTTCCATCGCCTCGTCATAGGAAATGCCGTCCTGCTGGGCCCGCACCTCGATCTGCGGGCGCGACATGCCGGTCAGCACCCAGCCGGGACAGATGGCGTTGCAGGTGATGCCGTCCTCCGCCGTCTCCAGCGCGACCGCCTTGGTCAGGCCGACGACCCCGTGCTTGGCCGCGCTATAGGCCGGCTTCTTGGCCGAGCCGCGCAGCCCGCTCGTCGAGGAGGTGTTGATGATGCGGCCCCAGCCCCGTTCCTTCATGCCCGGCAGGGCAGCGCGGATGGCGAGGAAGGGTGCCGTGAGCAGGATGGCGATCTGGGTGTCCCAGCGCTCGACCGGGAAATGCTCGGTCAGAGCGACATGCTGGATGCCCGCGTTGTTGCACAGGATATCGACCGAGCCCCAGCGCGCCTCGGTGCGCGTCACCAGGCCCGCGACATCCTCCGGGTCCATCAGGTCGGCGGGATCGTAGGCCACTTCGACCCCGGCCTCCTCGGCGATGCGCGTGCGCAGCGCCTCGATCTCATCCTTGTCGCCGAACCCGTTGAGAACGACCTTGGCCCCCGCCTTGGAGAGGGCCTCGGCCATGCCGATGCCCATGCCGCTGGTCGAGCCGGTGACAATCGCCACCCGGCCTTCGAGATATCTGCTCATGCTTTCTCTCTCCTCCCCGGGGTACTCATTTCGCCGTCCAGGCGCCGTCGATCGGCAGGGCCGCGCCGGTGATCTGGCTCGCCGCGTCCGAGCACAGGAACAGGGCCAGGGCGGCGATATGGTTGCGGTCGATCAGGCGCCAGCTCGGCTGGGTCGGCGAGACGAGCTGCTTGAGCCCCTCGTCCCAGGCCAGGCCCGTGCGCGCCATGAAGGTGTCGATGGTGTTCATCGAGAATTCGGTGTCGATCCAGCCCGGGCAGATCGCATTGCAGGTGATCCCGTCCTCGGCCGTCTCCAGGGCGATCACCTTGGTCAGGCCGGCCAGGGCATGCTTGGTGGCGACATAGGGCGCGTCGTTCGGCGTGCCGACAAGGCCCAGGGCCGAGGCGGTGTTGACGATGCGGCCCCAGCCGCGCGCCTTCATCCCCGGCAAGGCGGCACGCGAGGCGCGGAAGGCGGCCGCGACATTGACCGCGATGCAGCGGTCCCATTCCTCGTCCGTCAATTCTTCGAGCGGGCGGATGTATTCGACCCCTGCATTGTTGGCCAGGATATCGACCCCGCCATGGGCCGCCTCGGCATCGCGCAGCAGCCTTTCGGCCTCACCCCCGTCGCTCAGATCCGCTGGGTCGTAGCGATGGGCGACACCATGCGCCTCCTCGAGTTCCGCCATCACGGCCCCGATGTCCTCGGCATCGCGGAAGCCGTTGAAGGTGATCGCGCAGCCCTCCGCCGCGAAAGCCCGCGCCATCGCCAGGCCCAGGCCGCTGGTCGAGCCGGTGATCACGGCCGCGCGGCCGGCGAGCATTCCCCCCATGATCCGCGCTCCCCGCGCCCTATTTCTTGAAAAAGGCGTCGGCCGCGCTGCGATGGCTGGTCTTGCCCTCGATCGCGGTTCGGGCGCGGGCGATCTCGGCCTCAAGCTCGGCGATATAGTCCTCGAGTTCCTCGACCCCCAGGACCCCCAGATCCTTTTTGGGCTTGGCCTTGTTCCGGGGTTCCAGATCGTCGATATCCATGGCCCGTCCTTCCGCCTCGGCAATGCTACAATCGGCCCTTGCTACGAAGACCTACTATAGGAAAGAGCGGCGGCCCTGTCGCCGCCCCGTACAGCCCGAAACCGCCCGGAGACCGCCATGTCGAATCCCCTGCCCAAGACCATGACCACCATCGAGATTGCCGAGCCCGGCGGGCCCGAGGTGTTGCGCCTGGCGGAGCGCCCGGTGCCCGTTCCGGCCGAGGGCGAGGTCCTGATCCGCGTCGCGGCCGCCGGGGTCAACCGGGCCGATTGCCTGCAGCGCCAGGGCGGCTACCCGCCGCCGAAGGGGGCCTCGGACATTCCCGGCCTGGAATGCGCGGGCCATGTCGTGGCGCGCGGGCCAGGGACTTCGGGCTTCGCCGTCGGCGATGCGGTCTGCGCCCTGCTGACGGGCGGCGGCTACGCCGAATATGTCGCGGTGTCGGCGGGGCAATGCCTGCCCGTGCCCAAAGGGCTGTCGATGGCCGAGGCGGCGGGCGCGCCCGAGACCTTCTGCACGGTCTGGCACAATGTCTTCGAACGCGGCGGGCTGAAATCCGGCGAGACCTTCCTCTGCCATGGCGGGTCCAGCGGCATCGGCACCACAGCGATCCAGCTCGCCACGGCCGCCGGCGCGCGGGTCTTCGCGACCGCCGGGTCGGCCGAAAAATGCGCCGCTTGCACCGATCTGGGCGCGGCGCGGGCAATCAACTACCGGGAAGAGGACTTCGTCGAGATCGTGAAGGCAGAGACCGGCGGGCGCGGCGCGAATCTAATCCTCGACATGGTCGGCGGCGACTATGTCCAGCGCAACATCTCCGCCCTCAGGGCCGAAGGCCGGCTGGTCTATATCGCCTTCCTGGGCGGGGCGAAGACCGAGGTCAATCTCGGCCCGCTGATGATGAAACGGGCGACCCTGACCGGCTCCACCCTGCGCGCCCGGCCTTCCACCGAGAAGGGCCGTATCGTCGCCGCCATGCGCGGCCATTGCTGGCCTGGCCTGGTCGACGGCCGCTTCAAGGTGCTTGTCCACCAAACTTTTCCTCTGGCCGAAGCGGCCGAGGCCCATGCCCTGATGGAGACCAGCGCCCATATCGGCAAGATCGTTCTCACCGTCGCCGAGAAATAGAGAGCGCGCCTAACCCGGGGCCTTCGCCTCGGGCAGCCCGATCTCCGACGATCGGAGATGCAGGTCGCGTTGTGTCTCGATGCCGTGTTCGTGGAACTTGGCCCAGACCAGCAACAGGACCACCGCCTGCGCCGTCAAGGATCTTGGCGCAGACCAAACCTTCCGTGCCGCTCATCTACGGACTCCCAGTGAAAGCTTCGGTGTTGCAGCAGTCTCCCGTTCGCACGGCAAAGGTCCGGCGATTGCCTGACCGAGGGCACCAAAGGTCGCGGCGGAACCCGACCGGACCACAAGTGGCCCGCTCTCGCGACGGCTATTGCTTCGCCGGGCGATCGCTCGCATAGGTTTATCGACTCGGAACGGTTACGGCACCTTAGGCGATCCAACAGAAGCTGCCTAAAAATACAATTAACTTCGCCATTGCAAATTATTTATTATCTATACATAAAGTTTATTATGATTATCTGCAATCCCCAGGACAATGGAACGGCCTTCGACGCGAACCCGATAGCGGGTGCGTTGGTACGGCTCTATGAGGAATCCTTCGGCGGAAAGGAACGCGGGCGCTATCGGATCTCGACAAAATTCCTGCGCCAGATCGCCGGGCGAAAACGCCTCTATGCCGAAGAGATGGACGCCATCGGGCGCGCCCTGTTCGAAAGGGGCTTAGTGCTGATCGATCTTGAAAGATTTGTCGTCGTGCTCAGCCAGAAAACCTTCGACAGTTACCGGCGGGTCAACGAAGCGGCGATCACCGGCGACGATGGAGCCTAGGGATTCGAAAGTGCTTTAAGCCAGCGAGTTCCTCGACGTCGGACAATAATATTGTCATGGCCATTCCGATCTTAGGCGAAGGTTGAGCGGCTACCGTGAGCGGATATCCGTCCAAGGGATGAAAATGCGCGGCTGGAAAGGACGCACTCCATGCCCCGAATTATGTTATTCGTATTGCTTGCGTCGTTGGCGGTTCTTTCCTCGGGCGCGGCGAATGCGGCGACCCGACTCTATGTCTTCCTCGACAATCAGACGCTCGAGCTTGAGGGCGAAGCCCGAACGACATTGCAGTGGTGTCAATATCGGTGACAAAACCGGCCACGATATTGACAGTCTTGAGAACCTTCAGACGCCGGGCCTCCGACTGCTCCACCGCCGTACTTCGACTTCCACTCACAGAGCGTGGCATCGCTGATTCCGTGACGGCGACACACATCCACCGAGCATAGGCGGCGGATTGTTACCCGATACGTTACCCTGGCGCGAAAATAACTAGAGCTTAGAGATCGTTTTGACCTCTAAGCTCTTGATTTATTTGGTAGTTGATGAGGGACTCGAACCCTCGATCCGCTGATTAAGAATCAGTGCGCCGCGGCCTCTTCCAGGATCGAGGCCGCCGCATCGGCCAGGACCTGGCAGCCCAGCACGATGTCGTCCTCCTCCGTGTTTTCGGCGAAATCGTGGCTGATCCCGCCGATCGAGGGCACGAAGAGCATGGCGGCGGGCAGATGGGCGGCGACCACCATCGCGTCATGGCCCGCCGCGCTGGGCATCTGCACCCAATGGCCCGGTGCATGGGCCTGGGCGGCGCGGGCGATATGGTCCTGGAAGCCCGCATCCATCACTGTCGGCGCCTGATCGCTGACGTCGCGCTTGACCGAGATCCCCACCGGCCCTTCGGCCGCCGCCGCCCCGATCAGGCTCCCGAAGGCCGCATCCAGGGCGTCGAGCCGCGCGGCCTCGGGATCGCGGAACTGGAAGCGCATGACCGCCCGGCCGGGCACGATGCTGGTCGTCTTGCCGGGCTCCATCGTCAGATCGCCGATGGTCCAAACCGTGGCCGGCCCGGCGATCTTCCGGAAAGCCGCGTCGATCGCCGCGCCCAAGCGGATCGCCGCCATGCCCGCATCCTTGCGCCGATTCATCGGCGTCGTGCCCGCGTGGTTCTGCTCGCCCGTGAAGGTCACGGTGACATTGCG
>Ga0115002_10009303_pt1 | contig 10752 bp, 9 predicted proteins | sample ArcticOcean_MG_C_8_FD_89576 | JGI IMG/M metagenome (GOLD analysis project Ga0115002, IMG submission 89576) | Marine microbial communities from western Arctic Ocean - ArcticOcean_MG_CB11_86 | ecosystem: Environmental > Aquatic > Marine > Oceanic | place: Arctic Ocean: Canada Basin | collected... | reverse complement strand
ATGTGGTTCCGCGATGACTTCGCGCTGGAGCAACCGATGAGCCAGCTACTCAATCAGCTTGAGTCCGCGGTGCCAGCGGGCGGTGGGCTGCTGCTTCCCGAGGACACGATCAGCCTAGAATTCTTCGTGCGCACAGAGGGTGAGCTGGAGGGTGAGGCACGCGAAAGCATTCGCCCGGTCTACCGAGACGTGAACGGAAACTACGCAGAACGGTCCGTTACCGGCACGGCCGGATCGGGGTGGGTTAAAGTCAGCGGGCGCCTGCCTGGGGCACTACAGCCGCCAATCACGCTGGTCAGTTTGCGGTTGGCGGATCAGGTGCTGTCGCAGCTTCGGATAGATGGTTCGCTGTACTTCGATGATTTCACCGCGGTGAACGCAGCAGGTCAACGGACTCTAATGGAGAGCTTCGAGGGTGAATTCCACTGGACGATGTACTCAGCTCAGGGAAAGAGTGAGTCGTTCGGGGTGAGCACAGAGTTCGCGCACAGTGGCGGGAATTCCGCTCACTGGATCTGGGAGAAGGCGGTCGGTCGGGTAGAGCGGGTGCTGGCATTGAATGACCCGACAGTGCCCGTGGCGGCGCTGATGAACGGCCCCGCGATGGGTGCGTTCGGGACGGGGCCCGGCGGCATTGCGACGGCTGGAGTTGAGGGTGTGCTAGTTCCGCTCAGCATCCGTGCTCAGATCGAGATGTTCCCGACTCTGGATCCGGAGCTGGGCATGGTAATTGTAAACTACCAGCACTGGCGATCACTGGTCACGGCGGCCCTGCACTTCGAGCTGGCTGCACAGAACGAGTTGTGGATCGACTTCGATGACGCGACGTCGATCGAGGAACAACAGGAGATCGTGGCGTCGCTATTGAGCGGGGAGGCGCCGATCGAGACGGTCGCGGCCCGATCGCCGAAGCTGCTGAGCCTGCGGCTAGAGGAGGTTTCTTCAGATCCGACGCTGCAGGCTTCGGGTAGCGGCATCCTTGCGGTGGCGTTCATTTCCGTGCTCGCGCTATCAACGCTGGGGTTTATCGTCACGCTGGTGCTGAGCGCGCGCAGTCGGACGGTGGAGTTCGCGGTGCTGCGAATCATCGGCACGTCGGCGCGTCAAATCTTGCGCTCGATGCTGCTGGAGTGGGGGACGGTAGTGGTAATCGGCGCGGTGGTGGGAATACTGCTGGGACGGCAGGTGGCGCGGATCATGCTGTCATTCCTAGAGGTGACCGACCAGGGCGTGCAGGTGTTGCCGCCGTTCATACTGCAGACCAACTGGATGACGGTGGGTGTCGGCATCGGTGTGCTGTCCGGCTTGGTGGCGATCGCGTTGGGCGTGGCGTGGGCGACAACCATGCGGCGCGCGAACGCCTCCGAGTTGCGGATCACGCAGTAGGCTGTCGCCGGATCAGGGAATCACTCCGCCCTCGTAATCGACCGGCACACGAAGCAGGCTGGTTGCCACGCCGTCGACAGAGCGGATGACTACGGTGTCGCCCACGTTCAGTTCGCCGAGGCGAATGAGTTGGAAGAGCCGCAACGTGCTGTGGAAGTGCACAGTGAGCTGGCGGCTACCGCTGCGGATCACCATTGTGCCGTTCCCATGCTGTGCGTCGACGCTCACAAGTTCGCCACTGCTGAGCACTTCGCCGCGCAGTGATGTAGCACCGAAACCGGAGAAGCCGCCGGGAGAGGTGAGCGCACCGGTCGGCGGTCCCGCGAACAGTTCTGGGTCGATGATCACCAACTCAGCCACCGTCGGTCCGCTGGCCTGCCGCGCGGTGTGCACACCGAGTAGGCCGCCCGCCACGACCGTGAGACCGATGCTCACCACGGCGAACCAGGTGAGGGCGCTGGAGGCAGTATTCACGGCTGTGACTGGCCCTCAAGGAAGACGAGCCCCGTGATGACGCGTTCGGTTTCAGTGCGTTCGCCGCCCAGGTTGACGGGGGTGCCAGCGACGATGGTCGTGGGATAGTCCAGTGGCAATAGTTGCTCGAGGGTGACGCCAGTGAGCAACAACTCGATGGTTCCGAATTCCGTCTCGACGGCGGCAACGCTGTCGTTCAGGCTACGGATGGTCCCGGAGAGGAGCCCACTGCCTGGAATGACGGCGGCAGAGTTGTCGACTACCACTTCAACGAGATCACGCTCTGGATCGTATTGATAGAGATAACCAATTCCGAAGGAAATCCCGAAAGCGGCGACCAGTGAGATCGCGTAGATGAGGTACGCGCGTGGTATAGACAACGCCGGACCGGCTCAGTCGCCGAGCTGAGAATCGTAGCCGAGAGCGCGTAGCTCTTCGACGTACTCGGCGCGCCAACCGGCGTGCGGGATTCGTCGCTGGCGGGCGCGGAATTCGAGGTGGTAACGCAGGTACTCGGTCTCAAGCCGGGCGCGCCATGTGGTCTCTTCACGGAACACCTCGGGGGCGATTTCTTCGAATTCCTGCGTCAGGTTCTCCGTGGTGAACTCGTAGTCGTCCCTCCAGAGCCCGGACACGTAATCGAGCGATTCCTCGAGGTCGCGGCGGCAGTCGAGCATGTAGGTCTCGAGCATCTGATCTTCATCAGCAGGACTGCCGATGAGGAGTTCTTCGCCAGCGCAGGCCTCGCAGAGTGTGATTAGCTTGAGAGCCTCGCACTCGTCTCCGCGATGGCAGTCCTTGTGGCGTGGCGCGAACCGGTTGAGGCTGAGGTGGCGCGAGTACGCCACCATCAACTCCGGATAGTCGGAATTGCACCGTGGACAGTTCAACCGATCCTCGAAGATCTGGTTAATCGCCTCTTCCCAGTTAATCTGCATCAGCGCTCCCCGATGGTCGATCCTAATGCGCAGCACGTACGTGTCAACGACGGTGCGGCGGAAGTTTGATTTGGGGTGGAGTTACAGATTGGTCGCGTAGCCGGCGGTCTGGCCAGGCATCTCCTCAACGTCCACGGCGAGCCGGTAGATATTGGCGTGCTCGCCCGCGCGGAGCGCCTGGATCGCCTGCTCGGCGATCCACTGTGCGAGCAACTCAGCCGTGGAGTTTTCGAGCGGCAGCGGGACGACATCCTGCTCCGGGAAACGGTACTCGCGGTCACGGAAGCGAATCAACCAGTTGCCCTGGACCAACTCGCTCTGAAGATGGGGCGACGCCGTCTGCAGCAGGAAGTGGTGATCCAATTTCTCGCAGGCCTCACGCACGCAGCGCTTAAGCGCAGAGAAGTCAATCACCCAGTGTTCGTCCGTTAAGTCGCCTTCAACACGAGCGCGCACGATGTAGTTGTGGCCGTGCAGCGGCTCCAGTTCGTCACCCAGCGTGGCCATGTGTGCAGCAGCGAAGCGCAGGCGTACGCCGTGGACGGTGACATGACGTTGCTCGTTCATGGCGCCTCTTGAAGGGAGCGATAGCGGCGGCCATGTGGGGCGATATCACAAGGGCAGCCCGGAAGCTGCCTTTGTTTGCAATCGGGTGACGACAGCCTAGATGGCCATCGTCTGAAAAATTTCATCCACGGACTTCTGGGTGGCTCCGGTGCGCTCGCGGGCCAGACGCAGCCGCTCATGCGAGGGGATGCTCTGGTCATGCTGGTAAAGGATGCCGACGGGGATCCTGCCACCGCGAGCGAGCGCGTATGCAGCATCCAGATCGCCAGCGTCGTGGTTGTCCGGGATCGGGAATGCGAGCGGCTCGATGCCTTCCTTTTCGTTGCCCTTGAGCAACGCGTAGGTGTCATTGTAGGTGGTGCAGGGTGACTGCACGTGGACGATAGAGAAACCCGGGTAGTCCATTGCCTCGCCGATGATCGTCTGCAGGGCTTTCACCTGAGTAGAGAGAGTGGAGGCAATGAAGGGAACACCAGCCGCGAGGTAGGTCTGGAGCGGGAAGCTCTGGTCGTCCAGCTTGCCGTAGGGCGTCGTGGAGGTAACAACTTCGAGCTCTGTGGTGGGTGACGCTTGGCCCTTCGTTAGGCCGTAGACACCGTTGTCCATGACGATAGCGGTGATGTCCAAGTTACGCTTCGCCTGCGGGCCGATGTGCTCTGCACCGATGCTAAGGAAGTCACCATCGCCAGAGACAACGACGACGTTGAGATCTGTACGAGTGGACTTGAGGCCGTAGGCGATTCCGAGAGCACGGCCGTGGATCCCGTGAAGCCCGAACGGCTGTGGCCCCTCTTGCAGGTGAACGAGGTTTCCAGAACAGCCAATGCCAGCCACGATCACGGTGTTCTCGACCGATTCTGAACGCGCTGAGCTACGATCGAGCAGTGCACCCTCAAGGGCGCGCTTCACACCAAAATCGCCACAGCCAGGGCACCATTTGAAGTCGTAGTCAGGATTTCGCTTGCTCATACTGCGGCCAACTTCCCTGTATGCGCGCGAATTGCGTCCGCTAAGCGCTGTTTGAGGTCCTGCTCCTTGAACGGCAGTCCTGTGTACTGCGTGATCGACTGGGCGTTGATGCCCTTCGAACGAAGAATCTGGCCCAGTTGACCGAGGTAGCTGAGCTCGGGGATGAGCACCAGCTCTTTCTGCTGGAGCTCTTCGAGGAGCGCCGACGGCATGGGGTTGATGTACATAGTGTAATACCAGCCGAGGTCCATCCCATCTGCAACCAGTTCACGGTAGGCAGCGAGCGTGGGGCCTTTCGAACTGCCCCACGGCAGTACGGCCACCGAAGCGCTGGTCTGCACTGATTCGTAGCTGCCATCCATCAACAGCTCGAGCTTCTTGAATCGACGATCGGTCATGCGCACGTGAACGTCCGGGAGGTGGGTGGTGTCACCCTGCTCGTCGTGCTCTGAGCCATTGGCGACGTAGGCGCCCGGTCCACCGGGTACAGGGAACGGGGAGATGCCATCGCCGGTGTAGCGCTCGCTGCCAGTGGCACCGTCCGAGACCGTGCGCTTTTCGGAACGAACCTTGCTGAGGTCAGGCTTGATGATGTCTTGCTGACGTTCGGCGATAGAAGTCTCCGAGAGCAGGATGACCGGACCCTGATAGCGTTCCGCCCAGTTCATCGCCTCGATTGTCCCCCAAAAGGCTTCTTCGATGGTGCCCGGTGCGATCACGGGCACGCTCATATCGCCGTGTCCGGGGTTGATTGCGACGATCAAGTCAGACTGCTCAGTTTTCGTCGGGAGTCCTGTCGCCGGGCCACCGCGCTGAACGTTGGCGACGACTAACGGAATCTCCGCCATCCAAGCGAGGCCGAGGCCTTCGCCCATGAGGCTGAGACCAGGGCCGGAGGTGGAGGTCATGACTTTCTTTCCGGAAAACCCGCCGCCGACAAGAGCGGCGATCGACTCAATCTCCGAGCTGGATTGACCGACAAACTTGCCCGGACCGTGAAGGTGGGACTCCATGAAAACGAGCATAGTGGTGGCCGGTGAAATCGGGTAACCGATGAAGGAATCCAGATCGGCGGCGATCGCGCCGAGACAGGCGGCCTCGAATCCCTTAATTAGGATCCGCTCGCCTTCGAGCGTTGGCGCGTCATCGAGCGATTCGAGGGACAGGCCCTTGGTGGCAGCGGCTTCGGCACCCATATGGAGAGCCTTGATGTTGCCCTCGATGATCGCCTCGTCGCCGGGACGGCCTCGAGTGAAGCGCTCGGTCACGAATTGTTCGAGGTAGGTGAGAGGGAATTTGGCGAGTTCGGCGACAGCGCCGATGACGATCATGTTCGCGGCTCGAGGGTTACCAGCTTCGCGCGCCATTTGGTCTGCAGGCAATCCGATTGCACGCGGGTCGTCGAGTTCGAACTCCTCTGAGTTATAGACGACGAATCCGCCGGCGCTCAGTTCCTCAACGTTGTGGTCGTAGGCGTACTGGTTGAGGGCGACGAGGACGTCCAGCTCATCGCCGGAGGAGAGTACTTCCTCGGTGGAAATGCGTGCCTGCCCCCAAGCAGGACCACCTTTGATCTGTGACGGGAAGGTGGAGAACGTGAGTACGTGGTACCCGACGGCAGCGGCAGCGGCAGCGAGGATTTCAGATCCTCCAACCACCCCCTGTCCGCCTTCTCCAGCAAAGCGAACGACGAGATTCTTACTCATAACGACGGCCTTTGCGGACATCCTTGCCGGGCAGTCAGTGCGGGACCGTGTCGCTCATCCACTAGGGTGGATGAGCGCTTGCGGAGACCCACGTCCGCCTGCCTCAGGCGGCGATTTTTGTGTCCTCTACTGTGGTGTCACCAATTGGCAAACCAACCTCAGCAGAATTGGCATAGATTATCCGCCCGGTGAGTGGCTACGCTCAACGCATTGAACGAACGTCAATGACCGTAGCATCGGCGCGAGACCAAACTCGCGCCTGTGCGATTACCCGTAGGCCCCCGCACGGCCCGGAGCAAACTGGAGCAGACCGTGGTCAAAACATTTGTGTTAATCGTGACCGACCCGGGCGCGACACGGCGTGTGGCGACGGCGCTGAAAGCGATCGATCACGTGACCGGCGTGCATGAGGTAATGGGTCCATACGACATTGTGGTCGAGCTGGAGACGCCACAACTCCCCGACATCCCGCCGATCTTGTTCGATCACATCCGCACGATGGACGGGATTCAGTCCACGACGTCACTGGTGGCGTTCCCGGTCTGAGCCGCGCCAGCTAGCCGGCTGCAGTGCGGGCCGATGCTTGTGCCTCGACGCTGGGCAGCGTGCGGAGTTCTGAGGAGAGAGTGCAGAGCAGCACCGCGAAGCCAGTGACCGCGAGCCCGCCGACTGCGACGGTCATCGGAATACCGATGACCTCGGCTGCGACGCCCGCGAAGAAGCCACCGATTGATGCAAGGAACCAGGTCATCGACCAGATGCCCATTACACGGCCCCGCAGTTCATCGGGCACTTCCATCTGCAGGGCGGTCATGCCGACGTTGAGATAGATCCCGGAAGAGATGCCCGCAGCGAACAAGGCTGCCATCGAAAGTGGCATGAACTTGCTGGCCGCGAACAGGGCCACGCAGATCCCGAACGAAGCCGCACCACCGATAATCACGAAGCCGCGATGACGCCCGACTCCAATCTTGATGATTGACAGCGTCCCGAGAATGGCGCCGACGCCGGCCGCTCCTTCGAGCAGTCCAAAGCCGAGGCCACCCACTTCCAGAATGTCGGTGGCGAAGTAGACCAATAGCACCTGGTAAGAGCCCCCAAAGACCGAGGTGAAGAACGAGAGCCCGATGACCGCGAGAAAGAGCCGGTTGCCGAAGATGAAACGCACACCCTCCATCACCCCGCCCTCACCTGCGCGCGGATTGAACGTGCGGGGCTTCGGCTTCAGGAGGAACAGGAGGATGGAGGCGATTGCATAGCCGACGGTTGTGACGAAAAAGGCCTGGCCAATCCCGATAACCGCGATGATCACGCCCGCGACGGCCGGACCAATGATCCGCATGCTGTTCCAGACCATGCCGTTCAGCGCGACGGCACTCGCGATCGCTCGCATGTTGATCAACTGGGGCAAGATCGCTTGCTGCGCCGGGGCGACCAGGGCGGCGAGAGCACCTGTGACGAGCGACCAGACAACGACCATCCAGAGTTCGACTAGGTCAGTGGTCACCAACAGTGCCAGCAAGAGATAAGCGATCCCGCTGAGGGCGTTACTGAGGATGATCATTCGTCGGTTGTCAAATCGATCTGCAAGGCTCCCGGCGGGAAGACTGAGGATGATGGTGGGGAGCGCTGCGCTGAGGGCCACGATGCCAACCCATCCCGGTGACAGTCCCAGTTCGACTTTCAGCAGCCACGGGATGCCGATGATGCGGAACTGGAGCGCGAAGACACGCACCACCGAGGCCACCCAGAAACGGCGGAAGTTCGCGTAGCCGAAGGCACCCCAGCGGGGCAGCGGCTCTTGATCGCTCAGATCGCCCTGCAGCGTCGCCATTCGCCAGCCAGCCAATCGCTGCTCCTCGCTGCGTGGCCGCCTCGGTGATAATGACGGCTGAGACAGGCTACCGCAGCCGGGATGGAGTGGCTCTTCGTCCCGGCCGGCCAAGGCGGAGCAGACTAACTTGTTACATAACGTGATATTTGGAGCATCGGCAGTGAGATGTGACGTAACTCCATCGCTTCGCCTCGAGCGGGGCGGGGGCAGCAGCAGCCCTAGAGTCGATCCCGCAGTGCGGGGCCCATGGGGAAGCTGTTCGGGCGCAAGATTGATCTATTGTGCCTCGATTTAGACGACACGCTGATCGCGACCGAGGCGGGGGCAGCTGAGTGGTTTGAGGACGCGACGAGGTCGATTCGCCGCATCCGTCCGGACATCAGTGCTGCCACAATTGCAGACGCGGCCGCGAGCGCGGGCTGGCGGGCGTCGGTGCGGTGCGGGCGGGACATGTCGGCGATTCGCTGACGAGCGACATAGCGGGGGCGAGCCGCGCGGGGCTGCTGCCGATCTGGGTGGAGACGCAGTTCCCTCGGGAGCACGGAGACGACGAGGAATTTCGGCCGGCGGCGACGATCTAGCATGTGTGCGAATTGCTGGATGCTTGAGATAATCCGCGCGTAGCTAGCGAGTAATGATTCGACAGAAGGAGCATCAAAGTGGCCGTTACCTTGGAAGCCGGCGACCGGGCACCCTCGTTCACCCTGAAAGACCAGGACGGTAGGACGCACAAACTGGCGGACTACCAGGGGCAGACGGTGGTGCTGTATTTCTACCCTCGGGATGACACGCCGGGATGCACGAAAGAGGCTTGCTCTTTCCGCGACGAGATGAATGGAATCGAGGCCGAGGGCGCGGTGGTCCTCGGAGTCTCGAACGACGATGCGACGTCTCATCGGAAGTTTCGAGAGAAGTACGGACTACCGTTTCCGTTGCTAATCGACGGAGACACGAAGGTGTCGACGCGGTATGGGGCTTGGGGCGAGAAGAACAACTACGGGAAGATCATCGTGGGAATGATTCGATCGACGTTCGTGATCGGACCGGACGGCAAGCTGCTGAAGGTCTGGAAGCGCGCTCGAGCCGCAGACCATGGAGTGGCGGTACTAAAATCGCTGCAAAAACTCAACTCTTAGCCAAGAATCCAAACACCTTCGAGGTTCCCTAATATTATGCAGCATCTACATATTCGACGACCGTGTGTCTTCCGCAGACGGAGCAATTCAAGATTCGATCGGATTGCACCGGGTGCGCCGGTAGCTCGCCGAACTCTGGCGAGATCAAGTGAATGTCTGAGCGACCATTAGTACTCGCGCGCAGGCAAAGCAGCAAAGTTCGCCTCGGATCCTCAGTGGTGGTAGATCCCGCACATCCCCCACTACCTCAACCGGTAATGGGGGAGTGCCGTGAATCATCGAACTATTTCCACTCCCAAAGTTCCCAAGACGCCTCACCGTTCGCGTCAACATCCCACTCGAAAGCAATAGCGACGCCGTTTAAGGAAGTAAGAGAAGGTGCCGCAGCTTCAAAGTAGGCGACGCCTCTAAACGAGAAGCCTCCATTAGCTGTTGGGGCTCCGGTACCAGTAGCTCTGAATGTGGCTACGCCATCTGCTGCCATTATCACGCCTGAGTTGGGGCACTCGCCCTGGAACGAGCCATCAGCCCTCATCGTGGCGTTGTATGTAGCAAAACTGGTCACCTCAGTACCTGCAAGAGTTCCGGACAAGCCAGAGGCAATCGTTTCAAATGACGGACTCCCATTTACAGCTGGGAGGGCTTTCATTGTGGTGGGACCAGAAATGGAACCGACTTTTTCACCGAGCATGCTTCGTCTCCTTGATCTGAGTTTGTTATCAAACGTTCTGGCTGAGTATGAATGCTCAGAGCCCTAGTATGCTAGCCACGTGCCGATGCCAAGCAAACCAGAACCACCCAGCACAACACGGAAGATTTCCGTGACCGCGGATTCCATAAACAATCACCGGAGGTAGTCGGGGCCGGGGTACTTCGACCTCAAGCCGACGACGTGCCCGGCTAAATAATTGACATAATCATCTGTATGATAGCGGCTTCTCAGATCACTGGGTGATCGGCGCAGGGAGAAATCTGGGCTCTAGCGCCGCAAGTCTGCATTGAATTCCGTGGCCGAAAAATGCGCAGGGCGCGACCGCGAAATCGGATTGGCCGAGCTGCCTGTTCCGGCTAGCTAGAGACTCGCCGTGGACCACAAGCTGCACCGGTAGGCTGGACAGCGCGTAGCGCTGGTATGTAAGAGTTCCTCACCTCGGACCGCACGCCACAGGTCATCGCTATTACTAGTATACGTCGCACTATTCTTGTTATGTGTTGCTATGGAAGATTCGGCTGGTGTCCCTGCTCACATCAGGGATCCATCGGACGCGTGCTAGACTGCATATTAGTACGTTTGCCCCACCACCTGACGCTTGCCCATCCACTGAACGATCGGCACACCGGGGACCCTCACTGCATGACCGTTGAACCAACCGAGCCGGTCGCGTCCGACTCCGAGTCGACCATCGTCCGCAACGTTCTCCTGGGCATCATCGCCGGGCTGATCGGCGTGCTGCTGATTGCTGCAGGGTTCCTCGGTCGGATCATCACCGAGCCAGAAGCGACGGTGGTGCCGGCGGCGCCCGACGCGAGCGCCCCGGCGGATAGTGACGGATCGAGACCGGCGGCGAGTTCCGAAGCGGATTTCCTGATCCTCGATGAGATCTTGCAGATCCTCGAGGAAGACTTCGTCGAGCCGGACCGAATCGACGCCGCGTATCTGCACTCCGCCGCGATCGCCGGCATCTTCGATGCGCTGGATGACCCGCACTCGACGTACATCGATCCGCAGACCTACTCGATGT
>Ga0115002_10009302_pt1 | contig 10754 bp, 11 predicted proteins | sample ArcticOcean_MG_C_8_FD_89576 | JGI IMG/M metagenome (GOLD analysis project Ga0115002, IMG submission 89576) | Marine microbial communities from western Arctic Ocean - ArcticOcean_MG_CB11_86 | ecosystem: Environmental > Aquatic > Marine > Oceanic | place: Arctic Ocean: Canada Basin | collected... | reverse complement strand
GTCGCGTTGGCCATGCTCAACAGATTCTCGGGCTTCTCGATGACAATTAACGACGCATCCTCAAATAATACCTTCATGCCCGGTGGCAACAGAGCTGCTCCGCGTACCTTACGCTTGTCGCCAATCGAAACCACATCCCCATTCTGCAAAGGGTGGTTGAACTGTGTGATTGACCGCCCGTTGACTTGAACCGACCCGTGCTTGAGCAACTGCCGAATCTTTGTCTTCTTCATCTCAGGGCAACAGGCAAAAAGAAAAGCCAGAAGTTCCACAGGATGTTCGACAGTGTGCAATGCGGGCATGACGATGTGTTGCAGTGAAATAGGGTGCTGAATTCTCAGTCAATCGGAGAACACGAAGCAGACGAAAGGCGGACTAGAACGTTAATTTCGCACGCATGAAGACTAGCTGGTCACGAGGCTGGTGGCTATTCCGGTGGAGACTGGGCGGATGGCGGCATCCTGGCCTCTCACGGTTTAGTTCCCTTGCTCCCCCAGCCACTGCACCAAAGTCTTTAGATCGTCGGCGTCCATCCCCAGTACAAGCTCCTCCCGGTGGCTTCCGTGGACCGCAAGGATGTGGTCTTCGTGAAAGAACACTGAATCGCCCTGGTGCAGTTCGTGGAGCCGAGCTTCATACAGTGGATTGTCGACGACGCCGCTCAACCATTCCCCATGATGCTCACTCACCCGCACCCAAAAGTCCTCGCCCCATCCTCGTGACGGGACATCTTGCTGCGGTAGTGGCAGCAAGGATGCCGGATGGTCGTGGCTCAGGATCGGATTGGTGGCCTCGCCGCTGCAAGTTGGACAACGACATTTCTCAGCAGCATCCTCGTGGACCGAGAACCTCGGGGAATCAATCCTGAGTTCGACAAAATGGCGGACGCCGACGTGCTTCTTTAATATCGAATGCGGAATCTGGAAGTTCTCGGGGTTCTCGGCGTGCATCTCAACGCCGTTGACTAGCTCGTAGCCGTTGGCGAAGTGTTGGACTTGAAAGTGTTTGTTGAAGTTCATCCTGTCATTCTACCTGACCTCCGCCGTGGCCGGTAGAATGACGTAGGATGACTACCACCATGACCAAGAACGAGCGACAAGGCCCGAGGAAACAGGCGACGAAGTTGCCAAGCCTGTAAAAGAAGATTCAGATGCAGAACGTGCCGGTAAAGAAGCCAATCCGTAAGAAGAGGTGAGCAATGCAACCGTTTATTCCAGCCGCCACATTGAAGCAGAGCTACGGTGTGTTCGGCCATTTCTACTCGGTCGAACTTGCCTCAAAGGAAGTCGTTGAGTGCCGCAGCGTTTTGGAGATTGCGAGCACGGCCCACGCCCCGAAGGAACATTTCGAGTTGTCGGCGCTGAGTCCCGATGCCCTGTTCATCATGATGAACCCCGGCTCTTCAAGGCCATTGGTCGAAGTCAATAACCGTATTCGTCCGAGGGGGATTCGGAAATTGCGGGTTTCGCTCGTTCCAACCAAACCTGACACGACGCAGTACCAAGTGATGCGGTTGATGCACTTTCGGGAATGGCGGCACGTTCGAGTGCTGAATCTGTCCGACATCCGCAGTCCCAAGAGCGCAGAATTCATCAAGCAGTTTCAGCGATTGGAAGCCGAGTCGAATTTCGACTCACATTCCATATTTTCCGACGCCCGAACGGATGAATTGTTGCTCAAACTGCCCACAAGCAGGAAGACTCCGCTTGTGCTGGCCTGGGGCTTGAGTGACAAATTGACCCCACTGATTGATCGCTGCGTATCGAGGATTCCCCGCAGGAGCAACCTCATGGGTTTGTTGGAGCCAGACACGACGAGCAAGTACCGCCACCCGCTGCCATCGCTCCAGAAAGCACAGCGGCGTTGGGTGGATATGATGGTTCGACAATTCGAGGAATGAGTCAATCAGGAGTCGGCGGCAGGTGATCGCTTCCGTCTTCAAGCTATGCCTTCTGGCGATGTTTCGCTTTCGACTTCGGCTTCGACGATTTGTAAGGCCGTTGTCCACTTTTTTCGCTAACGCGTGCTGGCTGTGATTTGTCCATCTGCGAAATCTGAAGTTTGCGTCCCGCAATAGAGACGTTCTGAAGGGACTTAAGCAATTCTTGCGGAAATCCCACCGACAGATCAACGGTGCTGAAGCGATCAAAGATCTTGATCTTGCCGATCGCATCGCTGCGAATGCCGGCTTCGTTGGCAATCGCTCCGACGATGTTGCCGGGTTGGACTTGATGGTTTCGGCCTACCTCAATGCGGTAGGTCTCCATGCCGACTTCAGAACGCTGTCCACCTGAGCGGCGGTCGCGTTGGGAAGTTCGTTTTTCAGGACGAGTTCCCTTGTCTCGCGACTCTTTGGTGAAGCGTGACTGACTGATATTGTCCTTCGCCAATAGCGGGGTGTCGCCATTGGCAAGTATTGCCAACGAGGCAGCCAGTAGCTCCATCGGAACTTCGTTCTCCTTCTGATATTGCTCAACGATCGACTGATAGGTTTCGAGTTCTATCGAACCCAGTGCCTCGGTGATCCGCTCGTGGAAACAAGCGATCCGCTGCTTGTTGATGGCGCGATTTGTCGGGAGGTCCATCGGTTCGATCGTTTGCCGGGTCGCTTGTTCCAAACGCTTCAGCGAACGGCGTTCACGCGGATGCACGAACAAAATCGCTTCGCCACTACGACCGGCTCGGCCGGTACGGCCGATGCGATGCACGTACGATTCGCTGTCGTGTGGCAAATCATAATTGAAGACGTGGCTGATACGCTCGACATCCAGTCCGCGAGCCGCGACATCGGTCGCTACGATGATGTCGATTCTTCCAGACCGCAGACTCTCGACAATTCGTTCGCGTTGTTTTTGCGGAATGTCACCATTCAAGGCGGCGGACTTCAAACCGGCTCGCGACAAATGCTCCGCGAGTGGTTCGGTTGTGCTTCTCATCTTGACGAAAACCAGAACGCCGTCAGTCGGTTCTGCTTCCAAGATACGTGACAATGCCGTTTGTTTCTGATGTGGAGCCGCAATAATGTAGCGCTGGCGAACGGTGTCGGCCGTCGCCGTCCGTTGCTTAATGGTGATCTCGACGGGGCGATTGAGGTGCTTTTTTGCGATCTGGCGAATCGCTCCGGGCATGGTGGCCGAGAATAATGCCATTTGCCGTTTTTTGGGAGCCTGTGTGAGCACCCATTCGACATCCTCGGCGAAACCCATTCGCAACATTTCGTCGGCTTCGTCCAACACCAGACATTGCAGACCGTCGAGGTTCAGCGAGCCGCGTCGCATGTGGTCCATCACACGGCCAGGAGTCCCAACAACAACCTGTGCCCCCCGTTTCAGTTGCCGTAGCTGGATGGAGTAATCTTGTCCGCCGAAAATCGGGACCACGCTCAGTCCACGCATGTTGCCGGCATATTTCTCGAACGCACCAGCGACCTGGATCGCCAGTTCGCGCGTCGGCGCGAGTACGAGGACCTGTGGCTGTTTCTTACTGAGATCAATTCGCTGGAGTAACGGCAGCGCGAAAGCTGCCGTCTTGCCGGTGCCGGTTTGCGCTTGGCCGAGGACGTCGCAACCTTGAAGCAATGGCGGAATTGCCTCAGCCTGAATCGGCGTCGGTGACGAATATCCAAACCCCTCGACGAGTTTTACGCTGGCGTCGTCTAGCCCAAGAGAACCGAACCCTGTTGGCGATGCGACGGCTGTGGGTTCTTTCGCGGGCGTCTGAGCTGTTGCTTCCGCGTCACACGATGCAGTGTTCGTAAACGACTTGACCATGATTTTACCTGAATCTTCTTCAAACACCGTTTGAACAGACGATTGCCGCAGAAAATCGTCTTGAGGGACATACGCCCCGCAGCAGTTGGATCAAGATCCAACCTGTGCTTCGCTCAAATGGAGTTTGACCTGGAGTGAACTCGCGGACGAACAACAGTGCAAGTTTCGGCTATTGTCAAACGACAGGCGTTAGCCCGGCAATCCAAATTGCCATAGCCACTCGCAAAACATGATCGAACGCGTCAGGTACTGTTCAGGAATCGGTGGGCGGAGAATCGCAAGCCCAGCGGGGTAGAAATCTGAATCTGGCTGGCAGTCAATCAATCACTTCACACAGAATAACAGAAACTCGCCGAGATCGCGAGGACAGAAGCCTTGCCATTAACTTCACTTGTCGAAGTGCCAAATGATTTGAAATTCGTTCGTTGCGGTGATCTGTCAGATGAACGCAATTGCTAAACGTGATCAATCGGTATCGAACGTGGCATCTCGCCAGCGATCTCGTTAAGGCGAACGCCGACAGGTTCGAGTCCTTCCTCTGCGACCTTTGCGAATTGCCGATTCCTTGAAACGAGCACAGGCCGGGGCAAGCTGAAAGCTTGCCCCGGCCTGTTGTCTTGGTATTGGATGCCTGGCGGCCGTTACGCGGCGGCTGAGCCGTCGGTGGGGAAGACTTGGTCTTCTCCACGAATGACTTCCGGCGTGAGGGTGTACTGGCCCCCCGCTTTCTGGTCGGGCAACTCGAACATGACTTCAAACATCGCTTGCTCGACAACGCTGCGGAGACCACGTGCTCCGGTCTCTTTTTGCTTGGCGATGCGAGCCACTTCGCGAAGGGCCTCGTCGGTGAAGGTCAACTCGGCATTTTCCATCTCGAAGAACTTCTTGTACTGTCTCACCAAGGAATTCTTAGGCTCGGTGAGAATGCGGACCAAGTCGTCTTCGCTCAAGGGAGAGAGCGTGCTGAGTACGGGGAGACGACCGACGAGTTCGGGAATCAGACCGAATTCGAGGATGTCGTCGACGGACGCTTGCGAGAGGAGTTCGAGCTTTTGGTCTTCTTCTTTCGCTTGCGCGTCGTGTCCGAATCCGATCATCTTCCGGCCAAGCCGCTGGGCGATGATGTCTTCCAGGCCGACAAACGTGCCGCCGCAGATGAACAGGATGTTGGTTGTATCGATCTGAATGTATTGCTGTTCGGGATGTTTGCGGCCGCCCTGCGGTGGGACGTTGGCAACCGTACCCTCGAGCATTTTCAATAACGCCTGCTGCACACCCTCTCCAGAGACGTCGCGAGTGATCGAGACGTTCTGGCTGGTCTTGCCGATCTTGTCGATCTCATCGATGAAGAGAATTCCGCGTTGGGCGGCTTCGATATCGAAGTCGGCGGCATGCAATAACTTCAGCAGCAGGTTCTCGACATCTTCACCGACGTAGCCGGCTTCGGTGAGGGTTGTTGCATCGCCGATGGCGAACGGAACCTGCAAATAGCGGGCGAGCGTTCGTGCCATCAATGTTTTGCCGCAACCAGTCGGCCCGACGAACATGATGTTCGACTTTTCGATTTCGACTTCCCCGTCGGATTCGTCGCAGATCATTAGCCGCTTGTAATGATTGTGGACGGCGACGGCGAGCACCTTCTTCGTCGTTTCCTGCCCGATGACATATTCATCCAGGCTCTTGACGATTTCACGCGGCGTGGGGACGTCGGTGAAGAGCTTGCTCGCTGATCCTCTGCGGCGTCGTTCCTGATTCAGGATCGACTGACAGAGTTCGATGCACTCGCCGCAGATGTAAACGTCTTCCGGACCCTCGACGAGGGGGCCGACTTCGCGGTAACTCTTACGGCAGAAAGAACAGTTTGCGTTCTTCTTCCCGGTAGCACAGCGTTTTCCGGTTGTCAAATCTTTGCTGGATGGCATCGCCTATCCTTCGAAGGGGCCGATCGTGTCCGACGTGGGTCGTCCTGTCACCTGCATATGGCTCGCTTCCGTGCGACCATTTGGATGGGGTGCCAATCTTGGAGGGATGTTTGGAAAGACAGCAGAAACGAACTGGGAACAGGTGCGATTTATCGCAAATTGAATGCGGAAGAAACCTTCCAACACGGATCAATACCTACCCATTTTGTTTCTTGTCGCTGTCTGTCCGAATCGATCCCTCGATCAACCGACTTTTGATGGATCGGTATTCTTCCTCGGAGAGGTCACCCGCTCGGTGTAATTCGCGGATTTGAAAGAGCATTTGGGTTTCGTCGCCTGCGGGATCGGAATCATCGCAATACCAAGCCTTGATCCGGCAGAACACCCAAGTCATTCCCAAAACGACTAAGGCGGCTACCAGAAACGACACCCATTCCCCAAGCGACCCACCCAGTAGCTGCGAAATAATTTGCCGAAGCTTCCCCACTTCCAGTACTCCATACCGTTTTGTAATTCATGCACAACTGCAGAAGACGCCCGCTAGTGTATTATCGGCCGGGTTTAGCGGGTGAGCAAGGGGTGTTCTTCGTGTTGTTGCTCTTTGGGGCACCGAAATCGGCGGGGCGTTTCGGATATCGTTGCAACCAGTGGTTGGCTTATTCTAGAATCACTATTTCCCATCGTGCGCGAACGAGTGGACGGCGAACCGAACCCACTGCGCGCGAAGGAGTGGTTCGGCTTCGCAGCATCCGATTCCTTCGGGTGAACTTCGCGCGGCCGTTGTATTTCGAGAATTCGTTACAGGCAGATTATGGACTTCGATAAACGACTGGATCGTGCGATCGCGCGCGGGCAAGATCGCCGCGATGAGAAAGGGCGAGAGCTTGCCGACGCGGAAATCTCGGAAGAAGATCTCCGAAATCTCCATTCGCAGTCCCGACTGTCTCTTTCCGAGCGGATCGAGGAATGCCTGCGGAAACTGGCCGATCACTTTCCGGGATTTCGCTACCAAACAGTCGTCGGCGACGAAGGCTGGGGATCGCGCATTAACCGGGACGACGTCGACATCGGTGCGAAACGTCGCGGCGAGAATCTGTATAGCCGGTTTGAACTGCTCGTCAAGCCGTTTACGCCCACGCATATCATCGAGTTGACGGGCAAGGGGACGATTCGCAACAAGGAGTTGTTCCACCGTTCGCATTATCAGATGCTCTCCAAGGTCGATCTCGACTTCTTTGGTGAAATGATCGACTTGTGGGTTATCGAGTATGCCGAGAAGTTTGCGTCTGAAGCGTAAGAATCCTTTGGTCGTCGCCCTGCCCTCTTTCATTATTCCGCTTATTCACAGGTGTTAAACGATGTCACGCGTTGATGACTTACAGCAGGTACTCGAACACGGCATGGTGGCGATCCTTCGTGCTCCGTCTGGTGAGCAGTTGGTGAATGTTGCCCGCGCGCTGCTGGAAGGCGGGATTAATGTCATTGAAGTGACACTGACAGTTCCCAATGCGTTGGAGATTGTCTCGCAAGTTCGCAGAGAACTGGGAGACAAAGTTCTGCTGGGGGCCGGGTCTGTTCTCGACACCGAGACAGCCCGCGCGGCGTTGTTGGCGGGGGCCGAGTATATTGTCTGTCCGACGGTCAACACCGACATCATTCGGCTCTGCAACCGGTACGACAAACTCGTGATGCCCGGTGCCTTCACGCCGACAGAAGTATTAACCGCCTGGGAAGCGGGCGGAGATATCGTCAAGATCTTCCCTGCCGATGTTGGTGGACCAAGCTATCTGCAGGCGTTGTATGGTCCGTTGCCCCATGTGCGGCTGATGCCCACAGGCGGCGTGAACTTGGATACGCTTCAGGATTTCGTCAAAGCCGGAGCGTGTGCTGTGGGATTGGGCAGCGCACTGGTCGAGAAGCAGGCGCTTCTCGACGGCGATATGGATCGCATTCGCGATCTCGCCGCAAAATATGTCGAGCTGATGCGCTCTGCTCGCGAAGTGTAACGCGTGTCCCATAGCCCGTATTGGCTACGGATCGCTCGCGAAATCCGCAGGGGAATGCTGGAGGTGGAAGCCTCACCGTCCACGGAACATTGGGCCGTACAACGGTTTTCGCTTCAAGTCGCACGACCGGCGTGGTCGATTTAACCGGTAAGGTTATACCGTGCCGGTGTGATGGCGCGGACGGTTTGCTTATCGATGTTTTCACAACTGCTTGTGGCAACACAGGATACGGCAGAAATCGACGGCCAGGTCGGCTAACGAGGACGTCAGATGACTTCGGTGCGTGCTTTTCTCATTGCGATTGCTCTCTTCGGCGGACTAGCCGAATCGCAGGCATCCCCCATGCCTGTGAAGCCGTTGCATACCAGCAAAAGCCGATTTCGCATTCCGTTTCGCTGCGACCCAGCCGAAATACAGCGTTTGCAGGCCAAAGAAATCCGCCTGTACGTTTCCGAAGATCAGGGCGTGCGTTGGGAGCATCGGCAATCGGTCGCCCCCGATGCCGGCCGGTTTGAATTTCAGACTCCTGCGGATGGAGAATACTGGTTCGCCGTGCGAACGTTGGACGGAAACAACCAGTTGCACCCCCAGGAAGCCACAGTCCAGCCTGGGCTGAAGGTCACCGTTGATAGTGAATCTCCACGACTTGAGATCGGGTTGCGTCAGTCCGAGGCCGGGAAGATTGAACTGACCTGGAACGCGGAAGACCCTCACATTGACGTGACCAAGCTTCGATTGGAGTACATCGAGAGCGGATCCGACCAGTGGCAAGCTGTGACAATTGTTCCCCGGTCTTCGGGGCGCACAACCTGGTCGATTCCCAAGGGCGGAACGATTGCGGCCCGCGGTTCAGTCAGCGATTTGGCAGGGAACACCGGGCGTGCACAGTCGCAGGTTCGCATCACCCCGGCCACCGACATCGTTCCCCGGCCGTCGGTTCCCGATTTTCGTCAACCGATCGCCGGTGACACCGGTTTGCCGCGAATTCCATTTGCCGCCCTACCTGGTGCTCCGGTCATCGCACCGAATCGTAACAACAACCTGATTTCGGGGTCGTCCGCTTTACGCCCCGATGTGACTCAGCCACGTTATTCTCAGACAACGCCCCGACGACAGGGAAGCGGTCGGAATCGGGTCGTCAAGTCCCGCAAGTTTCAAATTGGTTATAAGGTCGACGACGTCGGCCCATCGGGTGTCAGTGCGGTTGAGTTCTATGTGACTCAAGACAACGGCACGAAATGGCGGAAGTACGGCAACGACCTGGATCGAAAAAGTCCGTTCCAGGTGGAAGTGCCGAAAGATGGTGTTTACGGGTTCGCGTTACGAGTTCGTAGCGGCGTTGGTCTGGCAGCTGATCCACCGCAGCCGGGCGAGAAGCCTTCGATCGTGATTTCGGTCGACCAATCTCCGCCGAGCGTGCAGTTGCTTCCCGTGCAGCAGGGACAAGGCGCGGCCTTGAACCAGTTGCAGATTCACTGGAAAGTGACCGACGACAATCCCGCTGACAAGCCGATTGCCCTGTACTACGCGGCAAACCAGGAAGGCCCGTGGGAGCCGATTAACGGTTGGCAGGACAACCTGGGCAGCTACAACTGGACTGTCGGTGCCGGAGTCCCCACGAAATTGTACATTCGCGTTGTTGCGAGAGACGCAGCCGGGAACGTGTCTCGTGCCGAGACCGATCGCCCGATCATTGTCGACCTTGCCAAGCCGTCGGCACGCATCGTTGATGTGGAAACCGTTGCGTCACCCGGCTTCCAGCGCTGACGCAGTGAAGCGTCCAGCGATTAGGCTTCCTGCTCTTCCTTGGCGACCGGTTCAGCCGCAGGCGGCTCGAATTTCGGGGCGGTCGCTTCGTCCCGTTCTTCATCGGGAATCGGTCGGGGCGAAGACTCCTCGGACGAATAGACGGATGTGTCCATATCGTCCTCGACACCCCGCACGCCCTTTTTGAACTCGACGATTCCCTTACCCAAGCTGCGGGCAACTTCGGGAAGGCGTTTGCCGAACAGCAACAACGCGATGATTCCAACGATCATCAATTCCGGCAAGCCGGGTGCTCCGAAGAATGGCATGTCTGGTTCCTCGCTAAAGCGTTCCGGGTGGGCAGTGTAAGTTTCAGTACTCGATGCGGCCGAGAGAACCAGCGATTCGCCTTGTTCAGCGGCCGACGTTTATTCTCGCCGGGATCAGACTTCCGATTCCGGTTTCTGGTTTTGTTCGTCGACATCTTCGTCGATGCCACGGACCCCCTTCTTGAATTCCACGAGACTCTGACCCAACGATCGCATCACACCGGGGACTCGCTTGCCGAACAACAGCAGAACGATGATACCGACGATCAGAATCTCGGGCAGTCCTGGAAAACCCAACATAACAACCTCTCCTACTCACTCGAGCGAAGGTTTCGCGGACAATCGATTTCGTCTTGGGAGGAGAGGCGAGACCGTGAACATCCCACCTCTGACCGCACGACGCGGCTGCCTTCCCGGCTTGGATGTCCACTCGGTTCGCCCGCGAAAGAACGCAGGAGGGACGAGCGGCGTGTGGTTCCATTGTAACCGCCCCCCTTCCCATGTCAACGAAAAAGAGGACTTCCCTTCAGCGTCGGCCCTGACCGCAGATTGTCGGGGCGATGACTCTAACTAATGGCGTCCTCATAAGTTGCCGCCAGCAGTAAGTGCATTTCGGCATATTGAATAAGCTTCAGAGTTGCGGTTTGGGCCGCGTCTTTTGATCGCTGGGCCTCTTCACAGCAGTCGACGAACGCGCTCGGATCCCAACTCTGAGGGACTCCCAAACGCTGAATCCACGCCTCAAACTGGCCGGATGGCGAATTGCACAAGATCGTTTCGGCTGCCTGGCCGAGTTCTGCAAACATCGGATGCCGGCCCACGCGGCGAAACCAGTATTTTGAATTCGACGCATCCGGCTCCCGTCGATGCATGATCGCATGCCAATAATCACCAGCAATTCGGCGTCCGTCCCCTTCAACACTTTGCGAGCAGCGGTGACTTTCCTCCAGATAATCGTGCAGGAGATACAGGCCTGCTTTC
>Ga0115002_10009300_pt1 | contig 10756 bp, 7 predicted proteins | sample ArcticOcean_MG_C_8_FD_89576 | JGI IMG/M metagenome (GOLD analysis project Ga0115002, IMG submission 89576) | Marine microbial communities from western Arctic Ocean - ArcticOcean_MG_CB11_86 | ecosystem: Environmental > Aquatic > Marine > Oceanic | place: Arctic Ocean: Canada Basin | collected... | reverse complement strand
CCGGACGACGCGGGCGAATGGCACGACTCGGACGCCCACGTGGGTTTTGTCCACCGCAGGCTGTCGATCATCGACCTGTCGCCACGGGCCCACCAACCGATGGTCACGGACGGCGGCGTGACCATCACCTACAACGGCGAGATCTACAACTTCCGCGAGTTGCGCGCAGAGCTCGAGGCCAAAGGCCATCGATTCCATAGCAAGAGCGACACTGAGGTGATTCTCCGGCTCTACCTGCAGGACGGTGTCGCCGCCTTCGAACGGCTCAACGGCATTTTCGCCTTCGGCCTATGGGACCCGCGGAGCGGGGAGTTGCTTCTGGTGCGGGATGGGCTAGGGGTCAAGCCGCTCTACTACGCGTCAACTTCCTCCGGCGTGGTCTTCGCATCAGAGATCAAAGCGCTGTTGGCCTGCAGCGAAGTGCCGCGGCGTTTGGACCCCGTTGCGTTGGAGCAGCACCTGACGTTCCTGTGGTCCGTCGCCCCGCGAACCGTCCTGCGCGACGTGCATAAGCTGCCGCCGGGGCGCGTGCTGGTGGTGAACCGAGGCGAAGTATCGCGGGAATGGACCTTCTCCGACCTGCCCTACGACGGCAGCCGGAGCGATCTCACCGAGCAAGAGGCGACCGAACAACTCCGCGAGCGCCTCCAGGACGCCGTGGAGCGCCAGCTGGTCAGCGACGTACCCGTGGGGGCCATGCTGTCAGGCGGTCTCGATTCCAGTGCGGTCGTTGCGATGGCCCGCAAAGCCGATGCTGGCGCGCTGACGCGCTGCTACAGCATCGGCTTTGCCGACGGGGCCGACATGGATGGCAGCCCGAGCGACATGAGCTACGCAGCACAAGTTGCCAAACACCTGGGCGTTGAGCTCTGTCCCATCACCATCTGACCAGACGCCATCAGCCATTTCGAGCGGATGGTCTACACACTCGACGAACCTCAGGCTGACCCCGCTCCGATCAACGCAATGCTGATCGCCGAGCAGGCGAGGAAGGACGGCATCCCGGTCTTGCTGACGGGTACAGGAGGAGACGATATTTTCTCCGGCTACCGCAGGCACAGTGCGCTGCAGCTGGAGCGCTACTGGGGCTGGGCGCCCTCGTTGCTGCGGAGCGCCGGCGCAGCGGGCGCGCGCAGGTTGCCGACCCGATGGCCGGTGATGCGTCGTGCGCACCGCGCGTTCGAACACGCGGACCTCTCCGCCGCCGATCGTTTGCTGTCCTACTTCACATGGACAACCTCGGGCCTGCGCGGCTCGCTCTACGGACCGGCCCTGTCCGAGGACCTGCGGGGCACTGACGTACTGGCTCCGTTGCGCGAATCCCTAGCACGCATCCCGGCGGAGCGTGAGCCCTTGAACCGAATGCTCTACCTCGAGGCCAAGCACTTCTTGGCTGACCACAACCTCAACTACATGGACAAAGCGGGCATGGCATATGGCGTCGAAGTGCGTGTCCCTTTCCTCGACCACGACTTGGTCGCCTTTGCGTCGCAGCTCCCGGTGAACATGAAGTGGCGAGGCCGTGAGGGCAAGTACCTCCTGAAGAAAGCCATGGAGCCCATGCTTCCTCGGGAGGTTGTCTATCGTCCGAAAACTGGATTCGGGGCACCGTTGCGGCGATGGATCCGGAACGAGCTCCGGGAGGTTGTCGAGGATGTACTCTCACCCGCCGCCATTGGCGACCGGGGTCTGTTCGACGCCTCGGGTGTGCGTGCGCTCATTGATGCCGACCGCGCGGGAAGAGTCGATGGAGCCTACGCAATCTTCGCTTTGATGGCGGTGGAACTCTGGTGCAGAATGTTCATTGACCAACCGATCATTCCCACTGGGCCACGATGAAGCAGCTACTGCAGGACGCGAAGAACGGAGAGCTGACGCTGGCGGAGGTGCCTGTGCCTGCGCTGCAGCCCGGCGGCATTGTCGTTCGCAACCACTTTTCCGTGATTAGCGCCGGCACCGACAGGGCGACCATGGACTTCGCGCGAAAGAGCCTGCTGGGCAAGGCTAGGTCTCGGCCCGACCTCGTTCGTCAGGTTGTCCAAAAGGCTCGTCGCGACGGCGTCAAAGCCGCCTACCAGAGCGCGATGGGCAGACTGAGCGCCCTGCAACCGTTGGGCTATAGCTCAGCTGGTGAGGTGATCGAGGTCGGGGAACTCGCGGGTGGGTTCAGAGTCGGCGACCTAGTTGCGTGCGCTGGGGTTGGCTTCGCCACCCATGCCGAATACGCGTACGTTCCGACGAACCTCGCGGTGAGGCTACCGCAAGGGGTTGACCCACGCCACGGAGCATTCGGCACCTTAGGGGCAATCGCCCTCCAGGGCATCAGGCGCGCCGAACTTACCCCTGGCGAACGCGTCGTCGTCATCGGCCTAGGCCTCATCGGCCAGATCACAGCCCAGGTCCTCAGGGCGTACGGATTCCCCGTGCTTGGCCTGGACGTGAACGCGGCCCGTGTCGAGCAGGCGGAAGCCTGGGGGATCGACCACGCGGCGATGATTGCGAACGCCGAGACGGAGGCTGACGATTTCTCGGACGGCTACGGTGCGGACGCAGCGATCATCACCGCGTCGACGGTCAGCAGTGACCCGATTGCGCTGGCAGGACGGATCCTTCGCGAGCGGGGCCGTGTCGCCGCCGTCGGTGATGTGGGCCTGAACGTGCCTCGCCGCGACTACTACGCTAAGGAGCTTGACCTGCGCATCTCTCGTTCTTATGGCCCAGGCCGGTATGACCCCAGCTACGAAGATCACGGCCTGGATTATCCGCTCGCCTACGCCAGATGGACCGAGAAGCGCAACATCGAGGAGTACGTCCGGCTCCTCTCCACAGACCGCATCGACGTCGAGTCGATCACTACTCGCGTGTATCCCGTTGGTGAAGCGCTGGAGGCATACGCCTCCGTTGTGAACCCAAGTTCGGAGGCCGCTCCACCGCTCGGCGTGTTACTGGCATACCCCACGGCGAGCACGGAGCCGGTGCGGCGCGTGCCCATTCGGAGCGCGGACACTCGGCGCCCCACCTCTGGCGTCGTTCAGGTCGGCCTGATTGGCGCCGGGGGCTTCACCCGCGACTTGATCGCTCCCATTTTGGCGAAGCTACCCAATGTGGCTGTGCGCGCGGTCGCTACCGCATCGGGTGCAAGCGCCACCAGCACGGCCAACAGGGTGGGCGCCGCCTACGCCACCACTGACTACGACGAGATACTCGATGATGACACCATCGATGCGGTCATCATCGCCACGCGGCACAACCTGCACGCTGCTCAGGCAATCGCTGCGCTGAACGCAGGCAAGCATGTGCACCTTGAAAAGCCCATGGCCCTCAGCATCGATGAGCTCGTCGCCCTGGAGTCGGCCGCAAAGGCCAGTACGGGCATCCTCAGCGTGGGCTTCAACCGTCGCTATGCACCGACGGCCGTTGCGATGCGGGACTTCCTCCGGGAGTCCCGCGGACCGCTGATGGCGGATTACCGCGTTGCTGCCGGGTACATAGACCCAAGCCACTGGGTCCATGACCCCATCGAAGGTGGGGGCCGCATCCTCGGTGAGGTCTGCCACTTTGTCGACTTCCTGAGCTTCCTATCGGGCTCGGAGGTGCGCTCCGTTTCGGCGGCGCGACTGGAGCCGAAAGGTGAGTCTATCCAGGCGGATGACAACGTGTCGGTCACGCTGACATTCGCTAACGGGTCCGTCGGCACCGTGCTGTACACGGCCGCGGGAGGCGCGTCGATGCCGAAAGAGCAAGTTCAGGCGCTCGCCGGTACTCGGAGTGCGCTCCTCAACAACTTCTGGTCGCTCGACCTGTACTCAGGCCGAAAACGAACGGTGAAGGGTGACGGCGACAAAGGCCACGCGGCCCAGTTCGATGCGTTCGTCCGAGCCGTCCGCGAGGGACGAGAAGCGCCGGTGCCGCTGGATCAGGCGCTGAACAGCAGTCTCGCGACACTATTGATCTACCGAGCGCTGGGTGACGGGACCTCGGTCCGTGTCGAGATGCCAGCGATCGAGTCCGGCGGAGGGGAAGACTCATGAAGCGCGTCCTGGTCGTCTCCGGCACACGACCCGAGACCATCAAGCTGTCCCCGCTCATCAATTGCTTCCGCGCGCAGGGCGCGTTCGAATGGGACTTGGTGGTGACCGGCCAGCACCGGGAAATGCTCGACCAAGTCCTGCGGTTGTTCGACCTCGAACCAACCGAGGACTTGCGCATCATGCAGGGGAATCAGCGGCTCGGCGATCTCACAGCCCACCTGCTGGGTGGGCTGTCGGAAGTGTTCGCACGCCGCAAGCCCGACTTGGTCATCGTCCAAGGCGACACCACCTCAGCGATGGCCTCGGCGTTGGCAGCCTTCTATCAGCGCATCCCCGTGGGCCATGTCGAGGCCGGCCTGCGCACTGGCGACCGATGGAACCCGTTTCCCGAGGAGATCAACCGAGTCTATATCGATCGTGTCTCGGACCTTTGCTTCGCGCCAACCCAGGCCGCGGCGTCGAACCTGATCAGCGAGGGCATCGACCAGGGACGCGTCTACATGACGGGAAACACCATCGTGGACGCGTTGCAGGAAGTGGTTCACAGGCTCGATGCGGGTGGGCTAGAGGCGCAGTATTCAGCGGAGCTACCAGACGAGCTTCGGCCGAGTGTGTGGGAAGGCTCAGGCCACCGTCTGGTCCTGGTTACAGGGCACCGAAGGGAGCATTTCGGGAGCGACCTTGAGGCTATCTGCCAGGCCATCGGCGCGCTGGCGCGACAGAACCAGGACGTGCGCGTCGTATATCCCGTGCACCTCAACCCCAACGTACAGACGCCGGTCTACCGGGAATTGGGGGGCATACCGGGCGTGCTGCTGAGCGGTCCGCTGAGCTATCCGCCGTTCCTTTGGCTACTGAATCACGCCAGCCTGGTCATCACCGATTCGGGCGGCGTCCAGGAGGAGGCCGTGTCGCTGGGTCGTCCCACGCTCGTTACTCGTCTCACCACCGAGCGGCCCGAAGGGGTAGAAGCGGGCGTTGCCACGCTCGTGGGTGCGGACCCTGATCTGATCGTCAGCAAAGCCCAAGCGATTCTTGACGATCCCGGAGCTGGCCGTGTCCCGGCGGGCAAGGCAAGTCCATTCGGTGACGGCCACGCGGCCGAGCGCATAACGGACATCGTGACCAACTGGCTTGCCGACGGCCCGGCTTGACGCTCGCTATTGTTGGTCTGGGTCATATCGGGCTCCCCACAGCCGCGCTGCTGGCCAAAGCTGGCCATCAGGTGGTTGGTGTCGACACCGCGACCGCTGTCGTTGATGCTGTCAATGGCGGGCGATCGCCGATGGACGAGCCGGGCCTGGACGCTCTGATCGCAGACCTCGTGGCGGCCGGCACGCTGTCGGCCCAAACGGTGATGCCCGAGGCCTCCGTCTTCCTGATCGCGGTGCCCACGCCCGTCAGTCCGTCCCACGAGCCCGACCTGTCGTATGTCGAGTCCGCTGCTGAATCGGTCGCCGAACGACTGAAGCCTGGCGACCTGGTGATCTTGGAGTCGACCGTGCCGCCCGGCACCACGACCGGTGTGGTGCGGGAGCGCCTAGAGGCACAGGGCCTGAAGGCGGGTATCGACTTCGATCTCGCCTTCTGCCCGGAGCGCGTGCTGCCTGGCTCGGTGTTGGATGAACTGGTGGCCAACGACCGTACCGTCGGCGGCCTGACGCCGGCTGGCAGCGCCCGTGCCGCCGAACTGTACCGCTCGTTCTGCATGGGCGCGATTCACGTTACCGACCCGACCACGGCGGAGGTTGCAAAGCTCAGTGAGAACACTTTCCGCGACGTCAACATCGCGCTGGCGAACGAGCTGGCGCAGATGGCGAGCCAGCTGAACGTGGACGCCTGGCAGGTGATCGAGCTCGCCAACCGGCACCCACGGGTGCACTTGCACAGTCCGGGCCCTGGCGTTGGCGGACACTGTGTCCCAGTGGACCCGTGGTTTCTGGTTGCCGCCGCGCCGCAGAGCGCCAACCTCATCCGGATGGCTCGGGAGATAAACGATGCGCAGCCCGCAGTGGTCGCTGCGCACGTTGCACGCATGACCGGCACCGAGGCCAAGGTTGCGTTGTTGGGCGCCGCCTACAAACCCAACGTTGACGATGCACGCGAGAGCCCAACGCTGGGAGTCGCATTGGCGCTCGAAGCGCTTGGCATTGTGCCGGTTGTCCACGACCCAAAGGTCCAGTCGTTTGCTCGTCCATTGGTGACGCTGGAAGAGGCTCTCACCGGCGCGGATGCCGTGGTGCTGCTCGTGGGGCATCACTCCTACGCGGAGCTCGATCCTGCGTGGGCGGGGCCGCTCATGCGGGTGCGCCGAGTGCTCGATACCCAACACCTCCTCGATCCTGCCGCCTGGCGGAACCAAGGCTTCGAGGTCCAAGTCCTCGGGACCCCATGACGGCCAACCAGTCTCCTCGGACCGCCTGGACCCACTCACGGCGGGCGTACTATCGGCACCTTGCGTCGTGGTACCTGCTCGGCCGGGGCGGGCACTTGGGCTTCTGGCACGACACCCCTGTGGTAGCAGCACCAGTGGACACCGGTCGCCTGGGCCCGTACCTCATGGTTTTTGCAGAGAAGTCCGACTACGCGGGCCCGTTCGACTCCGCAGGGATTCCGTTGCTGGACTACGGGGGCGAGATCGGACCTCAGCACAACCCCATAGCGATCAGCCAGTACGCTCTCGGCAACTACAACCGCTGGGCAGCCGATGGCTCGGACGACCGCAAGCGCAAGTTTCTCGCCTGCGCCGACTGGCTCGTCGACAACCTCGAAGTAGCGCAGGGTGACCTCCTTGCCTGGCAACACCACTTCGACTGGCGGTACCGGCAGATACTGCGCGCCCCGTGGCACTCGGGGCTGGCGCAAGGGCAGGGCATCTCAGTTCTCGTGCGTGCCCACGCCATGACTGAGGAAGAGGGGTACCGGGAATGCGCGGAAGAGGCCATGCGCAGCCTGATGGCGCCGGTCAGCGAAGGCGGAACGCTTTGGACGTGGGAGGATGAAGGGGTGTGGGTCGAGGAGTACCTCGTCGATCCGCCTACGCACATTCTTAACGGTCACGTGTGGGCTCTCTGGGGCGTATGGGACTTTGCGCTGGCGACGGGTGACGAAGCGGCGAAGCGCCTGTTCGACACCGCAATCATCACGCTTAAACAGCGTTTGGCCGACTACGATACCGGGTACTGGTCGCTGTACGAACTGTCGGGCACCAAGCTGCCGATGCTGGCGAGCCCTTTCTACCACCGACTGCACATCGCGCAGCTGCGCGGCCTCCATCGCATAACCGGCGACGCTGTGTTTGACGAGTACGCGGATCGTTGGGCCTCCTACCAGCGCAGCAGGGCAAAGCGGACCTGGGCGTTCGTGGGCAAAGCCCTTTTCAAAGTCTTCCACTACTAGGGCAGGACGGTCGACCGCGCGTGCGCATCCTCTACATCAGCCAGTACTACCCTCCCGAAGCCAACGCGCCCGCCGTGCGCGTGTCTCAGCTCGCAAGCCGCTGGGTGCGAGCTGGGCACGACGTCACCGTGTTGACGGGCTTCCCCAACGCCCCCGACGGACGACTGCCCAGGGCGTACTGGGCGGGCTGGCTACGAGGGTGGCAGCGGGAAGTCACCGACGGTGTCCAAGTGGTCCGGACCTGGCTGCTGCCTGTGCCCAGCGGCCGGGGGATACAGCGCATGATGAGCTATGGCTCATTTGCGATGTCCAGCCTCGTGGCGGCAACGCTCTTGCGAAGACGTGACGTGGTCATCGCCACCAGCCCTCAGCTGCTCGTCGGCCTCAGTGGCTACTGGTACGCGCGCCGCAAGCGGGTCCCCTTCGTCTTTGAGGTGCGGGACTTGTGGCCCGAGTCGCTGAGTGCCGTCGCGGCGAGCTCCTCGCAGTCCCTGGTATACCGGGCACTCCGTAGGCTCGCATCGATGCTATATACCGCTGCGGACCACGTCGTTACTGTGACACTGCCCATGCGCGACCGCCTCGCAAGTGACCACCACATCCCGGTTGAGCGACTGACGACGATCGGGGCGGGTGTCGCCCCGGGCAGTTTTACCGTCCCTGACGGGATCAAGGAGAGAGTGCTTGAGGAGCTGGGGCTCGCCGGTTGCTTCACCGTCGGATATGTCGGCACCCACGGTGCGGCCCACGGCCTCGACATCGTGCTCGACGCGGCGGCGTTGTTAGCGAAGCGCGATTCCAATGTCCGTTTCGTGTTGGCTGGCGCGGGTGCATCCAAGTCCAACCTCGTGGCAACCGCTCGCGCCCGAAGCCTGCCCAACGTAGTCTTTCTCGACCCGTGGCCACATGCGCTAGTTCCTCAACTCTTGGCCGCGATGGACGTCTGTCTGGTATCACTGCGGGATGCCCTACTGTTTCGTACCGTCCTGCCGACCAAGCTTACGGAGTACATGGCCGCCGGCCGTCCGACTATTGCCAATGTGGACGGCGAGACCCGACGCGTGCTCGAAGAGTCCGGCGCGGGTGTTTTCGTACGCCCCGGAGACGCTGAGGCGCTGGCAGATGCCGTCATGTTCCTCCAGGCAGATCCGGAGCGACGTGAACGCATGGGGCGGGCCGCCGTGGCTTACGCGGAGCGCAACTTCGATCGAGATCGGCAGGCCGCTGAGTACCTTGACCTGCTTCGGAGCGTCGTCGCCGGGACGAATCCGATAGCCAACGGTCGTGATGAATGAGACAGGTGAGGCGGATCAGCCAACGCTGGCTCGCCAGCCCTGCGCGGACACTTCACGGCCTCGAGTGGCAGACCAGAATATGACACCCTCCTCTTACTTCGGCCTGCGTAAGCGAGCATTCGATCTCTTTGTGGTGGGGTCGGCTAGCCTCCTGCTGCTCCCCTTCTTTTTGATCCTCGTGATTACCATCCCCCTGATCATCCTCGCCGATGACGGGCGCCCGCTGCTCTTTCGCCAGCGCCGCTTCGGCTACCATCGCAGGCCTCTCGACATCCTGAAGTTCCGGACCATGGTGCGCGGCGCGGCCAAGCAAGGCCCTGAGTGGACGCTGGAAAACGACTCGCGGATGACGCGCGCCGGGCGGTTACTTCGCCCCACTGCCCTTGATGAGCTGCCCCAATTGCTGAATATCATCAAAGGGGAGATGAGCCTGGTGGGGCCGCGGGCACTGTCGGAGCGCGAATTCGAGGCGATAGAACAGGAGATCCCCGAGTTCGGGCAGCGGCTGCTCGTGCCGCCTGGCCTCACGGGCATCGCGCAGGTGAGCGGCGGTAGAGATGACAACGTGCAGAAACTCAGCCATGACCTCGAGTACATAGCAAATGCGAGCGCATGGCTCGACGTTAAAATACTGCTGTCATCTGTGCGGAAGACCGCCCTCAGGTCATGGGAGAGCCGCTAAGCCATGGCTCGAAGGCGCGAGCGACGTGACCCCCGCCCCGAGCGTGGCTCGCGACGGACCCCCACCCGGGCTCGTGCTTTGGGCGCCGGATGGGAAATTCCGAGCATGGAGGCCCTGTGGCTAGCGACCATCGTGGTCGTTCCGTTGGTCTTCCTAACGGAAGCATCGGCCTTTTCGCCGTTTCGGGTCGCCAAGGTCACCCTGGTCCACGTCTTTGTGGCCCTACTTGTCACTCTGTGGGCACTCCACTGGGCGCGCGTGCGCCGGACTGTCAGCGTGCCCCGCGACCTAGGGCCTTCACTCGCTGCGTGGTTGCGTGGCAACCCCAATCGGTGGATCTTTGCCGCATTCGCAGGCTACGTCTTCGCTACGGTACTTGCCGTGGCCACGTCCATGTCTTTCCGGACTAGCCTCTGGGGTGGATTCCCAGGAGATGACGGCTATGGCCTGTACAACATGGCCGCGTATTTCGTCGGTTTCCTTGTCGTGGCGACCAACGTGCGCACGCCCAGCCAGATCTGGCGCCTGGTGGGTGCGGTTGCGGTCGTGGGTGCGATTGTGGGTGTCTACGCGGTAGCGCAACGGGCAGGATTTGACCCCTTCGGCTTCCCCAAGCCAGGCGGGCGCGTTGTCGGGACTTTGGGGAATCCGGTCTTTGCCGGCTCGCTCTTCGTGTTGACAATTCCGATGACCGCTTCGCTGGTCGGACGTTACGCGCTCGGGCGGTCGTTCGCCGCCACTGCCATTTGGACAGTAGCCGCGGCGCTGCAAGTCTGTGGATTGCTATTTACTGAGAGCCGAGGCCCCGTGCTGGGCTTGGCGGCGACATTTGCCGTGGCGGTGGTGGTGATTGTCCTCAGCCCAGGTCGGATCGTGCCTCGCCTTCGTGTGGGCCATCGGTGGCTTATGCTCGCCGGCGGTGCCGTGCTCATCGTCGCCGCGGTTTCCGGACTGGCGCTCTCCTTGGGAAAGGACAGGCCGCTCGATCAATTCGGGCTCGGGCAGAGTGCCCGGCAGTTCGATCGGCTGTTTGACTCCTCGGTCGGAAACCGCATCTGGATATGGGAAGGCAGTGCACGCTTGATCATGGAGCGCCCTGCTCCTGCTTTCTATGACGACCGCCTGTTCTTCCTTCGCCCTTTGGTCGGCTACGGCCCCGACCTTTTCCCATACGTCTTCCCTCTGCGGGCTCCGCCTGAGCTAAAAATGGGATTAGCTGAGCGCGTAACAACTGCGCACAACCACATCATCCACCTTTGGGTTGAGACAGGCTTTCTGGGAGCGGCCGCGTACGTAGCGCTTATTCTGGCCGCCGCCACCGCCGGCATCCGCGGGATCAGGCGTGGTCT
>Ga0115002_10009299_pt1 | contig 10759 bp, 7 predicted proteins | sample ArcticOcean_MG_C_8_FD_89576 | JGI IMG/M metagenome (GOLD analysis project Ga0115002, IMG submission 89576) | Marine microbial communities from western Arctic Ocean - ArcticOcean_MG_CB11_86 | ecosystem: Environmental > Aquatic > Marine > Oceanic | place: Arctic Ocean: Canada Basin | collected... | reverse complement strand
GACTGGAGAAAACGTTTCCTTTCAGTACCGTCGTTTTTCATGACCCAAAGATCGCCTCGACCGCTTACAAATGCCAGGCGATCACCAGAAGGGCTCCAACTCAGGTCGTATTCTCGCTCCACATTGTCGGTAATCTTTGCCAGCGTGAACTCTTCGTTCTGCCACCAGAATTTCTTCTCGTTGCCTCGAGTCGCTTTCCAAATATCACTCTGGCCCCCCGCGTCGCTGCAAAACAGGACTGCACCTCCCTCTGGAGCGAACACCGGATCGCTTTCCTCTTCTGGTGACGACGTTATTTGTTTTGGTTCGCGAAGCACGGTATCCATCACCCACAGATCACCGCCCGCAATAAATGCAATCTCCAATCCATCTTTGGAAAACGAGACGTCCGACGCCGAAGTTAACACGCGGTTAACTTCTGCCGCCTCGAATTGATCGCCACGGTGTATCAGTTTCAGTTTCCGCGGCTGCTTTCCCGATTTGACATCTAATCGATAGAAGTCGAATAGATGACGAAAAACGATCGCGTTGCCTTCGGTGGAAACGGTCGGCATTACCACGGAGTCGTCCTTGAAATTGGTCAGCTGAGTTTCTTTGCCCGACTGCACATTACGGCGGTAAAGATTAAATGACCCGCTTTGACCACCAATGTAATAAAAGTGTTCATTGTCTCCAGCCCAGAGAGGCGAGCGAGCTCCGGTCGGCTGTTCGCATACCTTGCGGAACTTTTTGGTTTTCACTTCGTACGACCAGATCTGACTGGCTTGACTGCCTTCGTAGCCTTTTCTCCATCCCCGTACTCCTTCGCGCGTGAATAACACGCGGGTACCGTCGGGCGAAATCCTGCCGTGTTTTCCATACCCGTCAAACACGAGTTGCTCTGGTGAACGCTCCTCGCTGTTCAATAACAACAATCGTTCGGGACGCCGCCAGAAATGGTCGCGATTACCCCTCACCAATAGTTCGCCGTCACTTGGCCACTGCTCTAATAAATAGCCTTCGGTGTGGTGAGTCAACTGTTTCGGTACACCACCGCGAACTGGTACGACATACACTTGCGCCGATCCCGTTCGACGACTGACAAAGGCGACCGCTGAACCGTCAGGTGAAAATTTTGGGTCCGATTCATCTGCAGGAAAAGAGGTAAGCTGCCTCGCTACACCTCCGCCCCCCGAGCTGATCCAAATATCACCGCGCCAGGCAAAGGCCAGTTGTTTGCCATTGGGAGAAATATCCGGCGACGTGGCAAGTCGGATTGGGCTATCCGCTAGCGCGTACATTGGTGAGAAGGCCATCAACAGGCCAACGAACAGAAGGGATTGTGTTTTCATGGTGCGTATCTCGATGTGTCCAACTGAACTATTTTTGCCAATATGGTCGGACGTGCTAATGGTCGTTAATCAATCAATCAATCAATCTTCTTTACCGCTGCCAGAACTCCCTTTGCCAGCGAAATTCAGCGAACACCTAGTATCACCTACGAGAAAGTCGAATGGAATCGCCTATTTCCTTGCCGACAAATGCTTCATTGCGTAGGAAAACTTCGTATCCTATGATCTGGTTGGTAGATCGAACTTCACCTCCGGCAACTCTCACCTGAGAAAATCAATGAATCAACACGTTTCAGCGAACAGTAACGAGACTAGCGACGCCGATCGTCGCGCGTATTGGGCGGAGCAAATGGAGTTGGGGTACGGAATGGTCGAGCAATTGTTGCAATTTCCGGTCGAGGAGTGCGGCGAGTGTTTTGCTTCTTTGCCTTCTGCTGCAAAAGAAGCTGGAGTCGAAATGCGGTTTTCAGATTCAAAAATCGCGGGCGAATTGGAACGGGTGTATTCGCTCCGTGCCAGCCTCGTTGAGGACGTCGTCGCAATTGGCCGGACTATGAATGAGCGGGGCTGGATTCTCAAAATTGAGGACGGGTATCGCTCTCAGCAAATGCAATCGCAGTTGGTACGTAAACCCTCAATCTTTGACGCGATCTTGAGAAAGTGCATTTGGGAATGCAACGGAGAAATTCCGCCGGCAGAATTCGTCTTTCGGCGAGCGATCGTGTTGGTCGCCAACGTCCCGAAAATTGGCACTCATATGTCCGGTTCGGCAGTCGACATTTCCGTATTCGAGAGGTCAACGGGCGAAGAAGTCTGGCGCGGCAACCACTATCTCGAGATGAGCGAGCGGACTCCGATGCGATCGCCGTACATCGAACCGTCAGATCTTAAAAACCGACTCGCCATTACCGAGATCATGGAGTCACATGGCTTCATGCACTTCCCGTATGAGTTCTGGCATTACAACAAGAACGACGCGGGAGGACATGTCCTGACGGGCAAAAGCGAGCCCGCTAAATTCGGGCCCGTCCATTGGGATAGCGAAACAAACGAGGTCACGCCGTACGACGACGCCATGTCTCCGCTCAACCCCTTAGATGTAATCGAACGCGAGGTCGCCGCGGCAATCGAACGCTCAAACTGATAAGAGAGTTGAAGCAGCGAGGTAGCAAGAGTTGCCAGATTTTACACGACCGCGGATTGAACACAGATTCCTAGATGGCTAGAGTCCATCTGTGTTTCATCTGTGGCTCTCTACAAGTGATGCTCTGCACAACTGTGAGCCCAGATACAGTCCGCAAACTACAGCGGGTTCGAACGCTATTTGAGTTTCCAAATTCTGAGGTCGTCGACTTCGGCAACACCACTTACCGCAAACGCAATGTTTTGTTTTACCTCGTGATCGATCCCAGTGGATTTGAGTGACCCGATTGGTTTACCGTCGATATAACCGCTCATCGTATCGCCCTGAATAACGATCGTCATCTCGTACCATTTATTCGTCTCGAGTTTGACTTTGTGGTAAGCAGATTTCCCTTTGGTCAATTTGGCGATTTCTTCCTTGGTGGCATCCGCCAGTCGCTTCTCGCGAATCTTCAGATCGAAGACTCCCGTCTTGCCATCGCGAAAATCGACTACATGGGGCTTAACGCCCACGTGACAGATGTGACCAGCATGCGACGCTTTGCATTTCGGGTCGTTGAAATTGAATCCAATACCCTTTTTGTCGTGCATCTTAAACCGCACTCGAACAACTCCGTCATCAAATGGGGCGTCGTGACGAATGGAAACTCCGTGGTCCGCGTTCATGGCCATGGTAATTAACAGTCCACCGTCTTTCAGATCGCCCTGTTTCACGCCCGCGGCCCGGCGAGCACTATTGGTCACCCACTCCTTGCCAAGCTGCTCTTTCGAATCATCCTTTTCACTGCGGTCAAAATCATCCTCGAACACCAATTCGCCACGTTCCTTGATCAATGCATCAATATCGGCGGCGATCACACATGCGTGCATCGAGACGAAGACTGTAGTGGTACAGGCGAGAAGAAAAATCTTGGCCAGATAGGAGTTTGCCATTATTGGCTCCTGGGTCAACTTGAGTAAGCCGGTGTTTACTCGTTATAGTCTTTGTGAAGCTTCGCGATGCAATCGGAAAACTATTTTCCTGCCCCTATCTTCCTGCCAACTCGTTGAAACTATCCGAGCGTTTGTCGGCGGCCAGTTACTACGAAGCCGATTTTTCGTCGTCTTCTTTCTTCTTTTCTTCAGCTGCCTTCTTCTTCCGTTCTTCTTCTTTTTTGCGTTCTTCTTCTTTACGTTTCAACTCTTCGGTCGTATCCTTGACGACCTTCCGTTCGGCCAACTCGTAGATCGATCCGGTGGGAAGTGCAATGAAGTCGGCTCGATCGGGAAATACGGGGAGATTGCGATCGTAAAAATGAGCGCGACCTCGGCCCACGACTGTCGCGACCGATTTACGGACGATGATGGCCGTTGCTTCGTCCAGCCCAATTCCCAACATCTGCGGATAACGGTTGACCAGTTGCGTCATATCCTTCTGTCGTCCGCGTTGAGAAAAATGCTGATCGATGGCCACGCCACTGATGAAACCTAGTCCACCTCGTTCGTACCCAGGCGCCATAATATCGAAGTTCTCGATCGGCGTGGCCCGAGCGAGGTAACGCGATTGGATGGAAGCTCCTGCGGACGAACCACCGACCACACCTCCGCGAAGCACGACATCCTTCATTAGCTTGTGAGTCTTCGTGCCGTAGTACGAATCGGCGAGATTCCATTGTCGTCCGCCGCCGAACCAAATTCCGGTTGCGTCTTTTAACGGCTTCATAAATTCTTCGTCGGTGTTAGCCTTTTGCCGATCCTTGGTATGTATGAACGTCGCATGCTCGACGCCGAGTTTTTTCCAATACTCAACTATCCCCTGCTTTTCCGACACCTCGTCACTTTCCGCACATGGAACGTAAACCAAACGAGCTTTCTCTGGACCACCCGCCAACTCGATAAACTCTTCCATCAACCCCTTAGGCATTCCGCCGCCGCCGACAATTACCAAAGAACCTTCCGTGACGAACGGTTTCTCGGGCACAGCAGGTGGAAACTGAGCTATGGTGCGGTCGATCGCCTCGCGTCGCCACTGAGTCAAATCGACGAGAAATTCTTTTGGACGACGACCGGATTGCGGTTGCGCCAATGTCTGCAGTCGAAATGGTTGCCGCTCATTCGCTGCCATAAGAACTTTGGCTTGACCTTTCCCATGGACCTGAACTCTACGACCTGAATAAATCAGAGCCGTATTCTTTTCTAGTCCAATGCCTATCAGCCGAGGATGAGCAACCAAAACGCTCTTCAATCGCAAGACGTCTTCATCATTTCCAAACTCTGTTTCAATTACCGAATCTGGGATGAGGTTCAAACCCGCATCGACTTGAGCGAGTTGCTTGCCGCCGGTGATTTCAACTCGAGAAAGTAGATCGACAATCGAACCCTTGACATAGATCACGCCGCCACGTTTTAGAACTGATGCGAGTGATGAGCGGAGGCCAATCAACTGAGCTCTCATTTTGCTCTCGAGCTCGACGTTACCCAAGAGGATAACTCCGCTCGCTTCGGCTAGACTCTTTGCAACACCTGCGGGTACTTGTTCGGCGTCCCCATCGATCGCCGATATCGAAACGTTCTTCGCATCAAACGTTTCACTCAACGCCTCAATATCTGGATCTTCATCTCCGTGCCAAACCAGTCCGACGATAACCGCCTTTTCTTTACCCCCACTCGCTCGCAAGAACTGCTTATCGAGCTCCGTCGAATCCTCCAATGAATTCGCGGCGATAATCGTACCTTTCGACCGCAAGTCCGTTGGCCATAGATCGTATTGCTCATCAAACTTCTGCGCTTCAACGGAAGTAGATAACCACGAGAGTACGATCCCAATAAGCAGAATGCGCTGAAGAGCACTGGCCATGACAAACCTCTACAATGTAAACCAACAAGCATTTTCCAAACCGCCATTGTAGCCTAAAGTCCTTGCTCCCGACTCCCATTGGCGTTTTCGGGACTAGCTTAGAGGACTCCACTTTGCTGCCCTTCAACACTTTCCTACAATTATCCGCAATCGAGTCCTTTCAGTTCCCAAAGTTCGAGACAAACCTCCAATAATTTCCCGAGAATATTCATGGGTGAATCGTCACACATTTCCATCGAAAGCGCTATTCAAATTCCAGGCGAAGAGACTTTCTTCAATACCGTTGTGGACGACATGTTCGACGAGTCCGCCAAACTTGTTTATGCAGATTGGTTAGAGGAACAAGGAAGTGTCGAACGGGCGGACTTTTTGCGGCAATACGTGTTGGCATTCAAGTCGATGAACGTCGATGATTTTCCTTCCTTCGATAACATTCCGGAACCCTGGCTTCATTTGACTGGTGCTCCGCTGGTTCGAGCGATGGCGCAACACGACATGAGTGAACATCGCGATAGTTGGCTGGCACTCGCCAAACCCGCATTGATGTACGAAGCGGAACCGACATTTGACGACGACTTTGAAAACGACCAGAACACGCCCATTGGCGCTACGAAGATCCACGGCCTGCCCGATCTCCCACTAGGAAGTAAATGGCCGACGCAAAAGGACTGCAAAAACCTTTACGACCCCAACTCTGGAATCGATCCCGCTGCCCTTTGCGGTTTTGTTGCCCAGATTAATTTCGCCGAACTCGCTGGCACTCAACTTGGACGACGTACCCCGATAAAAGGCCTGCTCTCGATTTTCTCTTGTGCCGAAATCGAATCGATCGGAATGGTAGATGGTTTCATCATATTCACTCCGGAAACAGACAACCTCGTCCGGCTGGAGCCCCCAGAGGCATTGAAGGATGACGAGGCAAATCCGATCCTGGATGCCCGCGAAGGTTTGACACTGACCGAACAGCTTCACATACCAGCAGTCGATGACGAAAGCGTCTTCGAGGCATTTCGTTATTCCTATGATCAGAAAGAATCCGATCGACACGACCTCATCGTCGAGGACGCCAAAGCAAAGGAAATGGAAGCGATCGGTGGTTACACGCAACAAACGACGGGAAGCGACCACCTGCCAGGCCCCGAATGGTGCAAACTTATTTGCGTGGAGAACACCATAGGCATGACACTACACTTCTGTATTCGAATCGAAGATCTCGCCAAAGGTAACTTCGACGATGTCAGTCTCTCATGGGTCGACTTCGATTGAACGGACTTTGCGGTGGAAAAAGACGGAACAGCGAATGAACGCCAATTTTCGCTAATATCACTTGCTGATTCGATACAGGTGACTGTCTGTGCGTAGAAACAGAGAGTCGTCATTGGCTGCGGGCGAAGACATGCAACCTTCTTCCAACTCATTCTTGTTAATCAGTTGGAATGCTCGCCCTGGTTTGACGACAAACGTTTCACCGTCCTGGCTTGGAATGTAGATATTTCCACCAGCGAAGATTGGAGAGGCCGCGAAGTTTCCCCCTAGTCGCTCTTTCCAAATCGCATCGCCCGTTTTCGGGTCGCGACAAGTCAACACGCCCTGATCATGCATACAATATAACAACCCGTCGATAAACAGCGGGGAAGGACGTTGCGGAATGCCCTTATCCAACAACCAGTCGACGCCGGTTTCTGTAATATCGCCTCGACCGCTTGGGTTGATCGCCAACATTTTAGCATCGACACAACTCGTCGTAAGAAATAACATCCCGCCGCCGTAGACAGGTTTCGCGGTCGCAGAATCACCAATAAACCGGACTCGCCAGAGTTCGCTTCCATCGACAGCGTTATACGCAATCGCCGCTCGAGCCGCCGTGGTCACCAATTGCTCCGTGTCTTCATGAGTAATTAACAACGGAGTACAAAACGCCTTTTTACGTTCGCCGACCTCCGTGTTATAGGCGATATCTCGCTTCTTAAACCACGCGGTCTCGCCACTGGTCTTGTCCAGCGCAACCATAAATTGTTTGTCTAGGCCGTCGAATTGCAAAATGACCACTTTGCCAGCTACGATCGGCGACGATGCGGGACCGTGCCGATGATTCACGACGAGGTCCGTTCGAGTCCAAAGGGTTTTGCCCGACATGGAATCCAGGCACGCTGTACCGTAGCTACCGAAGTGCACGTAGACGCGCCCCTCTTCTACCACGGGCGTGGGTGAGGCATGACTGCTGGTCGTGTGTATTCTCTGCGTATCCACGCCGTCAAACACTGTACGCTGGTACAGGATCTTGCCAGAATCAAGGTGAACACAGATTACGTCCAGCTGCTTGCCACCGTTCAACGCCGTCGTCGCCCACAAGCGTTTCCCCCAAATAACCGGAGACGAGTGCCCCTTTCCGTTCAGACGGACCTTCCACGCCACATTCGTTTTTTCGTCCCATCGCACGGGAATTGTGCTGTTGGAATCTCGACTGGTCCAGTGTCCATCACCGCTGGGCCCGCGGAACTGCGACCATTGTTGCGGGCCGTCGGCGGATACTATCGCCAACAACAAGACGATTGAATTGATCATCGCTTCTTCCATGAGAAAGGATTTGAAACCACGTGAGTTACGGGCAGGAAGGAATGCCCATGCTCGTACTATTCTACGATTATAGTTTACTGAGCGACTAAAGACTTACTGCTCCGCAGCGTCAAAATGGGCAAACTCCAAAAGTATTTTGTGAAAACTCCAAAAAACGATGTTGCGCTTTCGCGCAAAAGGGTTCTTTACTAGTGAAGAAATTGGCAACGTTTAGAAACGGGCCTGTCGAGTCCCTATCGATGGCCAATCGCGATTGCAATTCACTACAATTCCCCAAGGAGCACATAGATGAAAACCGCAGCCCCCATCGAAATCAGATTGCGCATTCCAGGAACATGGGCTAATCCAGGCGAAATGGTCGAAAGACTGCCGTCTGGTTATTCGATCACCCGCGAAGGATTTTCACTGCCGGATGGCTCGGAAATTCTGGCCGACTTGATGCCAGCCGACACGGTTTTCCCTGCTATCTTCAGACAGTCTTGTCGACAACATCCCAGCCCGGAAACGCTAGGGAAAGTCGACAACTACAAATTCAACGTGGGATTAGTTGGACCAGGCGGCTCCATGGAATCTGCCTCAAAAATGGTCCAATTGGCTGCGGCGCTGATCACCGCTGGTGGTGCTGGCGTCTTCATTGACAACGGCGCCCTCTCGCACAGCGGCGAGCATTGGATGGAAATTGCGGAAGATGGAGGTCCCGATGCTCTTAGCTTTGCATTCGTCTCAATCGTCCGCGGCAAGCAAGAGATTTGGACCATGGGGATGCACGTCTTCGGCCTCAAGGACATCGTCATGCATCGCGATGTCCCGGAAGAACAGTTAGTCGATACGATTGTCTATATGTGCACCAGCGAAGAGCCGATCGAAGACGGGCATCTCATTGGCGACGAAGATTGTCCACGCTACCGAGCCACCGCGTGCGATATGAACAAAGTCCATTCGGGCAGCCCGATGCACAACCCCTTTGGTCACTTGAAATTCTTCGGTGAAACGGACATTGCCGAGTGCAATTGATCGCGAAACTCACTCAATCTTCAAGCTTCAACTCGAGAATCCAGCTTGTCATTTTCTCGAGTGGCTTGAGGTTGAAAGTTTCCTCGATCTGTTGATATTCACTGACCGCACCCGTCTTACAGGATTGGAACAGGTGATTCAGCCCGGGGTACTCGACAATCTCGTATTGGTCATTGCCAGCTTTGTCGAGCGCCGCTCGGATCGCTGGGAAATTCAGTATTGGATCGACCTGAGTGTCCTTCTCACCGTTCAACGCGAGCACGGGGCAACGGGTTTTACCGAGCGCGATTTTGGGTTCGAGAGTTAAAAAAGTGCGGAACCAGGGGGTGGCAACTTTCGATACTCCGGATTTGACTTCCGCTGGCAACTCGGGCTTGGCGAGTTCCTCTTTAGTAAGCACCATCTTGAGTTCTTCGTGGATTTTATCTTCGATCTCTTCGGCGGACAGACCACCATGTTTAATGACAGCTTTCAGCAGAATGCGCTGAAATTTGGCGGCTTGCTCAATTTCCTCTTCGGGACTTCCCTCCGCCTTCAGAATGAGTCGCAGTTGGTTGTAGAGGATAGCTTCACCGTTGACGCCGATCCCTGCAAGCATTACGACGAACGAGACTTTTTCGTTTCGAGCGGCGACGATTGGCGCGACAAGACCACCCTCGCTATGCCCACACAACCCAACTGGTACGTCTTTAAGTTCAGGCATTGACCGCAAGCGAAGCAGTGCACCTTCCGCATCGTCCGCGAAATCGAAACTGGTTGCTGTTGCGAAGTCGCCTTTGGATTTTCCAATGCCGCGGTCGTCGAATCGCAAGGTCGCGATACCATGTCGAGCAAAATGGTCGGCGATCACGAGAAACGGTTTATGGTCCAGTAGCGATTCGTTGCGATCTTGAGGGCCAGAGCCGGAAATCAGAACGACTGCACGATAAACCTTCCCTTTCGGAAGCGTCACGGTTCCGGCGAGTTTTACATCCTTATTTTTGGAATCGAAAGTAATATCACGCGACTCGTAAGGATACGGTGCTTTTGGACTTTGGGGTCGAGAGATCTTTTTCGTCTTAAGGTCTTTCAGTTCCACTCGCTTCAACACGAGCGTCAAACTGACAAATCCTTGGGTCCACTTCCCTTCAATCTTGTTCTTGTCTTCGGCGTACTTACCTTTGAATGTCCCGTTGACCGCGGGAACTTTATATACGACTTCCTCTTCCGTGCTTTCATCTTTGGCTAACAGTCCGCCCGATTTCTGAGAAATACTCTCAAAGACAACCTCGCCCGATTCCAGTTCAATAAACGCGACATCCAACTTTTGGATGAACGCATCGAGGGTACCTTTCCAAACGGCCTTGGCCTTGCGTTGCGGTATCTCTTTCACATGACTGAACGACAACTCAAATTCTTTCCCACTTTGCTTCCACTTGCCGGCGACAACTCTATTTTCCTTGTCGCTAAACTTTCCCTCATAAGACCCAGAAGGTTTCGGCACGTCGAACTTCATTCCCGTCTCGCTGAACTCGACGTTGGCAAGGTCATAGCTCTGTTCGCCTTCATCGAGGCTTTCCAAAATCCCGCTCCATTGCTCGCCCTGCTTTTCTAAATGCAACGCGAAGCGCAAGGTACGGATGCCCTTGAGTTCCAAAGTACCGAACCAAATCTCCCGCCTCGCTTCGTCATTCTTTTCAGCTTCGTCAGCGCGAAGTGGCGTTTGAACAAAGACTGCAGCAAGAAGAATGAAGCACGCCACCGCAAATTGCCGGCGATGTGGAAAACGACCATTAGTCGAGACGGGGTTGTTCTTTGAGGTGAAGGTCATCGTTGGATCTCCAGTTTTCTGGCAGCGGTTTCGCAGAAGCTTTGGATT
>Ga0115002_10009298_pt1 | contig 10759 bp, 7 predicted proteins | sample ArcticOcean_MG_C_8_FD_89576 | JGI IMG/M metagenome (GOLD analysis project Ga0115002, IMG submission 89576) | Marine microbial communities from western Arctic Ocean - ArcticOcean_MG_CB11_86 | ecosystem: Environmental > Aquatic > Marine > Oceanic | place: Arctic Ocean: Canada Basin | collected... | reverse complement strand
GGATAGGTGGCCCCGACGACTGCTCCCACAATTCCGTAGCGGCCGGTGTCTTGAGTTTTTTGCGATAACTCTTCGACCACGCTGGCCACGTGGCGGTAATGCGGCTGAGAGTCGGAAATCTTATCCTGAAATGTTCCCGCCCCCGGGTTACTGGTACGAACCAAAACATAAATTCCCGCACCACGCTCTTTGGCCACTATAACGAACGGTTCAAGTGTGTCAGCCCCCAGGTAAGGGTTCACCGTGAGTGCATCAGCCGCCCAGATGGCCGCTTGTGGGTCAGCACCTGCGAGATAGCCGCGGGCATAAGCTTCTGCAGTTGAACCGATATCGCCGCGTTTGGCATCGCAGATGACGATTAAGCCAGCCTCCCGGGCATGGTTCATGACCTTGGAAAGAGCAGCACAGCCCGCCGGGCCCCATTCCTCGAAAAAGGCGGCCTGCGGTTTCACTGCGGGAACAAACTTGGCAATCACATCGATGAGCCTGCAACCAAATTCTTCAAAGGCTGAAGCGACAATTTCTGCTTCGGTGCCTCCTCGTTGTTCTGCCGCTTTGACGATTGATTCGGGCAACATGTCGAAACGGGGATCAATTCCGACAAGGGCTGGCGTCCCCTTTGTTCGAACCGCCTGGTGCAACCGGTCTGTGAAGTGCTTCATTCGAATTCAATCTGATTTATTTGGTAGTGCGGAAAAGTATCTTGCAGCGATTTTCCCTTTTTATATTGGAACGCTCTTCGAATTCCTACTGTTCGGGAATGATTGCAAAGCCGATGACCACGAATTCCACTAAAAACCCCATTCATCCTATTCTTCCAATTTGAAAAACTCTTTCGAATCTGCATAAGCCGACCCCCTAAATGGTCCGATATTCAGACATAGCTGGGGGGGGCATTCTGCGCAACGTCCCTCGAAAAAATGGCTCAATTGACAATGAGTATTTAGAGAAAACAGGGATGTTTCGCTCAATCAAGTTCAATTCCGATTTATTGAAGAGAGAAAAGCTTACCGATTGGTGGAGCGTTTCTCTCATTGCTGGAATCGCAGTATTGATTGTTTTTTTTGACCTGGGCCGCTATCGAACGCTGACATTCCATGAAGCCTTTGTTGCTGTGCCTGTGACCGAAATGTTGGAATCGAACGATTGGACTGTTCCTCGGTTCGGCGAAATTCCACGACTAAGGAAGCCCCCGCTAGGATACTGGGTGGCCGCCCTTTCGAGCGCGGTATTAGGGAGCGTGTCGGAATTCTCGGTTCGTCTTCCTGCTGCTCTGGCAGGTCTGGGCTTAGTGGCGTTGATAGGGTTCTGGGCGGCCCGTTGGTACGGAAGAGGTGCAGGCCTCGCCGCCGCAACAGTGCAAATGTTGTCCGTTTACGCCATGACATTTTCCCGAAAAGCCGAAGTCGATATGTTGCTGTGTTTGTTAACCACGGCTGCATTTTTTCTGATAGCCGATCAATCTGCTGGCGAAGCAAAACGCAGCCGCACAATGCGTTGGTTTGGAATTTACGTACTGTTGAGTCTGGCTTGGATGGCCAAATTCCATTACGGCCCGAGTTTAGTCATTGCAACATTCGTGATGTACTGCGTTGTGCAAAAACAAGTGAAGAATCTCTTCCAGCTGTTCAATGTGCCGGGGCTGCTGTTGTTTGCCGCTGCAGTGTTGATTTGGCCGTTATTAGTGCTGAACAAAATTCCCAATGCTTGGGAAATTTGGCGCGAACAAACGGTTGGTCGGGCATTGGGAGAGTTAAGGTCCGATCCGATCTGGTATTACATTATTCCGCTATTCACGCTGACATTGCCCTGGAGCCCGTTGGCCATTTCGGCGGTTCCTGCCAGTTGGAGACGAGCCTGGCGGTTCGATGATTCCAAAGAGCGGTTTTTGTGGGTTTGGTTTCTCACGGTGTTAGCAGTTGTTTCGTTGCAGGCCAACAAGCACTCACATTACTTGTTAGCCGGGCTGCCGATGGTATCGTTGTTGGCCGGTCGAAAACTGGCTGAGATTTTTCAAGCGCACCCCGAAAAACCGCTGCTAGAAAATAAACGACTGATTGCAATGATGATGGTTTTCTGCGGCGTGATTGCGTTTGCAGCGAACTCAATCGCTGCCAATAAATGGCCCCATCTCGAGCAAGCGGTTTTTACCGTCAGCGTTATTTTTGGATTTGGTTCGATTCTCTGTTTACCATTGTTGGCAATTCGATCGCGGTGGATTACAGCGGTCAGTTTTGCTGTCTTTTTTTTGTCGTTTTATGTGCCGGTCGTACATTCCATTATGCCCGGAACCGACCACCGCACGGCGGCAGCCCAGTTTGCCACTGAATTGAGGCAACAATTACCCAACGACACTCCCGTTTGCGTCTATGGAATGGGGAAGCACCCGGTGATTTTTTATCTGAACCGGCCTGCTTTTCGAGTTGAAACGTCGCAAGAGCTTGTTGACCGAGTTCAGCAAAACCAAGAACTGTTCGTGCTGACTTTCGAGACAATGGCAGAAGACCTGCTCGGCAAAGTCGATGGGTCGTTGCGAGTGAGTTCCATGAAACCTGACGCAGGATTGGCCCGCCCCAAGCATTCTGACATGGTTCTGCTGAGGCTGACCCCGAAATCGGTTGCCCATATTCAGCCTTCGCTCGGCCCGCTGGACACCTTCGCGGACCGACACAATTCAGGCTCAATGATTCGCTGAGAAACCCAGCTTGTTCGCTCATTTCGGTGGCTCCTACCTGCTCATTTCCCCCAATCTCACAGAGTGCTTGGCGTTTGAGAGTCAAACACTTACCACTTTTTTCGTGGCATCCGGCCTATCTAGAGTGATCTTGCAGAAGATCGCATTCTCCAGTAACTTACGCGGCCCTTTCAGGGTTCCCTCCTCTTCTGTCTGAATGGTATTCATTTCGATCAAGCAGAATTTTCTATTGTTCAACCCCTCAATGTTCAACCCCTCAATATTGCTCCTCAGCCCGAGCAAGGATGCCGGCATGAGACTTAATTTATTTCAGTCTTTTTCGATTCTGACACTCTGCCTGCTAACAGCAGGTTGCGCGACGTCCTCTTCAGAAAGTCCGCTGGCGTGGCTGCGAGGCCCGAACGCAAAAGCATCCGAGGAGGGTGACAAAAAAGACGAAAAGCTTGCGAAGAAAAACCCGTTCAAATCGGACAAGGCAGAAGATTCCTCCGGCAAAGATTCTAAAGAGCAGCTTGCCAAAACCGAGAAGTCTGCCGCAGACAAAAAATCGGTCCCAACAAAATCCGAAACGAAAACAGTTTCTCACGACCCAGAAACGCTCAAGCTGATCGAAGAGGCTTCCAAGGATATGGCCCCCGAAGAACAAAAACAGTTCTTCGCAGATATGAAAGATCTGAAACCGTCCATGGTTCGGTTGATCGTCAATACCAGGAAAATGACGTTAGCCATGCAGGAAAAAAAGAAAGCTCGGGAACAAGAAGGTGCCTCTCAGCAAATCACACTGGCTGGCAACCCGCCGCAAAACCAAAACATTGCCCCACAGGCAAGATACCAACAACCTCAGCTTCCCCAAGCACAAGCAGGCTTGGGTGCAGCCAACCCCTGGGGTCAGCCTGCCGGAAACCCCAACGTGTACACGGTTAATTTTCCCGGTGGCATGACTGCCGGACAACCGGTTGCCTGGAACCAAGCACAGCCAAGCGGAGTCCCCACTCAAAGGGGCCCGAGTGGTCCATATAATCCCAATCAGGCAGTGCAGTCTCAGCAGGCCGGGCTCAATCCTTCGCAGACAACACAGTTTGGGCTACGAAACCCCATTCAGTTCGATCCGCAACAAACACAGCAAGCATTCAATCAGCAAGGATCGATCCAGCCGAATCAAAACCGATCACAGTTTGTTGCCGGAAACCGCCCGGTTCAAGGCGCGACAACCTATGCTCAACCAGTGGGGCAACAGCAGACAGGCTTTTTGCCCTCAGCGAACCAAGGGCAGTCAGCTATGCCGGCAAATGGAATCATTCAAGCAGGCTCAGAGCAGTCTGCACCGAAAAACTGGTATCGCGATTTAGAACGATTGATCTCTCAGGTTGAAGCCGATGCGATGCAGGCAACCCCAGGCACAACTGATGAAGAGAAACGCAAATTTATTGAGAAGCAAGTTTATCTGCGGATGTTGTATTTAATGGCCGGCCACCAAGAACGCGGGTTGGCCCCGATTGCTGGCATTGATGCTGCCGACCAAGAATTCTGGCAACAGATGTTTTGGTCGATTGCCAACTATTTCGATGCACGTCAAATACCCGATGCTTCAGACCGAGCCACACAAACAATTGCTCAATTACGATCAGCCGTCGAACGGCTGCAGGAAAAAGCTCGACTCGATTTGCGGAACATGACGTTCTGCCACAAGATTTCTAGCTACGGTAACTTCGAACGGTTCGCCCGAGATGAATTTTCACCCGGCCAACCGGTTCTGTTGTATGCTGAAGTCGATAACTTCAAAAGCGAACCAACCACCGACGGACAATATCGTACGATCCTCAAATCGACTATTGAAATTTACCGGGCGGGTTCGAATGGAGAGCGGATTGAGGAAATCCCCTTCACAGCGACCGAAGACTTAAGCAAAAACCCGCGTCGCGATTACTTCCACAGTTATCAATTCGACATCCCGCCGCGAATCGCGTTAGGGCCACACGTTTTGAAACTGACTGTCGAAGACCAACTGAGCCGCAAGGTCTCAAGCACGACATTGAACTTTACGGTGAAGTAAGACGGTGAAGTAAGCGGTTTCCCGTCATCCTGAGCGCAGCGAAGGATCTCAAGAACAATGTAGAAAGTCCTTCGCTGCGCTCAGGATGACATGACAACCGAATCAGGCGGCTTTTTTCAGCTCATCTTCCGCTGCTTGTTCGCCAGCCAGCACTTCTTCGATGACGCCGCCGTAATCGAGGGCGCCGGCCGATTTCGGGGCGTAATCAAATATCGATTGTCCGAAGCTCGGGGCTTCAGCCAGCTTGATGTTTCGTCGTACGCGGTTTTCAAAAATTCGAGTTTTGGCCCAAGGCGCTTCTGGGTCGGATTGTTCGAGAAACGAGCGTAAGTCATCCGTCACATCGGCGGCCAATCGCGTGCCGGTATCGTACAGGCACAAAATTACGCCCGTCACTTTCAAATCGCGATTCAAACGGCGGGTGACCAGCGCGGTGGTTTCCAACAATTTGGAAAGACCTTGCAGGGCAAAAAACTGCGGCTGCAGCGGAATAAAGACCTCTTTTGCGGCCGTGAGCGCGTTAATTGTTAAGACGCCCAATGAAGGTGGGCAGTCCATCACAATGTAATCGAACGACTCAGTCTCTGTCAGTTTTTGGATTGCCTCGCGTAAGACTGTTTCTCGATTTTTTGCATTCGCTAATTGTAACTCGGTGGCAGCGAGGTCGATGTTAGAAGGAATCAACCATAAATTTTCGGCCACCAAGTGATGCACGTCGGCCAAGTCGGCCTCACCTGCAAACACGTCGTAGATATTTTCGACGTTGTCTAAAACCTCGACACCTAAATGCAATGATGCGTGTCCCTGAGGATCGAGGTCCATCAGGCAGACGCGCTTGCCGTTCCGGGCTAGCCCGGCAGCTAGGTTTACGCTGGTCGTTGTTTTGCCGACGCCGCCTTTTTGATTCATCACTGCTATAATGCGCACGGGGAATCCTTTCCCTGAAGTAATTTCGCAGTTCCTAAGCCCCTGGGCGTAATCTCCCTGAGCGCATTGGAAATGCGGGCGAAGTATATCGGGAACTGAAATTCGAGGAAAGAGGAAGTTCTAGCCAGCGGACTTGTCTGAAGAGCCTGGATTACCAAGCCCGGCTGCCATTAAGATACAGCGGGCCCCGGCAATCTTGCCCGGACAAAGGTATTTTTAAATCGATCTAACCGTGAGCTTATTTATGCAAGACGATTACGAAAAAGGTTACCGCCAGTTTGCCGAGATGGTCGGCGAAGACAAAATCGAGGAATTACTGTCCCGCTTCAAATCGGTTTGCCCCGATTTTGAAAAAGAAGTTGTGTCTGTTGTCGGCGGCAGAATTTGGACGCGCGGCGGCATCGATTTGAAAACCCGGTCGCTGTGTAGCATTTGCGTGCTTGCGGCACTGGGGCGCAATAATGCACTCAAACTCAACCTGCAGATGGCGCTCAATAACGGTGCAACCGTCGAAGAGATCTTTGAAGCCATTTTCCAAGTCGCCGCGTATGCCGGTTTCCCGGCAGCGTGGGATGCCCTCGACATACTGGCCGAAGTTCTGCAAGAGCAGGGCACATAAAAACCCCCGGATGTCGGTTCGACAATTCCGGGGGCAACTTCCAATGAGCTAATATTGGAGTCGGGTTATTTCTTTGCTTTGATGACAACAAATCGACTACTTCGCGGCGTGCGGACTAGCATGAGTACGCCCTTTTCCACAGAAGTATCTTTGGTTGCCGCTTTGAATTCTTCTAAAGTCGTCACCGATTTGTCATTCACTTTTTCAATGATCTGGCCTGATCGTAGCCCTGCAAGAAAGGCTTCAGACTCCGGGTCAACTTTGGTAATCACTACTCCGGAAACTCTGGCATCGTAGCCCAATTGCTCGGCCAATTCGGGTTTAAGCTCTTGGAGTTCGATCCCCATTCTTTCATAAGCACCCGGTTTGGCCTCTTTCGGGTCATCCTGTTTTTTTGGCTTAGCCCCGTTCGTGTTCGATAGGCCGAGATCCTTCGGAAATTCTTTGAAGGAGATGTCCATTGTCATTCGTTTGCCATCTCGGATGAGTGACAGCGAATAAACTTTCGAAATATCCAATTGCTCGACAATTCCTTGCAATACGGTAGGGGAACGAATTTCTTTTCCGTTGAGTTCTACAAGAATATCGCCCGTCTGTATTTTGGCTAATGCTGCCGGTGAATCTTCTAGGACTTGCGAAACCACAACTCCAGCAGAAATCTCAACATCTAATTTCTTTGACAAAGTGTCATCAATTTCTTGAATCGTCACGCCGAGGTAGGCGCGTTTCACTTCACCTTTTTCGACAAGTTGTTCGGCGACCCAATATGCCATGTTGATAGGAATGGTGAAACTCACGCCGTCGTATCCGCCACTTCGTGTCGAGATGGCCGCATTCACGCCGATCACTTCACCGTTGAGGTTTAACAGCGGCCCTCCGCTGTTACCTGGGTTAATGGCTGCATCGGTTTGAATAAAATCTTCCCGTTTTTCGAAGTTGGTGTCACGACCTTTGGCAGAGATGATGCCCGCCGTCACACTCATTTCAAGGCCGAATGGGCTGCCGACAGCCATCACCCAATCGCCAATTTGCGAAAGGTCGCTGTCCCCCAGTGGCAGGGCTTTTAAACCTTTGGGGGCATCAATGCGAATAATTGCGATGTCTGAACGCGGGTCTTGTTTCCAATCGATCGCGGTGAATTCTTTGCCATCATGAAACCGCACAATAATCGACTCAGCATTCTCGACCACGTGACTGTTGGTTAAAATGATTCCCTGCGAATCGATCACAAACCCTGAACCCATTCCTCGCGGGGTATGATGCCTCGGTTGTTGCTGCCCATTGAAGAATTCTTTGAACCGTGGGTCATTTTTAAAAAGTTCGCCAAAGGGATGGCCTTCACCGAGCGGATTTTGCTTCCCAGAAAAGCTGACCGTTTTCCCCCGAGTTTCAATCGAGACGACACTCGGCAGTGCATTCTTAGAAATCGTACGAAACACGGAAGAGAGCTCGCGTGCATCGATGGCCCGGACGGCGTTTAATTTCGGCTGGCGTTGGGCCATGCCAACCGCTGCGCCAACCAAACAAATTCCACCCACCATGGCCACAATCCATTGCGAATAAGATCGAACTACGTTCATTTCGGTAATCTCCTTTAGCCCGAGATTTTTATTTCTTTTCAGTCAATGTCGAAGGGAATCAACATGTTGCTATTACGCCCTACGGAAGCAATCTGTTTGGAGCGATCCGATAATATCGTGACGAAAAACTAAGAGTAGCTATCCTGATGGCCTGCTCCACCAGGGCCTAATTAAACGAATTAGAAACTGATTATATTGACAAAAACTGTTGTCAGGTATAGTCTTAGGCAGTTCTTTGCGGAAATCGATATTTTCCACAGCAGTAGGCTATAATTTATCCGAAGACATAACCTCATCGAGTCTTTATTTCATTTTGTAAAACCACCAGTTCATTGGTCCGAAAAAGATTATGGCAACTTCTCACGAGACAATTTTGGAAGACTGCCAGCAAGTTTTGCAGTATCAGTTTCAAGATCAGAAGCTGTTGAAACGCTGTCTGACTCACGCTTCGGTTGCGGAGACACGGTTAGAGTCGAACGAACGGCTAGAATTTTTTGGCGACGCAATCCTCGGCATGGTTGTCAGCGAAATGCTTTACCACTTGTACCCCGGATACCCGGAGGGTGAACTCACCAGGCTCAAGTCAATTTTGGTGAGTAGGAACACGTGTGCTCAGATCACCGAGAAACTGGAGTTCGAGAAGTTTTTGTTTTTAGGCAAAGGGTTGGCGCTTAATTCTGCAGTGCCACTTTCCATTATGGCGGCCGTTTATGAATCGCTCATTGCGGGCATCTATTTAGACGGTGGTTTGGAAGCAGCCCGCACGTTTATTGAACGAACGATCGAGCCAGAGTTGGTTGCGACCACCGACGAAGACCAAGGGAAAAACTACAAAAGCCTGCTGCAGCAATTTTCGCAGAAATCACTCAGCGAAACACCGTTTTACAAATTGCTGGACGAAAAAGGCCCGGACCACTCTAAGTGTTTTCAAGTCTCGGCGGTCATTGGCTCGCACAGCTACTCAGCCGCCTGGGGAATGAATAAAAAGGAAGCCGAGCAACGGGCGGCTGAAAACGCCCTGAAAGAAATTGCCGAGCTTGAATCATTGACCGACGCTGATTAGTTTTTTAACTGCTATGACTTCGGCTTGTCTGAATCCTTTTTGTGCCCGATGGTCCAGGCTTTTTGTCCGATGGCTGTCTTCTTCGGGAAGAACGCCAGTTCGTCTTCAATCACAATCCAATTCAGAAATCGCGGATTCGATTTCGACTTCACATTCAAATTGGGGACGACGTAGGCAGACATTTCATCGAGAAATAAAACGGCCTTCTTTGACAGTTCGCCCCCACTCGGTGAGGGAAAAATGGTTGAGATTTTTGCATCACGCTGATAGGGCGGCTCGAGGGTCACTTTCTTAAACTGCAAAGTCAGAATGTAAGCCTGAAACCCTTTTTCGATTTCGACATCCAAAGTTTTTTTTTCGTCGGCTGAGAAGGCCCGCTTCCGCAAATTCCAAGTGCCTGCAAAGGCAATGGTTCGGGTTTTCGTCCTAAACAGTCTGTTGAAATAGGTTTCAGAATAAGTGCCAGTAAAAGTTCGGGCTTTGTCCTTGTTGAACCGGTAAGAAATCTTCCCTCCCGACCAGTCACCACTATCGGCGGAATGTTCCAGGCATTCGAATAAAGTCGGCCATTCCTTGCCGAATTGCGACTGGAACTGGGCATTAGCTGAACTGACGGGGAACAAAATCGCGCAGCCGATCAAAATTACGGGAAGACGAAACATAACAGTCCTCGTTTCGAGATACGTTTTCTGAAAATTCACCAGTGGTGCTGAAGAATAACATTACCAGGGTCGGCGAAATCAATCTGAATGAGCAGTTCCTCTAAGATAACCCAGAACTCGAAGAAAAGAAAACCCACTGTTCGACGAGACCGCAATTCGAGGCATCTTTTTCCAGGTGGACTTCTGGGTTGGCCCTGAAGCTGAGGCCGTCGATCGTCTAAGAAAAACCCTCCCGGAACTTCTGGATTGGTTCACCATTCGCTATAACAGGCGATATTCAAAAGATAATAGCGTCGGAAATCTGCTTTGTGTGAAAAGCTTCCGCAAACAACAAAACAACCAGAGGAGTTGACAGCAAGCATGTCAGTGGATTCAGCGTCCTTAGTGGTTGGTGTCCCGAAAGAGACTTTTCCCGGAGAGTGCCGGGTGGCCATAGTTCCGGCAACAATCGCCTCGCTAAAAAAAGCGGGCTGTGAGGTATTCATCGAAACGGGTGCAGGCGAGCGAGCCGAGTTTCCCGATTCCGAATACCGCGACCAAGGGGCAACGATTGCCGCAAGCCGCTCCGAGGTTTTTTCGAAAGCTGATGTATTACTGCAAGTTCGAGCCGGGGCTGCTAATCCAGAAGCCGGCCGTGAAGATTTTGAACTATTGCGTTCCGGCCAAACAGTCATCGCTGCCTGCGATCCGCTGACCGATCCGCAACTGATGGCCGAATTGGCTGCAAGGGGAGTTAATAGCTACTCTCTGGAGTTGTTGCCGCGAATCACGCGGGCCCAGAGCATGGATATTCTTTCGTCGATGGCAATGATTGCCGGCTACAAAGCCGTGCTGTTAGCCGCCAACACGCTGCCCCGCATGTTCCCGATGATGATGACCGCAGCGGGAACGTTGACCCCAGCCAAGGTGTTTATCGTGGGGGCAGGGGTCGCCGGTTTGCAAGCCATCTCGGCCGCCCGTCGATTGGGGGCCGTCGTTCAAGCCTACGACATTCGGCCAGCGGTCAAAGAAGAAGTCCAAAGTTTGGGCGCCAAGTTTTTAGAACTGGAATTAGAAACCAACTCTGAAGGTCAATCGGGCGGTTACGCCAAACAAATGGATGAAGCCTTCTACACAAAACAACGAGAAATGATGACGCAGACAATCGCCGGCAGCGACGT
>Ga0115002_10009297_pt1 | contig 10760 bp, 8 predicted proteins | sample ArcticOcean_MG_C_8_FD_89576 | JGI IMG/M metagenome (GOLD analysis project Ga0115002, IMG submission 89576) | Marine microbial communities from western Arctic Ocean - ArcticOcean_MG_CB11_86 | ecosystem: Environmental > Aquatic > Marine > Oceanic | place: Arctic Ocean: Canada Basin | collected... | reverse complement strand
CGTATACCTCCTGGAACTGATGATAAGATCATAGTTTCTTGGAATGGATTAATGATTAGTTCTTTGGCTAAAGCTTCATCTGCCTTAAATAATCCAAAATTCTTTTCCATAGCTTCGAGAGCAGTTTCATTTATTCTTGAAGAAATGTCTAAGAAAGACGGAAGCCTGTATCGAACACATCGTAGAGGTCAGTCACACATTGATGCATTTGCTGAAGATTATGCTTTTTTTGGTAATTCGTTAGTAGACATGTATGAATCTAGTTTTAATTCATCATATCTCAAAGAGGCTAAAAAATTAGCAGATATTTTAATTAATAATTTTTATGAAAACGGAATTTTCAAACAGTCTTTATCTAAAAACATAGTGATAAACATCAAAAATGGAATGGATAATGCTACGCCTTCATTTGTATTCATGAGTTGTTTGTTTTTGTCTAGATTATCCTATTACTATGATTTACCGAAATATCGCAATATTGTTGAAAAAACATTAGAGAATTTTGGTCACTCGATTAACGATTATCCATATGCACATTCTACTGCTTTATTTGTACATAATTATCTTTCCAAAGGTCCTATTGAAATAGCGATAGTAGGAGACAAATCAGATGGCCCATTAGTCAAAATAGCTAGGAATTATCTTTTACCTTACAAAATTATGGCTTTTTCTGATGAAGTGTTAGATATACCCTTGTTATCTCAAAAGTTAAAGATTGATAGTAAAGAAACCTCATACATATGTCATAATTATGCATGCGATAGTCCAATTACAGATCCTGAAGAATTAGATAAGGCATTATCCACTATTTTCAAAAAATCTTACTAAAAAACCATCTTCCAATGCCATCTGCATCCTTAGAAGTTTTGAAATCACTAATATATGCCGGATATGTAGCTTTGTAGGTTCTTTCTGAAGATGGTTCGGGTTTGTCTATGATTTCTAAATTTTTAGCATAGTAAAGTTTAGCAGCTTCAGCTAATATTTTTGGAATTATTAGTAAAGTACGGAATGGATATTTCATTATCAGTTTAACTAATTCATATTTATTTATTTTTCTTGCATTTCCCGATATCTTAGCATAGAAGAAATTTTTCCTTTCATTAGAAACGTTAATCCTAACATCCATTTTATCTTCAAGTTTTGAGAAATGAAAATTGTAATCTCCTTCTACTTTATTGAAGGGAGAGACGTGGAATTCCTTAGGGACTAGATATTCGGTTCCTATTTTTGATTTTTTACCATTTTCTAAGATATAGAGGTGCCCCTCTCCAAAAGTATTGTGAACTTCAGCAATATGGTAAACAACATCTTCATTATCATCAAAACAGTAATAAAATATTACTGGATTAAATGTGTGCTTGAAAACTCTTAATGTACTTACCATCTTAACTTTGGTGTAATTTTTAGAATAACCAAATTTAGTTAGCCAATCCTTTAATTTTTTCTTTATGCTTCCAGACCCACTTCCCAAATGATCGGAATCGTATAATGAAAAGACAGATCCTCGGTTATATCCAAAAAACCTGATTTTACGATCGAGTACTTCTAATTCGTCTAAGTCCAGTACAAATGTATAAATGGGAAAAGAAAAACCATGTTTTACTGGCTTGATACGTACGTGTGTTATAAATCCTTCATAAATTTTAGATTGTATTTCATTCATAACTCACAGCCTAATTGTTTGGCAACATTTACAGCAGACATTACCGCATCTTCGTGAAATCCATATCTACAGTAGCTTCCACAAAAGTATAGTCTATTTGTGCCATTCACAGTTGCTATATTTTCTTGAGTAGATATAGCTGCCAGCGTGTATTTAGGATGAGTATATATCGTCTCAAAAACCGTTTTATCTTTTGGTATACTCCGACTAGGATTTAATGTTACAAAATAATTTTTAGAGGTTTTCAATCCTTGTAGTTGATTCATGTAATAAGTTACCGAAACATCATCAACATCACTACTGTCTTTATTTTTAACATAATTCCAGCATGCCCAAGCTGATTTAGTAGGAGGCATGAAAGAGTGATCAGTATGCAGAATAGTAACGTTTTTAGAATATTCCCATGGTTTAAGGATTTCTTCTTCTTGTTTTGTAAGGTCTTTTATCATTCGATAGGTTTGATCTGCATGTGAGGCACACACTACTTTATCGAATATGAGTTCTTCACCCCTTTCTAGCTTCAAAATTACTGAAGTATCATTTCGTTTTAATTCAGTTACACCATTTCCTTTGATGACAGTCCCATTAAATTTCTTTAAAATCTTTCTAACATAAGTACAACTTCCTCCGATTACAGTATGCCACTGGGGTGCATTATTCAAATCTAGAATGCCATGATTGTCGAAAAATTTCAGAAACATTTTGACCGGAAAATTCATAATATCTTTACGTGAACCAGACCAAACTGCAGCTCCCATAGGGATCATGAACTTATTTTTAATTTCAGCAGGAAAGTCATTGCGAATTAAATATTCTCCTAAAGTTTCATCCAGTAAATTCTCATTTTCAACATCTTTTGCGGCAAGTTTTGAATATTTTTTTACATTTAATAGAAAGCGAAAGTGTTTTGGACTAAATAAATTCTTTTTTTGAGAAAAATAACCTGAAATTCCGGTTCCGGCATAATTAAAACCATTATTTTCATCATAATAGCTGAATGACATGTCTGTATTTCTTATTTCAATCTTTAAATTTTCTAATAAATTCTTAAAATTAGGATAATTTCTATCATTCAATACGATAAATCCCGTGTCAATACCAATTTCTTTACCATTTTCTACTACATTAATTGTATTCGTATGTCCGCCAATTCGGTCATTTTTTTCAATAAGCGTAACTTCGTGTTCTTTTGAGAGTATGTGGGCTGCAGTTAATCCGGCAACTCCCGCTCCAATTACTCCTATTTTCATTTAATCACTTTTTTTAAACAGATGATGGGAGACACACCATTCAGAACCATTTGCATAACCAAATATTTCAGCACAAGCAATGAAAAATAATCTCCAAAAGTGGAACTTTCGTTTTGCTATTCTGTTATTACTATTCACTTTAAATAATTCTAGTATTTTTGTTCGATTAAGATCCATATTATCTAGCCATGCATTCGATGTTTTTTCATAATGCGTTCCTGATAGCATCCAAGATTTTTGGTAATCCAATTTAGATTTTAAATCCCTGAATAAGTTATGATTTGGCATCATTCCACCAGTAAAGAAATATTTAGCCATCCATGCGTTATTTTGATTTCTATCAAAATAATAAGGATTATCTTTATGGGCAAAAACATGCATAAAGAAAGATCCATTTGGCTTCAGCCAACCGTTAATAGAATCTAATAATTTTTTGCTATTTTTCGTGTGTTCAAACATTTCTATTGAAATTATTCTATCAAATTGTTTTGAACTATCAAAATCATTAATATCACTTGTAATTATTTTCAAATTTTTCAAATTCATTTTGGAGGCTTCATTATCAATAAAATGTTTTTGAGAAGGTGAGTTTGAGACTCCAGTAATATTAGATCTAGGATATTTATTAGCTAAAAATAAGCTTAGAGATCCCCATCCGCATCCAATATCTAGGATGTCTATCCCATCTTTCACTTCTGCACGTTTACAATACAGGTCTAGCATATTTTCCTCAGCTTCATCTAAACTGGAGGTATCTTCATTCCAATAACAACTGCTATATTTCAAATTCTTTCCTAAACAGTATTGAAAGAATTCTGAATCAACTTCATAATGCTGATTATTTGCATCATCTGTATGTATTGCAATATCTCCAGAACTAGCTTCTTTTAGAAATTCGTTATATTCCTTTACTGGATTACTTTTTTCCATCATTAGAAGTCTTTGTTTACCTTGACTTCTAACTCCCCGCCTCAATAAAAAATCAGGTATAAGGCCTCTAGAAAGAAGTGCATTATACCACATTAAGCACCGTATAATCGTTCTTTTATTGCGTCTTCAGGAACTTGCCGTATTTTCCATACTATTCCTAGAACCGATAAGAACCATAAAATATAATGAGAAATATCGATCTGGTACCATTTGTGCCCTTGTCTTTCTGAATTTGGAAAGGCATGATGATTATTATGCCATCCTTCGCCTAATGTTAAAATGGCCACTAATAGATTATTAACACTTCCATCTTTAGTATCATAACTTCGATATCCAAATACGTGACATACTGAATTAACCATGAATGTGGCATGATAAAGTAGCACAGTACTAACAAAGAAACTCCATACTACTAATTCTATACCGTTAGTTCCATAACTAGCATAATTTATTTTCATGTATTCACCTAAAGAGTACAGAAATATAACTAAACTGAGTGGTGCAGCATAATGATATTTATCCAAATATCTTAGTTCAGGATATTTCATTAAATCGTTCACATATTCTGTTTTTGTAGGTACATTTGCAGGAGACATTATCCATCCAACATGCGCCCATACAAACCCTTTCAAATTTGGAGGATGAGGGTCTTCTATCTTGTCAGTATACTTATGGTGGTGTCTATGATGAGATGCCCACCAAATAGGCCCCATTTGAGCTGAACAAGTAGCAAGATATGCTAGGATAAATTGAAAGATTCTACTGGTTTTAAAAGAACGATGTGAAAAATATCGATGAAAGCCAGCAGTTATGGCAAACATTCTAATAAAATAAATCGCGACCATCATAATTAAAGCAAAATTAGTAGGAATGATGAATAATGCCGCTAATGCTCCAATATGGACTGAAATAAATGGTAAACTAACCATTAGTGATATATTTTCACCAGGAAGCCTATTTTCATATGCTTCAAGCATTTGCTTTACCTCCTTTTATTACGATTTGTACATCATCTATTGTTCCAGCACTAAATCCAGCTTCACAATAGCTAAAATAGTAATTCCATAGATTAATAAAGTATTCATCAAATCCTAGCTTCATAATATTATCCTTATTAGCGTTGAATTTTTTAGCCCATGCATTCAAAGTTGTAGCATAAGAAGGTCCTATTCTTTCTAAATCAATTACTTTCATTTCGGTTTTTTGAGCTATAGATTCATTCATTATTTTAACTGAAGGAAGTAAACTGCCTGGAAAAATAAACTTTTGTATAAAGTCACATCCTTTTCTGTAAACTTCATAATTTTCATCGGGATAAGTAATTGCTTGTATCACGGCAATGCCATTTGGTTTCAGAACTTCTTCTATTTTTCCGAAGTAAGAATTGAATAGTTCATATCCAATTGCCTCTATCATTTCTACTGAGATTACTTTATCATACGTACCTTCAATATTTCGATAATCAATGAGTTTAACATTTATGTTATTTTCTAAACCTTCATCTTTAATCATATTTTTAACATAAATAAATTGATCTTCAGATAATGTAATTGTAGTAAATTTACACCCTATCTTTTCAACGGCTCTTCTGGATAGCCCTCCCCATCCAGAACCAATTTCAAGAACATGATCTTCAGGTTTTAGCTGTGCCTTTTCAATAATCATATCAATTTTACGTATTTGAGCTTCATGAAGTGTAGTTTTTTCAGATTCAAAAACACCACAAGAATATGTCATTGTTTTATCTAGAAATATAGAAAAAAGTTTATTACTTAAATCATAGTGTTCTTGTATATTTCTTTTACTACCTGAAATAGTATTCTTTCTTCGCCAATGATCAAACCGTGCGATAATTTTTGATATAAAGCTCCATCTCATATTCAAATTTTCCAGATTATCTTTATTATTAATTAAAATGAGTATTAGATTTGTTAAATTATTTGTTTTCCACTCACCTTTTGCATATGATTCAGCAAATCCCAAATCTCCAGATAATACGGTTCTTCTATAAAATTTAGAATTCAATACTTCAATATTTACTACTGGTTTTCCTTTACCAAATGTTTGTTCGTTTTTGTCTTTGAAAATAATAGTGCCTTCTTTTATATTTCCAAGAAACTTTATCAAAAAATTCTTGTAAACACTACTCAACATTTAGATATAATCTAGACGGAGACAAATATAATTTAGCATAGGCCTTGCATGGCCATGCAGAAGATTCAGGCGATAATTATTGGAATGATTTTTTTAGTATCCGGTTGCCTTACTTCATTTTTGGAAGATGAAGATGATATTTCAAAATATGAATGGTGGGAAGTTCCTTTAGAGAAACGCCATTTGATGGATTTAAACTTTTCTTCTTGGCGTTCAACTCTGCCTGAAAAAGGAATATATGATTGGACCGGACCAACTGAACATTTTGTAGAAGTTGAACTTCCTCTTGAAGAAAGAGATGCCGGTTATCCCGAAGAACCTCTAATGCATGTATCCTTATGGATGCCTAACGTACCAGAAGGAACTTTGGTTCCAGTAATTGCTACAGTACATCCTTATTATGAATTTGCAGGATCTAATCCAAATACAATTCCTGATTTAGGTGTTGGTCAATGGGTTTTAGAAGAATTTGTACCACATGGATATGCACTAGCACAAATTTCTACCTTTGGTTCTGGTAAATCAACACATTGCCAAGATGTCAAAGGGCTAGGTGAACAAATAGGCATTCAAGCTGCAGTAGACTGGTTAGGTGAACAACCTTGGTCTAATGGCAATGTAGGATTAATGGGTAAATCGTACGCAGGGACTACAAATTGGGAAGCAGCTCAAAATCCGTCTCCACATTTGAAGACAATAGTTCCAATTTCAGGTTCAATAGGAGTAAGAGACATGTTCTATAGAAATGGTTCTAGTGAATCAAGAGCTATGCTTTACGACGTATTGTATGAGGGTGCAACAGCAGGCCCTACAACCGATGATATGAGGATGTGTAGCGATGACATTCTTGGTCCAGCTAGTCCATGGACCACTTATGCGTTAGCTGAATACGGTGGAGATCAGTGGAATGATTATTGGGAAGAACGATATCACTTACAAGATGTTATAGACAATTATAATGGAAGTGTCTATATTGTTTGGGGAATGCAGGATTGGAACGTTGACCCTTATCATGCATTTCCAACTTATCAGATGCTTCGTGATGCTGGTTTAAATGTTAAAGGAATCATGGGTCAGTGGGGTCATAATTATCCAGATCAGCCAGATGTCCACGAAGGATTACAGAGTGGATATGGTGCAGAGGCTTTTCCTAAAGTAACTAGAATGGATTGGTCTATTGAACTATATAATTGGTTTAATTATTATCTAAAAGGAATAGGTCCAGAACCTGAATCTCAAGTTCAAATCCAGAGGAATGATGGTGAATGGCATGTCGAAGAAACCTGGCCTTCTTCTGATTTAGAATGGTTTACACAGGATGTTTCATCTTGGGGCGAATTAGGTACTGTTTCTTCTTTATCATCTATTACTTTAGTAAGTGAACCTGTTGAATTCGATTATCATATTTCCGGACTTCCTACCTTTCATGCACAAGTAAGAGCAAATTCATGTAATGGTGGCCAATTGTTTGTAACAATGTTAGATGGGACAACTGGATTGAGGTTGGGGCATGCCACCATGGATCTCAGATATCGTGATGGAGGTCATGAAGCTAAGACTGTTACTCCATTTAGTTCTTATACTATGAAAATGCAGTTTAATCCAATGGATGTTATAATTCCCGCAGGACATACGATTCAATTAGAAATTACTGAATCTGGTGAAGATTATCTTCCCTCTACTTGTGCCTCAGTAGGTATCTCTTTAGTTAGTGATGAACAACCATTGTCTTTACCTCTGATAAGTCGACCAGCCTCAGATAATCGTTGGTTTGAGGTGCCCCCTTGGTGGCAATTTCAAGATGGATTGTGAAAAACACAATCATTATAAGTGCGCAGATAGTATTTGGTAAGCCTCGGATGTCGGAGAGAGTCTATTTCATTTTCCCTCAATTCCACCCCGAGGCAACTTGATACAATGCCGGCTGTCTCTATAGAAAAAGTAAAAGCTGTGCTTTTAAATTTTAATCTATCTAACCAAAAAACAGAAATGGATAGTGTCCAAATAGGTTCAAAAAAATATAAACGATTTGTTAATGAATTTTGGACTGCCAAACAAAGACAGGCAAATAAGCTTCATGAAATTTCTTACAGGGCATGTTACAAACCACAATTACCAAAATTCTTTATTGATTTATTCACAGATACTGGAGATGTAGTTTATGATCCATTTGCAGGAAGGGGTACTACTCTAATCGAAGCTGCACTTCTTAATCGAAATATAATTAGTAATGATGTCAACCCACTAAGTCGTTTATTAACTGAATCTCGTTTGAACATCCCAACAATTCAGCAAATAGAAGAAAGATTAAATCAGATTCATTTTAATGATTCTGAAGCTGACATTGATTTATCAATGTTTTATCATAAAGATACTGAATCCGAAATAGTATGTTTAAAAAATAGTTTAGATTCTTCAAATTTTGTAGATAATTGGATAAAAATGGTGTGTACAACTAGATTAACTGGACATTCTGCCGGTTTTTTCTCAGGATATACTTTACCTCCAAATCAAGCAACAACTCCAAAAGGTCAATTGTTAATTAATCAGAAATTAGGCATATCTCCGCCTTACAAAGATACTAAATCTATAATATTAAAAAAATCTAGAGCATTACAACGTAATCTTAGTTCATCGATTGTCCAGCAATTATTCAAAGTTGGTCAAAAGGCTATTTTTTCCTCAAAAGATTCGAAGAGTACTTTCCACATACCAAATGAAAGTGTAAAATTAACCGTAACTTCACCTCCGTTTCTTAATATTGTTAGATATGCAAGTGATAATTGGTTAAGATGTTGGTTTAATTCTATAGATGCTAAGCAGGTTGAGAAAGGCATTATATCGTGCCGGACAGTTCCACAATGGTCTGAAATGATGTCCTTTGTTTTTGATGAGTTATATCGAATAACTTTACCTGGTGGATGGATTGCTTTTGAGGTTGGTGAAGTAAATAATGGGGAAATAAAATTAGATGAATCTGTAGTTCCTTTGGGTTTAAATTCGGGTTTAGAATGTGCCGGTATTATGATAAATTCCCAAGATTTCACAAAAACTTCCAATATATGGGGAATAAATAACATGAAAGTAGGAACAAATACGAATCGTATTGTTATTTTTCACAAACCTAAATAAAGTAGTGGCTTATCTAAATAATAATGCAGAAAGCATTAGTTCTAATAATTGCATTTATGATTACTCCTGCATTAAGTGGTTGTCTTCAACCTGAAGACAAACGAACGGTAATTGAAGAACCTACGATTTTTGACTTTGGACGTCCACAACCACTTACTACATGGTACCATTATGCCGGAACTGTAGCTGAGCCATGGGCCGTTGATGCGACAGATCCTTTAGTAGTATTATCTTCTAATATTACTGCTAATCTTACTGGTGCCAACATTCCCTATTTTACTAATGCAACTTATTATGGTACGGGTTTTGATACCTTTGAACCAACTATCGGTGTAACTTCTTCAGGTGCTATTTTCTTTACTAATTATAATGGGGCTGGAGATGGCACTCATATTATTCGTTCACAAGACCAAGGACAGACTTGGGAGGATGTCGGACCTTTCTTAGGTAGTGATGACGGAGGTCCTGGTCAAACACTTAATTCAAATGATCCTTACATTTATGTAGATAAATTTACAGATCGTTTAATTAAATTTGATATGCATGCTTTAGCAGTAATCAATGTAGAGTATTCAGATAATGATGGAGAAACATGGAGTACCCCATATCCAACTCAAGGATATGCAGTACCTCAAGATCATCAAAGTATAGCTTCAATGCCACATCCTAATGCAATTTCGGGAGAGGTAGTATATGTTTATTGTATCAATACAGGTTCTCCTGCAGCTGGAGCTCAGTGTTCGCGTTCATTAGATGGTGGGCGTATATGGGATGCTCAACAACCCGGTTATCCTACTGAAACTGCCCAATGCTCCGGACTTCATGGGCATGTAGCTGGTGGAATAGATGGTTCAGTTTACAGAGGTAATCCCTCTTGTGATGGTCCAGCAGTTTATCGTTCTTTAGATGGTGGTTATTCTTGGACTGAGCATACAATCACAACCGAAATAGGTATGCAGCAGGGTTGGCATTCACACGAAGTCGCTACGGCAGTAGATGAAGGTGGTAACGTTCATGCCACTTGGATTGGTGTAGACATGATGCCTTGGTATGCATATTCTAGAGATCAAGGAGATACATGGAGCAATCCAATGATGGTTGCAGCACCCGATGTTCAAGAAACGGGATTTCCAACTATTTTTGCTGGAGATGAAGGCCGTGTAGTAATTGGTTATATTGGAGAAGTTAATGATGTTGAAACCAATGCTTCGAATAGCGGCTGGTCAGGTTACATGGCAATTATGACTGATTCATTTGCCAATAATCCTCTAATTACAAGTGTAGCAGTTAATAGTCCCGATGATCCTTTAGATATTACTTCAGATTGTGGTAATGTTCGTTGTGGTGGTTTTGGTGATTTTATTGATGTAGAGATAGATGATGAAGGCAGACCATGGATTGCACTTTCCCATAATGCAGCAGGTTCTGATGAGGCTATAATAGGTATATTGACAGAAGGACCTACATTGTATGGAGATTTAATGGATTTAGAAATGTTACCTGCAGGTGGCCCTACAACTCTTAAATTATAAAATATTTAGTTTTATAAACCCGAAACTGTCAATGATTTAAGATGAACAAGTTCTTGGTTCTAATTATCGCATTTTTGCTTACGCCTTCCTTTAGTG
>Ga0115002_10009293_pt1 | contig 10762 bp, 10 predicted proteins | sample ArcticOcean_MG_C_8_FD_89576 | JGI IMG/M metagenome (GOLD analysis project Ga0115002, IMG submission 89576) | Marine microbial communities from western Arctic Ocean - ArcticOcean_MG_CB11_86 | ecosystem: Environmental > Aquatic > Marine > Oceanic | place: Arctic Ocean: Canada Basin | collected... | reverse complement strand
TGGGCGGGCTACATGCCGATGATCCCGAATTTGCTGATCTGCCGAGTCCGCCGGCCTGCTCGGCCGACCTGCAGGCAACGGAGATGGGACCCCAAGACGAGGGCGTCCCCTGCGGCGAGGGCGAGGGCAATCTGATTTTTCGCACGATCTGCAATGGCGACGACATGGCAGGCTTCAGCATGGCCGCCATCACATTGCCGGAAGATCGCGGTGCCGGTTGTTTCGGCATCGAGGCGTTGAGCGGTCACATCGATTTTCAGATCATGTCCGCGATGGACGGCAGCCTGGTTTGGGATACCTCCATGGGTAAAGACGCTTATCAGAATCTGCATCTGGAAGGCGGACCCGGAGCTGTCTATCACGTCCAGGCTACGGGTGGATCACCTGATGGCTCAGTCACGGTCAGCTTTATCGATGTGAATACGACTGGCATGATGGAGTAAGCAGGCGGGCTAGTTACCAGGTAAGCTGCGGCTTACTGGCCCAAGAGGCCGAGTGTGGCAAGAGGCCGAATGTGGGTGGATTCAACCCGCATTCGGCCTCTGTTTGTTTTGCAGTATAGAGGCCAGTGTAGAAGGCCGCGCCACCCGCCTGCCCTCGCGGGTTATTTTCCTGCGATCTTGAAGGAGCTGGCGGTGTAGGTGAGTGTTTGTCCGACTCTCATCTCAGTCAGCTTGGTGTTCGGCGAGAGGAACTCAATAGCCTGCCCCAGAGCCTTGATATCGGCCGGTTGCCCCATAACAGGGCCATAATGGCAGGGGATAACGACGTCGGGGCTTATGAAACTGGCCGCCCGCGCCGCCTGCCGGATATCCATCGTGTACTTTCCACCGACGGGTAGCACGGCGATCTGGGGACCGTACATCTGTCCTATGAGCTGCATGTCGCTGAACAGACAGGTATCCGCGGAATCGTAGATGGTAATGCCGTTGTCAAAGGCCAGTATAAAACCGCTCACGGCAGAGTCGGGCCGGAAGTATTCATGGGCCGACGGCGCCCCCTTTGCCAGGTTGGGCGACATCGACAACGAGTGAAAGGCCTGCGTCATGGTGATCGACACATCCTTGATCTTCACCGTCCCACCCGGGTTCATCGGCGTCGACCGGCTGCCCATCTTGATTCCGTTCTGATCGGCCGTCAGACACATCTCGTAGTTGCCGACAAATTTGGCGCGGGTGCGCTTGCAGATCTCGAAGGAGTCTCCGACGTGATCGTTGTGACCGTGCGTGGCAATGACGATGTCCGCCTTGCGCACTTGGGAAACCTTCATCTTTGCGGTCGGATTGTTGTCCAACCAGGCGTCGAAATAGATGGCCGTTCCCTTCTCAGATTCGAATCTAAATGATGCGTGGCCAAGAAAGGTAACCTTGATGGATGCCATGTACATACTCCTCCTGAGTTTACTGATCGGTTGCGTGTGCCACGAAACAAGAGCAAAAGCTGAGTGACATAGGTCAATCGGGGCTCTGCTGACTTACACCTGTTAGCACCGAATCCAGAAAGTTCTAGCTCATTAACCCATGCACTGTTCGACAATCTCGTTGATCTGATCCTCGAGCTCTTCCTCGAGCTGTTCGCGAATTTCCGCTACCTTGGCCTCGTTGAGGCCAAGGGTCCTGAGTACGTTGGGATCGTACTCGGCTGGTTCGCCCGGAATGTAGCCGCGGCCCATGTCCTTGATCAGGTTGTTGGAGAGATGGACGAGACAAGCTAACGGCCGCGGCGACGTGCTAAAGGTATGGTGCGATCCTACCACATCGACGAGTTCCTCGCCAGCGTTTGATTTGAGCATGACGAGACTACCGACGTATTCGTGCGTCGGTATGTCTTGGAACTTCATTTCGGCGGTCCGGTAGGAGCAGTCCTCGGTGCCCATGTGGTTGAGCAGTTGCTCGAATTGATCCCAGAAATAGAAACCGAGAATCAGTTTACCAACATCGTGCAGAAGGGCCGCTATCCAGTAGTCGTTGAACTCTATCTCGCGCTTGAGCGTCACCAGTCTTTTCGTGCACAGGGCATCAGCTACCAGCGCGCACCCCACGGAGTGTTCCCAGAACACGCGCAGGTCAAACTTGCTGTCCTCGGGCCGAGCAAAGCTGTTCATCATTTTGACCTGCGCCGCAATAGCCCCAACCTTGCGCATGCCCAACCGCATGATCCCCTCTTTGAACGTCCACTTCTTCTGACGCGCGGCCCCTGACATCGCCGCGGAATTAAAGACCTGCAGCAATTTTTTCACGATGGACGGGTCGCTGAAGAGGACGGTCTCCAGATCCTTGATCGACCCATCGGGATCGTTGACGATCTTCATGATGCGCATTACGACCTCGGGGAGCGATGGCAGACTCTTGAGCTCACGCAGCCTATTCTCGACCAGCTGCTGCAGCTCTTGGTAGGACTTGCCCTCCGTCCCTTCCAGCATACTGGTGACACCAAACATCTTGAACGCGTTGGCGACCCTTTGACGCAGCGAATTACCATCCTTGCCGGAAAAGCCCTCCCATGCACACAGCTCTACCTTGTTCAAACCCACGGCAATCTTGCGGTGCTCGGCGATCTGGCTCTCCGGCACCAGCAGAAACAGCGGCACCGTGTCACGACGGGTCATGCCCATGAGGACTGCGGGATTGCGAACGCGCTCATTCTGGATGATGAAGGTGCAGCGTATCTGCGGACCGAATTCGCGAAAGGCGGAAGCCGCCTCGACGAAATCGCCGACTAATTTCGTATAGATACCGTACTGATAGTTGAGCAGCAGTACGACGAACTTCGCCAAAACGCACTGCGCCTTGCCGCCTTGCTGGACGATGAGACCGTACTCCTTTTCTGGCTCTTTGTTCATATCACAGACACTTACCCACCATCGCTTTGATTTCCGGTACGATGAATTCGTTCAAGGTCTCCTTGAGCTTGGTCAGGCTCGCTTCGTCGAGGCCGAACCTCTGCAGCGCCAGCTCGCTGTACTGGGCTGGTTCACCCTCGACACACGCCATACCGAGATCCTTACTGATGTTGTCGACGAGATGGGCGAGACAGACGAGAGTGGTCGCTGAGGCGGAGATTTGATGGTGCGACTGCAAGACCTGAACGAGATCGTCCTTGATATTCGACTTCATCAGCATCAACTGGCCCACCGTCTCGTGGGTGGGCGTATCGGGCAGCGTGTTCTCTGCATCGCGGTAGGATATCATTCCGCTCGGCGAGGCAGCGTCCACTGCGCTGGCCTCGACCGCTTGTTTTGCCTCCGCCGCCCCGGCTCCGGAACCCTGCATGTTGGTCAAGACCATCTCGAAGAAATCCCAGAAGAACAGGCCCGGGACTAGTTTGCCGATATCGTGCAGGATGGCGCCGATCCAATAGTCGTCGAATTCGATGGTACCCTCGAACTCGATCAACTCACTCGAAATGATCTTGTCCGCCAGCATGGAACACCCCACCGAATGCTCCCAGAAACGGCGTAAATCGAATTTGCTGTCCTCGGGTCTGGCGAAAGAGTTCATCATTTTCACTTGCTGCGCCACGGCCCCGACTTTCTTGAGGCCCATGCGCACGATGGCCTCCTTCAACGTCCACTCGCCCTGGTGGGCGACGCCGCCGAAAAACGGCGAGTTGATTACCTGCAGCAGTTTCTCGACGATGGCCACGTCACTGAGCAGCAGCTCCTCCATGTCCTGGGCACTCGAATTGGGGTCGCCAACCATCTTCATGATCCGCAGAACGATTTCCGGCATTGCCGGCAGCGTTCGCATGTTGCGCACGCGCACCGCGACTCTGGCCTGGATGTGCTCGGGCGAGGCGCCGTCCCCCGCCAGGGTCTCGACCTTCGTCTCCTTGAAGGCGTTGTCGATGAGGCTGCCTAATGAAGGTCCCCTCTGGCCGAACGCCCTTTCCCAGGCACAAACCACAACCTTGGCGACCGCGCGAGCACTGCGGGCTTGTTGGCCGAGGAGTGCGTTAGGGCACAAAATAAAAAGAGGTATCTTGCCCTGCATCGTGAATCCCTGCAGAAACATTCTGCTCTCGATGCGGTCGTTGTGAATGACGAATACCGCCCTGGCGACGTTGCCAACATTGGCCCGTCGTCGAGGCCGCTGGTGACGCCCGCCTGTTGTGCTCCTTGCGCTATCCAGTCTGGCTGTGGTAAGGGTGCCTTACGGACCTGAGGGAAGTGGACGAAATAGGCCTCCTGGAACTCCGGAGCAATCCAGACGGGTGAAAGTACGGAGATTTCGTCCTTGATCACACAAACGTAACCGTGGGACTGGGCGGTGAATTCTCCGTCCGCTAACGTCACGTTGGCGCCCGCGTTGAGCTCTGCTTCCTTTCCCGGATCCTCGATCGCTTTCCCGAAGATGTCCTTGCCAGGTGTTCCCGATGTTGGCGACGTAAGCCGAGCCACCGTCTCACCCGGGGCGACCAGGGCACCGACGAGCTCCTTCTCCAATACAGCTTCCAAGTCGTCCTTCGCTAGAGCGTCCTTGACGGCCTGGTCCGGAAGAGCCACCTCCGTTTGGGTGTTTGGCTGAAACAAAAGCTCGACCTCGCCGTCCGCACCCGGCTCCGGCTGCTTGCTTTTGGCGATGATGAAGGTCCCGCGCGCCAAACCTTCTTTCTTGGCTGTCTTTATCGCCTCTTTGAGCGTCTTCTTCTTGAAACCGCGCTGGATATGATAAATCTCCCTCAGCGCATCGACGACCGCCTGGCCCTTCAGCTTTTCACCGGCAAAGCTCAAGGCTGTCAGCGTCGCCGGTTGATGGTCTTCGGCAATCTCCACCGTCATCCAGGCTTTGCCCTGTTCGCCGAAAGTTTGAGCATTCTCATCTGGCTGGTCAGGAACGGACGGCTCCGGCTTCGTCGTCTCCTCGGACCCTTCGGCGACGGCTGGCGCGGTGTCCGAGCTTTGGGCCTCGTCGGTTTCTTTCATCTGCTCGACATACTCCGTGTCGAGCGTGACCACATCATCCACGCGCGGGCGCGGGCGGCGGTTACTGGCTTTCTGGCGTGCCATGGATTCCTAGAACCGTGCGGTCATCTGCAGGTACATCTGGAATGCGGGGTCCTCGAAGCCACTGAGGGCTTTCATCGCATCCCCGGGCACGAAAATCATGCCGGCCCATTGCAGAGAAGTGACGGCGGTGAGTGTGTGGGTGAGCAGGACATCGGCCTCCTGGCCCATGTTCTTTTCGCCCGCACTCTTTGCCAGAGAAAAGGAATGAATGTGCAAGGCCAGGCGCGTGGACTCGGAGGCAGACAGTTCACCCTTGAGGTAGATGTCTGACAATCCGCGCTCACTCGTGTGGGTTGGAATATTGGTGAACAGATCCATCAGCCCGTAGAACTTGTGGTTGGTGGCAAACAAGGTATCGAAGACCTTGATCTGGTTGTCACCCACTGTGCTGTCTCCGGATAGATAATCCAAACCGGCCGTCACGTACGGGCGGTTCCAACCGGGGCCTTGATAACTGAGACGCCCACCAGCCATGAATGCCTTGATTTCGTCGAGGCCGTCATCGCCTACCTGCCCGGCACCTTCCAGCTCGTAGCCAAGTACATGACCGGTCGCGTTGACGAATTCGCCCACTCCGCGCAAACCGGCCGTCGCGCGTCGAAGACGGTCTGTCGCCACGCCCTTGTCATGCTCAAACAGCACGTACGGCTCAGCGGCATGGCTACCACGCTCCAGGTGGCCTTCAAGGCCCCACAGGTTGCGGTCACGCATGCCCTTTTCTTCGAGCTTTGCGACAAACAATTCACCGTTAGATTCCGCACCGAATCGCAGTCGCAAGGCGTCGAAGGCGCGCCCGGTGTTGCTCCAGCCAACGGCCCCTATCAGGCGCTCGCTACCGTAGGCGAGCTCTTGACGGCCGACCGTAACAGTGAAGGGCGGCTGCCCAAACATGTTCTCGAGTTTCAGGTAGGCCTGGTGAAAGTCAAGCTGGCCGGCGGCACCGTCCAGGGTGTTTACCTCGTCACCCCATAGCCGCGCATCCTGTACCTCAACTACGATGGTGGTCTCATCTTGCGGCCTTGCCGTCACCCTGAGTCGTGAGCGCAGCAATTCAACGACGTCGCCATCACCGCTGGTGAAATCCTTATCCGTCCACTCCAGTCTGTTGCGGATCTGACCGGTCACCGTGAATCGGGGTTTTTCACCGACCTCGTCGGGTCGCTCGACCTGTTGCCGCAAGCGCTCAATGTCCTCGCGCAGGATTCTCAACTCTGCAGCCAACTCGTCGGGAGTCAGCGATTGCAGCGAGCGTTCATACTCACCGAGCTGCCCGACGCGTTCGTCCTCGCCGAGAACTTGATGGAGTAGCCTCAGCTCCCGACGCATGTCGCCGCGCCGCCTCTCTACCTCGTTGCGCAGCTCCTGGAGCTCCTGGAGTTGCTCGACCGTTGATTCCTGGGACCAGATGCCTTCTGCGGTGGCCAACAGGCCCCCGATGAGCAGCAATGCAGTGAATTTGGGCACCATGGAGCCTCTTCCGGTTGTTATCTAGTGTAGTTTTGGTCGGACAGAAAACGTTGCCAAAGCATTGAAAATACAGCAAAAAAACACAAAGCAGAAGGGCGGCCTTAGCGCACCAACTGAACTACGGAAATCGAGTTACGACGGAGCCATCCAATGCGGACGGCAATCTTCAACGATTATTGGTGGGATTGAACTTTCTCAGAAGCCGCGAGCCGTTCAGAGACGGCGAAAATCGTTGTGGAGTCCCCGGATCTGCAATGAAAAGTTCACTTATCTCTCTCCATTTGTTGGTTACCATCCAAGTGAGGCAGAGCGTGTCGCAAATAATCACCGTGACTTGTGCGGTTGAAGAGGGGGTTGAAGCGTTGCAACATTCGGTGGAAAAAGGGGTGTGGCAGGTTGGTCGACGCCTTGCGGCGGCGCTCGTCTGCACCGTCATAGCAGTTTGCAGTTCAGCCTCGGCTTCGGTCCTGCCGGATTTTCTCGTCGGAATCACATCGTCGCTGGAGGGCTCGGTTCCGGAAAACGAAATCATCGCCGATGTGCCAGTTGATGCGATCCCGCCCCTGTTCGACCCGATCTTCGTTGAGGCGAGCGAATCGATCTACGGCAACGAGGAGCTGGTGGTTGGCGTTGCCATCGGAGAAGAGGCCTTCGCCTATCCGTTCAGCATCATGAACTTCCACGAGCTCGTTGAGCATAACGTTGCCGGCCACCGCGTGGTAGCGACATACTGTCCGTTGACCAACTCTGGTGCGCTCTTCGACGCCACCCATATTGATTTCGGCAATACCGGGTCGCTCTTCAACAACAATATTGTGATGTACGATATGGAGACATTCAGCACCTGGTCTCAGATGGGCCTGGGCAGCATTTCCGGTCCCCGCGCCGGTGAACATCTCGCGCCGCTGCCCGTCTCACAGACTACGCTCGGCGTATGGAAGCAGTTACATCCCAATACCAAGGCGTTGCAGAGCAGACCGGGTTCAGCGGCCGCAACTACTTTTCCAACGTCTTCATCGATTTCGGTTACACAGAGGACAGCCGGGTCTTCTTCCCCCAGGTGCCACAGATCGACTCGCGGCGGCACCCCAAAGAGATGGTTTTCGGTCTTTCCAGGGGTGGCTCCTCGATCGCCTTCATGTATGATGATCTCGAACCAACCGGGGTCGTCAACCGTCGGTTTGATGGTGAGCACATTACCGTTTTCTACGAACCTCAAGGGCGTCTTGCCCAGGGCTACCGGCGCCGCGTGGATGATCAACTGCTGCATTTTTCCCGCGCTGGGAGCACCCCTGAAACGACGACGCTGTCCTTGTTCGTGGATGCTGAAACGGGATCTACCTGGAACCTCAAGGGCGAGGCGGTAACCGGACCACTCACTGGCAAGCGGCTGACTCCGATCGGTGCCTACAGCTCGTACTGGTTCGCTTGGGCCAGCTTCTGGCCGGAGACCGGGATCTGGGACGGATCAAATAGTGTACCCCCCACGGCTGTTGAGACGGTCGGTTGGGGACAGATAAAATCTTCTACACCCGGACTAACGCCCACCACAGAGAGCACAAACCCATGAGATTCCGAATTTTTCATCGTGCCCGCAGCGTCATCGAGTTCGCGTTTGTCGGCACGCTGACCTTCGCCTGCACGGTGCCGACTAGCCAATACGGTCATGAAGGTCAACACGGTCTGCAGAGCGCTGCTGAGGCTCCCGCAACCAGGCGCATTCACATCACCGATCGCTATGGGGAACGCTTCGACATAACGCATGCCGTTGAGCACTACAACATGAGTCGGCGTGGGTTCGAGTTTGGCATCGGCAAGAACACGATTCGGCCGTTGAGTCAGCCACGAATGCTGACCTCAAACGATCGCGGCTACCCGGCGACAGGATCTGTGTGGAACCGCGGCCCGGACGTTATCGGATTGGTCGTTGATGGTGAGGCCCGTAGCTACCCGGTGGACCGACTCGTGCGCCACGAGGTGGTCAATGAGATTGTGGGGGCGACGGAAGCGGCCGTCGCCTACTGACCCCTGGTCGATCTGGCTGTCGTGTACAGCCGCGAGTTAGATGGAAAACCTCTGACCCTTGCAGCGAGTGGATGGACTTACAACCGCACGTTCGTGTTATACGACAAGGAGACGGAAACACTATGGTACCCGTTTCCAGACACCAATGGGCTGACGGCGATTGCCGGACCGCTAGAGGGCAAGTTTCTGCCGACGCTGCCGTCCACACGTGCAAGCTTTCGCGAATGGCATGAGATCCACCCGGACACCAAATTCATGGAATACCCCAACGCCAGCCCATGGGGCCCACCAGGCCACTAGTGAACTACTGGCGTTGATTTGTTGCCGTAGGTAACCGTTTGAGCAACTCGACTAACCGTTTGAGCAACTTGCCCAGGCCGACGCCAATCAGCATACTTTTTGACCTATGACAAACTTGCATCAGGTACAGCCGCTGCTCGACACTGCTCGCATGCTGGCGTCCGTGGCACAACGGGATGAATTGGCCGGCCAGTGGCCATCGTTCGAGTTGACGGTCGCCGAACGTGCTGCCCCTCTGTCACGCCGGCGTCTAACGACGCTGCAAGTCAATTTGGGCAAATTGTGCAACCAGAAGTGCCGTCACTGTCATGTGGAGGCCGGTCCCCAGCGAACCGAGCAGATGACCCGGGCGACGGCAGTGCGGGTCGTCGAGCTTATGGAGCTTGCTGGCAGCGAAGATCTTGCCCTCCTGGACATCACAGGGGGCGCTCCCGAACTCAACGCCAATTTCAGATTCCTGGTCGAGCGCGCTCGTGCCCGCGGACTTCGCGTCATCGACCGCTGCAATCTCACCGTGCTATTCGAAGCGGGACAGGAGGACACCGCCGTCTTTTTGCGTGACAACCAGGTCGACATCGTCGCCTCTTTGCCCTGTTATTCACGCGAAAACGTCGAGAAGCAGCGAGGTGAGGGTGTGTTCGCCAAGAGTATCAAGGCGCTGCAGATCCTCAACGAACTGGGCTACGGCCAAGCCGATTCCGAAAGGTCTCTGGACCTGGTCTACAATCCCGTGGGCCCGTCGTTGCCGCCGGCACAGGCTGAGCTCGAAGCGGAATACAAGGAGCGCTTGGGAGAGGATTTCGGTATCGTCTTTAACGGACTCTACACCATCACCAACATGCCGATCAAGCGGTTCCTCTACGACCTCAAGCACTCAGCTCAGCTGGACGACTACATGAACCTGCTCGTCGACAACTTCAACCCTGACAACGCTGAAGATGTCATGTGCCGTGATTTGATCTCAATAGGTTGGCAAGGCGAGCTTTCGGACTGCGATTTCAACCAGATGCTCGACATACCGGTGCCAAGAGCCGGGCGGACGATCTGGGAGATTGAATCGCTCGAAGATTTCAGCCAGGGCTCGATCGCGGTCGCCGACCACTGTTTCGGCTGCACGGCGGGCGCCGGCAGCTCTTGTGGCGGACAGCTCAGTTAGCCGTCGTCGCGGACGCGCTTTCTGCAACCTGCAGCCGCACAGCACCGACCCACTCGGCCGGCTGCAGACAAACCCCTCCATCGTCGCACGCCTGGTACTGAACGATCAGACGCACGATCCCGTGTTGTCCGGGCACCGCTGCTGAGGCCATCTTCAGCGCACTGCTGAGGCGGACAGTCCCCTGGTAGACATCCAGTGAATCCTCCATCGAGGCAACGGACAGCCGGCTGGCGGGGGGGTAGTCTACCTCGAGCAATTCCACCGGCAGGTCGAGGCTATTCACGGTAAGGGACGTCGGTATGAGCCACTGCTCGGTGGCCGGATTGGCGTTTATGTGCCACCCCGGTGTAATGCGTAGATCGACGAGGGCCGTGAAGCGACCGCCTGCCACTACAGACTCTTTGCTCATGCTAGCTACAGCCGTGACCACTGCTTTGATCATTGGGTCGAGTAAAACCGACTGTGCCGCTGTCCCTATGGATGGCAGCTGGATTTGAGGTCCCTGCACGACTCGGTCCAGGGTGGTGTGATAATCCCAGGCCGCATCGATCATCGAGGTGTACGCGGCGGGTTGCTGGGTCATGGCCCCACCAAACGCCCTCAGCGTCCGGGTCGCCATCAGCTCAAGATCCTGGCGACCCGTTTTGCGCGCCAGGACAGTTAGACAGCGCGTCGCCACGGCATTGGCTGATGGCAATGCCGAGTCAGTCGCCTCCTTAACGCGCACAATCAGATCGTCTGCAGCGGCCTGCGAGTAGTAGAACCCACCGTGGGGTGCATCCCAGAAGCGCTCTATCATCTGATCG
>Ga0115002_10009289_pt1 | contig 10763 bp, 8 predicted proteins | sample ArcticOcean_MG_C_8_FD_89576 | JGI IMG/M metagenome (GOLD analysis project Ga0115002, IMG submission 89576) | Marine microbial communities from western Arctic Ocean - ArcticOcean_MG_CB11_86 | ecosystem: Environmental > Aquatic > Marine > Oceanic | place: Arctic Ocean: Canada Basin | collected... | reverse complement strand
TTGGCTAATTCTTGGCGTCTACCATGCCGGGGCGGGCGTTGTTCAACGCTTGAAAGACTGGCCTGCCTACCGCTTGCATGCTGGCGACCAAACACTGCCGAATATCAGCCTGACGAATCGAGAAGTCATTCGCTATCTACGCCAAATGACGCCTGCCAATGCGCGGGTTTTCGTTTACAGCGATCAGAAACTGTTCTTCATGTCATACTATCTCCGCCCTCGGAGGTTATTCCACCGTATGCATCCGGGAAGTGAATTCGAAATCCCAAAGGCCCACGGAGCCAACCAATTGTCCGCGTATCGGGTCGACGATTTGGATTCTAGTATTCTGAAAGAACTTGGCATCGACTACGTGCTTGAGTACTTCGAAGGCCCGGAATATATCGACCGTTCGCGAATCAATGAAGATGCCGCCTGGTTTCAGTTTCGAAACAGGTATGGGCAGGCGCAGAACCAGCCTAATATTTTTGTAAATTTAAGGCGTGTCTCAGCCGGGAAGACGCCATGACTGATCTTGCCATTTTAACTTTCGGGATACTTGGCCAATGCTTGCTCGGCTCAGCGATAGCAATGGCCCTCTTGGGGAAGAAACTGGTTTCGACTGCCGAAAAAAAAGAAGGCGGCTGGTTCATCCAACAGGCCGAGCTAATTGGACTGTCAATTGTGTTGGGGATGTCAGGGACCGCCTATTCCTTATTCCTGTGGTCGCTATACGGCGGGACATTGGGCCGTGGTTCGAGTTGGGGGTTGGCGATTCTCAGTGCTGTCTCGGGACTTTATTGTTTTTGGTCCTGTCGAAACCAAGCAGCCAAGAATGCGGATCTCACCAAGGGGGACAGCAAAGCTCCGGGGCGTGCCTTGGTCCGATTCTCTGCAGGACTTATTTTCCTGCTGTTCGTCTCACAGTTGGTCCAAACGTTGATGACCCCACAGCGGTTATGGGACGAACGGGCCATTTTCGGCATTAAGGCGGCAATCCTGTTTGAAGATCAAACAATCAACAGCCCATCACTCACAGATCCCGATTTCGTGCAGTATCACCCGAAATATCCGTTGCTCATTCCGTTAGCCGAACAGCATATATACTCATTGTTAGGCCGGGTTGATGATCGTTGGTCAAAACTCATCTTCCCGTTGATGTCGTTGGGCCTCGTGCTAACATTTGCTGGTGTTTTGCAACGACACATTCGGGCATCGCAGGCGTGGCTGTTTGCGCTGTTATTGGCGACTACTCCAATATTGGCATTTGATGATTATGGTTTTTTGTCGGGGCAAGCCGATGCGCCGGTCGCCTGTTTCCACGGTATTGCAGTACTGTATTTGTGGGACTGGTTCCGGTCGCAATCGACCGAGCTCGGGCAGAACCGAACTTTAATTCTCGCAGCAATCGCGGCTGCCATGACGATATTTACCAAGGATGAAGGCATTGCCTTGTTTCTTGTTGACGCTGGAATGTTGGCATTGATCTTGCTCGTTGTATTTCGTCGATTCGCATTTGCGATCATTCAAACCGCTATTTTCGTGACAATCACGGTTTTGTTAATTGCCCCGTGGTTCTGGCATCGTAGCGAGTTACCGGCAACGACTGAAATGACCTACGCCAATCGTTTCAATATTGAAACGATGCTGGAAGGAATGAAAACCTTGGCGTGGTCGATCCCTCACATGAAAAACCGCATGTTGATGCAAGCTTTCACATTTGGCCTTACCTGGTGGGGTCTGTTATTAGCCCTGGTGACAAAAGTCAGGCGAGTCATTCGGCCAGAGCAGTTGTTGTTACTAGGTGATGTTGGGGGGGCAATCGCCGCCTTGTTGGTCGCTGGGATGATCGCCCCCACGCCGGTTGAATTTCACCTAGGAGGTTCCAGCCACCGGTTTTTGATGCAACTGGTTCCCGTCGGAATATTATTCATGGCTGGACAATGGGGTTGCGACAAATTGTCAAAATCTAGCGAATCATAATGCAAGACGGGCTGGGAATTTCGGTGGGAGTTCCCACGCTTTTCAAGCCGCCGGTTTTTCCATTGATGCGGAACACGACCACATTTTTCCCCGGCATGTTCGCACACAGCAGAAACTTGCCATCTTTGGTAATCGCCAAGTTTTGTGGGCCCTTGCCCAGGCTGGGTTCAATGGAAATCAAAGACAGCTTGCCGTCATTTGCAATTTTGTAGGCGGCTATACTGTCATGTCCGCGATTTGTGCCGTAAAGAAATTTGCCGTTCGGTGTGATTTTCAAATCGGCACAATAGCTTGTTCCCTCAAAGTTTTCCGGCAGCGTTGAAATTGTTTGATGTTTCGTTAAGGCTCCGGACTTTGCATCGTAACCGAACCGTGTCACCGAGTTCGCAATTTCGTTAATCACATAGACGTTCTTTCCATTTGGATCGAATGTCAAATGCCGTGGGCCCGCACCGGGCAGCGTTTTTACGAAAGGTTGTTGGTTTGGTTTGAGTTTGGCGGATGACGAATCAAGTCGATATCCGAGAACTTGGTCGAGTCCCAAGTCGGCCGCGAAGGCAAATTTATTATCGGGGCTAATCACAAAACAATGGGCATGCGGTTCGCCCTGTCTTATCGGATTCACACTTGAACCAACATGTTGCACGAAGGAATTTGCCTTACCCAGCGAACCATCTTCGTTCACAGGAAGTGACGCCACGCTGCCGCTCGAATAATTAGCAACGACCACAGTTTTACCCGTGGCATCGATATCTAAATAACAAGACGCCGTACCCCGTGCCGATTGCCAGTTCAGCAATTTCATCTTTCCGGTGCGTCCTATCAGTTTGTAGGCGGCAATCTGCTCATCGTCTTTACCACCGAATTTTTCCGCGTGAATCGAATATAAAAACTTATTATCAGGCGACACAGCCAAGAAGAACGGGTTTTCGACGTCTGTGGTCCGGGCAATTTGTTTTAATTCTCCGGTTTCTGAATTGAAATTGTAGGCGTGAATCGCCCCGTCATCACCTGAGGCAAACGCCGAGATAAAGACCAACGGCTCATCGGCCCCAACATTATCTGACTGCACTAAGAAAACTCCTCCTGCAATGATCGGTAAAACAGACTTTAGAAAATCACGTAACATGGTTTATTCTCATTGAAAAAAGTGTGGATCAACATTCTAATCTCGAAACTGGTACACTTCGAAATTGTACCGTGAGCATTGTTCGATAGCTACATTACGAGGGAAACTTACGATCTCTCAACCAGTTCAGTTTTTTTCCTCAGCTTAACTTGGCGGCTTGACACTGTTTGTTTTGCCCAATACCGTCAGGGAAATGGATTTTGTATAAATCGGACGCGTATTCGGTAAACTTTCATGAACGACTCGAGCAACGACGAAACTAAATCTGAAATTCCCGCTGCCGCTCAGCGCCAATCAACTTGGCAAGAAATGTGCAGCTCGGAAGACTGGTGGGCCGTGTGGATTGGCGGGGTGATCTTGCTGGTTTCCTTTCTGGCGGTTTATCTCACTATACCCGGCGATGTTTCAGAACAGCTTGCGAATGGTGAAAAGGTCAAGCTATCCAGTCCACTCAAACCGTGGATCGCGAAACCGGGAAGTTGGTTGAGAAACCCGGTTAAAGCGTTCTATGTTGCTGGAGAGAAGAATGTTCTGCCTGGGCTGTTCGGTGTGTTTGTTCTGGCGTTGGGTTTCTTTGGCTTTGGCCTGACAGTCATGGGACATTCGGCGGCCAAATTCGCGGTTGGGTTTTGTGGTGTCTTCTTGCTGGCAACATTGGCTTACGTACTGGCCGGGCAAGAGGTTGTCAAATACTACAGCCTGTCCTATGCACTGTGGGCGATTGTCGTCGGCATGATCATCAGCAATACCATCGGCACACCTGAATTCATGAAGCCCGCGGTCCGAACCGAATTTTATATCAAAACGGGGTTGGTGTTGTTGGGAGCAGGAGTGCTGTTCAGCCGATTGTTGGTCCTTGGCGTGCCCGGAATCTTTGTCGCCTGGGTTGTTACGCCCATCGTTTTAATCAGCACATATATTTTTGGCCAAAAGGTTCTAAAAATCGAATCGAAGTCATTGAACATGGTCATCTCGGCTGACATGTCGGTGTGTGGTGTCTCAGCGGCCATTGCCACGGCGGCTGCTTGCAAAGCCAAGAAGGAAGAACTTTCTTTCGCCATTGGCCTGTCGCTGACATTCACGGTGGTCATGATGGTCGTGCTGCCCGCAATCATTAAGGCCTTCGGCATGAGCGAAGTGCTCGGTGGTGCCTGGTTGGGGGGGACCATTGATGCAACCGGGGCTGTCGCTGCCGCGGGAGGCATTCTCGGCGACAAAGCACTCGAAGTGGCCACCACCGTCAAAATGATTCAGAATATCTTGATCGGCGTAACAGCCTTCGGCGTTGCCATTTATTGGGTGACCAAAGTCGAACAAAACGATTCAGGTATAAAACCGGATGCGATGGAAATCTGGTATCGCTTTCCAAAATTCGTCATTGGCTTCGTGGCGGCATCGGTCGTGTTTTCTGTTTTGTATTCGATGTTACCCGGCGGTGAATCGATGGTGAACGCTATGGTGAAGGACAGCACCAAAACTTTACGTGGTTGGTTTTTCTGTTTGGCCTTTGTCAGCATCGGCCTGGAAATCAATTTCCGCGAGTTTTCCAAGTATTTCAAAGGTGGCAAGCCATTAATGCTTTACGTCGCAGGGCAATCGTTGAACCTTGTCTTGACCCTGTTCATGGCTTGGCTCATGTTTGAGGTTATCTTCAAAGATGCAATCGAAAAAATGGCGAACTAGCATGCCAAACGCAACAGACAGACAATCTGGATTACCAAATCACAAAAGCGGTTGGCTGAGTCTTTGTCTTTGCGTGATTACCATGACAATCGTTTGGCTTTTGCTGTTACCCGCGCTGTCGCATATTCCGTCATTGCAGGCAGAAATCGAGAATCAGAAGGCAAGAGGCATTGATGCTAGTGCCATGTTCTACACCGATCTCGACATGATGGACGAAGTCTTGGAACGTCTTGAAAATGCTCGACGTAAGAATCCAACTGCCCTGTGGCTACCCAGTAACCAAGCCGAGTTGGACTAGGGTTGAGCCGACCAAGCCTGGACCCTGCGGACAAGTTGCACGTCGTTATCAACGCCAAGCTTGTCGAGAACTTTCGTGCGATGTTTTGAGCAAGTGGGTAGGCTAATCTGAAGTTTCGATGCAATCTGTTTCATCGAATTCCCAGTAACAAGCAGGTCCATCACTTCCTGTTCGCGTGGCGTCAGCAGGCTGATTCTGGACTTGATGTCATCAAGGGGCATGATTTCATTTCGGTTTTTTTTGTCGAGTTCGATAGCCTTTTGAACTTGCTCTAACAGGTTTTGCTGATTGACCGGTTTTTCGAGAAATGCAAATGCCCCTGCCTCGAACGCGCGGACACACATGGGAACGTCTGCATGTCCTGAGATGATAATGACCGGCAATCCACACTGATGGGCGGCTAAGTTTTCTTGAAGTTCTAAACCACTGATACCGGGCATGCGAACGTCTAATATCAAACAGCCTTGTGTTGTCGGGTCAAACGATTCCAGGAATTCGGTCGCGGATGAAAAAGTTTCCACACGTAGATCAACCGATTCGATCAGCCATTTCAAGGCTTCGCGCACATCTCTATCATCATCGACTAGAACTACGGTTGCTTCATTTTGCATCAGTTTCACCTAGCCTAACTCTCGTATTATCGGAAGACTGAAATGGAAACAGGCTCCGCCCAACACAGATGGGCCTGTCCAGATCTTTCCGCGGTGTACTTCAATAATTGATTTACAAATTCCCAGGCCGATTCCCAAGCCGTCGATTTTGGTTGTAAAAAAAGGTTCAAATAACCGATCGACCGAAGATTCTGGAATTCCCGACCCGGAATCGGAAACAACGACTTCCATGAATTCGTTATCTCGATTGAACGTTTCAACGAAAATTCGAGGCTCATTCGATTGGGTCGATGGGTCTGAAAGAGCATCACAGGCATTGCGAATGAGATTGACAATCACCTGCTGGATTTCGATAGGGTCAGCATCTACCAGTTGCAGATTATCACACAGGTTGAACTGAATCATAATGTCCTCGTGCCGGACTTCCGACTCCGTGAAATTGAGGACTTCTGATACAAGTTGATTCAAATCGACTTCAGAGCGTTCAGCTTTTCGTTTTTGTACAAAGTTGCGCAGCCTGCTAATGATGTCACCAGCACGTTGGGTATCAGCGGCAATTTTTGAGCAGACTGTAACAAATTCCGATTCGTTGAGATTGTTTCTATCAAGTCGAAGCAAGGCGCCTTCTGCCAGTGCCGACATGGCGGTAAGCGGCTGGTTGAGTTCGTGGGCTAGACCGGCGGCCATTTCACCCAGCATGCTGAGCCGGGCAACGTGTGTTAGTTCGGATTGCTGAGTTCTCAATATATCTTCAATATCTCGTTGATCCGTAATATCGAGGAACGTTACGACCGACCCAATCAATTTTCCATCGCGATGGATTGGGAAAGATCGATACTCGGCAGGAAATGAACTTCCATCGGCTCGCCAAAGCACTTCGTCATCGACGTGGCTTCCCACTCCCTGTCGAAATGCTTTGAAAATCTTGCATTCGACCATGGGGTATTCTGTTCCATCATTCCGAGTGTGATGGATCAGGTCGTGCATGTTTTTTCCCAAGATGTCTTCAGGGGAGTTGTAGCCGAGTGTCTCGATGCAAGCCCGATTACAAAACGTTGCTTCTCCCTTCATGTTGAGGCCGTAAATCGATTCAGCCGTTGAATCGAGTAGTAATCGTACTTGTTCTTCAGCGTTTCGTAATGCTGTTTCGACAAGTTCATGTTGCGAGACATCTCGTACGACAGCACACGCGATTAATTGGTTATCTAAAACCATTGGAGCCAAGCTAATCGTGACTGAGAACTCGTGGCCGTCATTGTGCATCGCCCGCAGTTTAGTATTCCCCATCTGGCGACGTGTCGGGTTGAGGAAGTAAGAGGCAATATGGTATCGCTGTTGCTCACGAAGATGTTCTGGTACCAACTGACTAACAGGCACCAAATGCAAGCCGTTTTTCTTGTAACCGAAAAGTTGTTCCAGTTCAGAATTCGCGAACGTAATGTTCCCACTTTCATTAACCAAAAATATTCCATCAGGAAGTGACTCTAAGACGTCAAAGAAGAATTGACTGTTTTCTCCTTCGATGAGCGTCTGAATATTGTTGTTATGAGGTAGGTGGTTCATGGGGTTACTTGTTCACACTTCTGGTAAGAGCGTTTTACGAAGCTGAGGGAAATTGCTATGAGTGGTTCCAAATTATTTTGAATGATTAGGGGCAAGTCGGTGTTGTTGTTTTTAGTATTAATACAATCTTCAGGTGTCTAATTCATCTTGTCGACCCCAAACCTTTCAATTCCTGTCGAAATTAATCGCGGGTGTGATTAAGTCTTGAGGACGGTGCAATTTTTCAATCGACTGTTTGAAAATAAGGTTCAAGAACAGTTGGTTCACCATCCTTTTGTGGAGAGTTTTCTAGTTCGGTACGTTTAATACGGATATGCTCGGGGGCGCTGAAACCCAGCCGGACCCGTCCGTTTGAAGACGATAAAATTGTAATGTGAATCTCCGAGTCGATTTGAATCGATTGGCCCGCCTTACGAGTAAGCACCAACATCACTTTCTCCCTGAAGTTGTGTTCGATTGGGAGCGCCCGTGGTGGTCAGTCGTTGTTCGTAATCCTCAAGTGCAAAAGAACTTCGATAATTGACTACCCAAGTAAGTCTAGAAACAATAACCAAAATTAGGATCCGCAAAAAAGTTACATTGGTGTGAAATTATTATGCCCTTCAGCCGTAAAAGCCTTTCCATCGAGTACGCGGGTTTTAGATGGTTCATGTTGGTAGAGGCTGTACGACCCCATTTCTGTGCCGGTTTAGTGCCAATTTCAAATAATCAATCGCCTCGAATGATATTGGCATTCTCATCATGAGCTATATTTAGAGTGTTGATCGCCTACGGTCTTCAAGTAAATCGACCAATCAATCGGACGAACCCATTGCTCGCACTGTCCGGCTTGTCTCAGCACATACAACTATTCCGGACAAATCGGTTATGACGAATCGAGCACCTGCAGAATCAATTCGCAGACGTTGTAAAATTGCCCTGCTTTTAGTCATTGCAACCTTGCCGATTATCGGCCTCGGTGCACACCGCAGCGTTGAGGGCATGCGGATTACGCCCGAAAAATGGGTTTCCAAATCACATCCAGTACGCCAACAATTCGATGAGTTTCGAGAACAGTTTGAGGGAAACGACGTTGTCCTCATCAGTTGGGACGGCTGCACGGTTGATGACTCGCGCTTGAATCAATTCGAGCACAACGTTATTTTTCCCGATGAGACTCAGCGAATGGAAGAACACCGGCGTGATTATCACCGCGTGATTACCGGGTACAGTGCCGTCCGCAGTTTAATGGCACCGCCGTTGAATCTCTCTCGTAGCCAGGCCGTCGAGCGACTTAGGGGGACATTGGTCGGTGAAGATGGCAAGACAACGTGCGCACTGGTGATTCTGACTTTCGATGGAAATGAAGAACGGGCTCGGTCAATTGACCAGCTCATCGACATTGCACAGCTATCGACCGGCCTGAAACAGGATCAATTGTATGTCTGCGGGCCGCCGCATGACGGGGCGGCCATTGATGTTGAAAGCGTTCGAGGGGTTAATCTTTTCGGTAAGCTTTCCACTTTATTATCTGCGATCATTTGTGCCTGGTGTTTGAAATCTTGGCGGCTAAGTGGCGTCATCATCGGCATCGCCTGTTACGGCCAAGGCCTAGTTTTGGCTTTGGTGTATTACCTCGGTTTCACTCTCGACGCCATTCTAATTATCGCCCCGCCTTTAATTTTTGTGTTGACGGTTTCAGCGGGCGTTCACTTGGTCAATTATTATGCCGACCAAGTCGAACTATTTGGTCCGGAAGATGCCGTCTTTCGGGCTGTGCAAATTGGCTGGAAACCGTGCATGCTTGCTGCGCTCACAACGGCCATCGGGCTGTGTTCATTGATGGTCAGCGAAGTGGCTCCCATCGTCACTTTCGGTGGAGTCTCAGCGGCGACATTGTTGATCACAACAGCCTTGCTGTTATGCCTGTTGCCTGGTGCTATGCAAAGAAATGCATCCAAAAACAAGCTTCCCAAGGCCAACCTGTCCCCAGTCCGCTGGGAAAACTTCGGCAAACGTGTTTGCAAGCATGCCATCGTAATTGCCTTGCTGTTTACGGTGACGATGTTGGTTTCTGTAAAAGGTCTGCGAAACCTCTCTAGTTCGGTCGATGCTTCGTCGCTCTTCGCAGCGGATAGCAAAATCACTCAAGATTATCATTGGTTTGAATCTCATATTGGGACAACAATGCCGGTTGAAGTCGTCGTCGATTTTAATTCACAAAACCCGATGAGTTTCAGGCAACGTGCCGAACTGGTTCAAGCCGTTCATCGAAAAGTTCAAGAGGTCGAAGGAGTTGGGGGGGTTGTCTCAGCAATGACATTTGCCCCTGATATTCCCGAAACCGGGGCGATTTTAAGGAAGCGAATTGCCTTCAAACAGATGGAAGCCCATCAAGACGAGTACATAGACCGCCACTTTCTTTACCAGGACGAACAGCAGCAGTCTTGGAGGATCAGTGGCCGGGTTTCCGCGCTTTCGGGCGTTGACTACTCCGATTTAAAGAGCCGATTGCAGGCACACGTTGCTCCGCTGATAGCGGAACAAGATTCGTCTTCTCAAATTGATATTAGATACACGGGCATGATGCCGTTGATTCAAGAGATTCAAGAAAACATTCTGCAAGATTTGATCAACAGTTTTCTGATGGCGTTTCTGTTGATTGCCCTGGCGTTGGTTTTTGTACTACGCAATGTAAAGCTAACGTGCACGGCAATGCTGCCTAACTTGTTCCCCGTTTGCACAATTTTCGGCCTGATGGGCTGGTTCAATGTGCCCATTGATATTGGCACAATGATGACAGCCAGTGTTGCCTTGGGAATTGCCGTTGACGATACAATCCACTTCCTAACCTGCTACCGGTTCAAGCTTTCTGAAACTCAACAGCCTGAACAGTCTGTCCAATACGCCGTGGGCAAATGTGGGCGGGCGATGCTACAAACGACACTTATTTGTGCGTTGGGCATGCTGGTCTTCTCGGCAAGCCCTTTCGTGCCGACGCAACGGTTTGGAATGATTATGGCCTGCTCGCTGTTCGCCGCATTGATTGGCGATTTGGTTTACTTACCAGCCATTCTGACCAGTCCGCTTGGTCGATGGATGACGTTCCGTCGAAATTGCCAACCAGATTTGCAGAAACTAGCCAATGAGTAATCGAGCGGCAGCGCAGAAGTAACCAGGCTCTCTAATGTGCCTAGGGTATTTTTTCTGTCTCAGGCAGAGATTCTTCATTCTATTCGCAATCAAGAATACTTTCTAGCCTTTATTTCACGTGCTGAAAGCGTTGAGGTCGATGGTGGGATGACAAGTATAATCGCGGGACGCTTTGGGCCAAGTTGCCGAGGTCAACCCGTCCCACTCCATCGCGCGAATAAAAGTGACTACACCGAATTCGTAAGGAAGCGATTTTCACAAATGCAAATTGTGCCATACCTTCAACCAATGACGGGAAATCCGCGGGCAGGGTCCACGGCATGAGGCACCTGCTGAACTTCAGCTTCGCGTACAACTTTCTTATGAAGATAATTCTTCAGCATAT
>Ga0115002_10009288_pt1 | contig 10764 bp, 8 predicted proteins | sample ArcticOcean_MG_C_8_FD_89576 | JGI IMG/M metagenome (GOLD analysis project Ga0115002, IMG submission 89576) | Marine microbial communities from western Arctic Ocean - ArcticOcean_MG_CB11_86 | ecosystem: Environmental > Aquatic > Marine > Oceanic | place: Arctic Ocean: Canada Basin | collected... | reverse complement strand
AGTTCTTCGAAGAGTAGTTGCGCTAACTGTTTTGGCGAGGCGATGTTGAGCGGGTGTCCGGCCATCTCCTCGATTTCGATGGCCAATGCTTGCAGTTTCACGGTGTACTGTTTGCTCAGTTTGGCGAGCCGGTTGGTATCGACGCTTATGCCGAGGAATTCCATGTCACCCAGCACTTCCAAGAGCGGTACTTCGACCTCGTCATTCAGCTTCGCTAGCCCGTCCTGTTCTAGGCGGTGTTGCAGAATCGGTTGGAGTTGCAGTGGTAAGTCAGCGTCCTCGCCAGCGTAGGCGGCGACGTCGGCGATCGGGACCTCGTCCATCCGTTTTTGGTTTTTGCCCTTGCCGATGAGCGTGTCGATTTTGGTGGTCGTGTGATCGAGGTAACGACTGGCGAGATGGTCGAGGTTGTGGGTGCGCTCGCCCGCGTCGAGCAGATAGCTGGCCAACATCGTGTCGAAGGTGACGCCGGCCAGGCGGATGCCTGCCCCACGGAGGACGACCTGATCGTATTTCAAGTTCTGGCCAATCTTGGCAATTTGCGGATTTTCTAGTACAGGTCGCAGCTTGTCGGCAACCTGTGCCGGGTCCAGCACCGTGTCATCCGCTGGACCGCGGACCGCGACATAGTAGCCTTCGCTTGGCTGGCACGCCAACGCGTAGCCGACAATTTCGGCGCGGCGGGGATTGATGTCGGTTGTTTCGGTGTCGACCGAGATCCGTTTTTGCTCGGCGAGCCTAGCGACCAGCTCGTCGAGTGCGTCGATTGTGTTGATCAGATGGTAGACGGCCGTGCGGTTGGCTTTCACCGGTCCGCTGCTGGTCGCTTTGTCGATTTCGGCGGCCCTTTGCCCGAGTGAACGAAAGCCAAAATCTTGAAATAACGCGTTGAGACGAATGTGGTCGATGCTGCCGACGCGAGCGGCCTCCCAGTCCGGCGTGACCGGCACGCGTGTGTCGAGCCGCACCAATTGCCGCGACAGCAATGCCTGATCGCGGTACTCAATGAGATTTTGTTTGCGTTTGGCACCGGCGACTTCGTTGGCGTGATCGAGCACGGCTCCGAGGTTACCGTATTTGGCGAGCAGTTCTTGGGCGTTCTTGGGGCCAATGAGCGGCACGCCGGGCACACAGTCCACTTTGTCGCCAACCAAGGCCTGAAAATCGACCACCTGATCAGGGCGTATTCCCCAATCATCTTGCAAATCGCGGGCGTCGTAGATGGCGTTTTTGCGGATGTTGTAGATAGAGACTTGGTCTGTGATCAATTGGCGGCAGTCTTTGTCGCCAGTGACAATCAGGCATGTGGCGCCTCCCTGGTCGCACCAGCGAGCGATCGTTGCTAGGACGTCATCTGCTTCGTACCCAGGATTACTCAGAATAGGAATGCCCATCGCCGACATGACTTCGCGGATCTTGGGAATCTGCGAAACTAAATCCTCCGGCATCGATCCGCGATCTGCTTTGTAACCGTCGTATAAATCGTGTCGGAAAGTGGGGCCCGGCAAATCGAAGGCGCAGACGAGTGCATCCGGCTTGCGGGTTTCGATCAGTTGCAGCATGTCCCGCACAAAACCATAAATGGCTCCCACGGGCTCGCCTTGGGGGCTCGTCATCTCAGGCAGTGCATGAAAGACCTGAAAAATTAGCGAATGTGCATCCACGGCATAAATGGTCCAACCCTTGATGCTTTCGGCTGGATGGGCCACGGACCGGTCCTCGAGCTCAGGGTGCTCTGCGAAGTTCTGCACGTCGGTTTCCACGTTATTGCCGTCGGGTTCCATGCCGGGTAATGACGTTTGTCGGGAAGATTCGGGCATATGCTAGCGATCGTCGGGTTCCGGGTTTTGGGCGAGCAGCGGGAAGCAAGATGTTGAGCCCATGGGGCTTAGGGAGATTGCACGCCCCACGGGCTCGCGCGAAATCCTACGGCTCGGGCGCGAGCCGTGTCAAGCTGGCGCCGACTGCCCGATCTGCGAATTCTTGACACTACGTAATTGCCCAACTATGCTCGACTTAGGGCGAATCGGCTGCCGCCAAGGTGCTTCACGGCACGGTCCCAAAGCACTGATAGTATCCTAAAATCCGAGATTCTGTCACGGCTGGGAGCAGATTCGCCAACAGTCACCCTATTCAGCCAAATTGGCCGGCAACCCTATTGAGCCAAATGGACCGGCAAGAAACGCCGGTTTCACGACTTATCTCATCTGCCGCCGGATGGAAAAACCATGGCATCGAAAGAGAATCAAAACCTGCAAATAGTCGTTATTGTGCTGGCCATCTTGGTCTTCATTTTGGCGGGCGTCGGGTTCTGGCTAAACGGCAAGAAGACCACTGCGGTGGCCCGTGCAAACGATGCAGATAGCAGAAGGGAAACGGCAGAGCGCAACGAACGAGAAATCCAGGCGCAAGCCAATCAATACAAGGAATGGATGGGTTATCAGGAAGCCGATACGTACGAGACGCTCCAAGAATCATTTACCGAGGACATGAAAAAATTTGGCAGTTTCTTCGAAGAGGAAAATAGATTTTACCGAAATATTTTAGAGAATATCTACGAAGAAAATCGCCAGCTTGGCCAAAACGAATTGACCGCAAAGCAACAGGTTAAGGATCTGTCGCAGCGTTTGTTGTCGCTCGAAAAAGAGAAAGAAGCCCAGATCGCGAAACACATCGAAGACAAGAATGCGGCGATTGCTCAGAAAGAGAGTCTGCGAAATGAATTTGACCAGCAGCGCCAGGCGACGCTTGCAGAGAACAAAAAAATTGCGGGCCAGCTTGAGGAGCAGCGCACACGAATCGATGAGCTGATAGCTGCGAGCGCCGAGGCAGAGAAATCTCTTAGCCAAGAGGTTAGCAAGCTGAAGCGCATGATTGTAATTCTCAAGGACAATCAGGCCGTGCCAGACCCGTACGCCCAGCCGGCGGATGGAGAGATTCGCCTAGTGGATCAGCGACAAGGCAAGGTTTGGATTAACTTGGGAGCTAGCGATCAGTTGCGTTCGCAAGTGACTTTCAGCGTCTATAGCAGTGAATCCAGCGATATCAATGCCGGAGATTCCAAGGGGAGTATCGAGGTCACCCGCATCCTCGGGGCCCATCTGGCCGAAGCGCGGATTAGTTCTGACAAACCGACCCGGCCCTTGGCAAAGGGCGATAAGGTCTACAGTCAAGTATGGAATCAAGGTCGCAAAGTAGGCTTCGCTCTCGCTGGTATTATTGATATGGACGGCGACGGGAAAGAGGATCTTGATCAAATGAAGAGGGTCATTACTTTGAGCTCTGGTAAAGTCGATGCGATTCCCAATGGCAAAGGTGGCGTCGAGGGAGAAATGTCGGTCGATACGCGCTATCTCATCCTGGGGAAATACCCAGAGGGTGCCCGTAAAGCGGAGGAAGACCAGAGAAAGTCATGGAATAAGATCAATGGCGATGCGAATACCCTGGGCATCGAAACCATCACTCTCGACGAGTTTCTGAACCTCTTGGGTTGGCATGCCGAACGGCGCACAGTGAAATTGGGAGCCGGAGCACGGCCGGAGGATTTTCCCGCCCGTATGCAAGGCGACAGATTGCCTGAAAACGCCAATTCACAACGCAGTAATTTCCGACCTCGCAGGCCAACTGCTGCTTACTGAGTAAGCTCCGTCACGAATGCTGCAAATCTGTTGAGCAATCGCCGAGTATCCGGCGTATCATTACATCGCTTGGTAAAGTTTTCGACGGTCGTGCCGGCGATGCGCTCGACATATTGAGGGTAGGCCTCGAGCCGGCGGATGAACGATTCTCGATCAAGTTCAGGATGGAACTGTGTGCAATAAATCGGTGCGCCAGTGAACTTAAAGGCTTGGTTTTTAACGAGCTCAGAAGAAGCCAGCAGGATAGCGTCTGGAGGCAGCTCAACGACGAGATCCTCGTGGCCTGCCTGGCCCTGGAAGGGCATGTTGAGTTGACCGAACAACCTGTCCACTCGGCCAGCTTCGGTGAGTTGCAGTTCGATCGACCCGAGTTCTGCATGATTGGGATCGTGGATGCAGCGCCCACCCATCGCACGTGCCATCGCTTGAAAACCCCAGCACGAGGCAAAGGTAGGTTTCTCTAGATCATAGAGGAGTCGTAGATCCCCCAGCGATTGCTCGAGCCAGGGGCTTTCGCCGGCGGCAGAAAAGTTGCCACTGCCACCAATCAGCACCGCGTCCGAACGATCTAATACCTCTTGGGTAAGTCGTTCGGTTAGCAAGTCAAATTGCTCAATACTGTCAGGACTGCAGCCGACGGCGCGCGCAAAACAATCGACTTCTTGCCGCCGAATCGGATCTTGCGGCTCACGAATTTGGATTAGCAAGTAGCGAAGCGATGGCATGTGTGAGACACCCGGTGGTGGCGGCTAGGGGCTCGCCGCGATCAGATTCGACATATCTTCCGTCGCGCGGTCGATGCTTGCCAGAAGAACCGTGCCAAGTAAATCCAGTTCCTCCAGCGAGATCGACAGCGGAGGCATCAGCACCAGGACGTCTCGAAGAGGCCGGAGCCAAACGCCGCGTTCTTTTGCGGCTTGGCAAACGCGCGAGCCGATTTGTAATTCTGCCGCGTACGGCAGCTTCGAGGTCGGGTCTGGAGTGAGTTCGACTGCGGCAATGAGACCGTGCTGCCGAGTTTGAGCAACGTGAGGATGTTCTTGAAGTTGAGCGAGTATCTCCGTAAGTTTCTGCCCTTTGTCCGCAAGTTGGTGAAGCGTTTGTTCCTCCTCAAATAGGTCGAGCGAAGCCAGCGCTGCCGCAGCCGCCAGCTGATTGCCTCCATAGGTATGCCCATGGTGAAAAGCCCGGCCGCTCGTTGTAGGCCCCAGAAACGACCGGTATATCTCCGGACTGGCAATCGCGGCCGCCAAGGGCAAGTAGCCGCCCGTGATGCTCTTGCCCAGGCAAAGAATATCTGGCGTTACCGATTCATGCTCGCAAGCGAACATGCGTCCAGTGCGTCCGAAACCGGTGACAATCTCATCGGTAATCAACAGGACGTCATAGCGAGACGTGAGTTCGCGCACTCCTCGCAAATACCCGGGCGGATGAAAAACCATTCCTGCAGCTGCTTGAATCATCGGCTCAAGCACGAGCGCTGCAATTTTTTCGTGCTCTGCAGAAAGTACTTGCTCAAGCTGCTGTAAGAAGTGTTTGCAGGCGTCAGTAGGACTAGCTACGGTCCGTGGATCGGGCGTCGGCAGGCGAATGACGTCAAATAGTAAAGGTTTGAATAGGGCGTGAAAACGATCAATCCCGCCAACGCTAGCGCTACCCAAGGTGTCGCCGTGATACGCTTTACCAAGGGCCACGTATTGTGTTTTCTCAGGACGCGGTTGCTCGCACTGTTGCCAAAACTGAAAAGCCATTTTAAGGGCCGCTTCTACGACAGAAGATCCGTCGCTGGCATAGAACACATGCTGCAGGTCGCCGGGCGCAATGTCGGCCAAACGTTTTGCGAGCGTCGCTGCAAGGCGATTTCCTTGACCGAGCGAAGTACTGTGTGCAATTAGATTCAATTGCTGGCGAATTGCCCCATTGAGGCGAGGGTGGTTATGTCCATGTAGATTACACCACATGCTGCTGACGCCGTCTAAATAGCGCTGACCCATAGTATCTACCAGCCAAACACCCTCACCACGCTCGATCACGACTGAGTCATAGTCCTCCATTTGCGTAAAGGCATGCCAGTAATGATGGCTGTCCCAGTGCGCTAATTCGGAGTTTGTAGGCATGGCAGTATTGGGAAATGACGAATTTGGGAATGACGAATGACGGCGCATTTTGCTTCGTCGCGGGTCCATTTATTTAGTTATGCTAACCGTCATTGGGCTACCAGCTCACATCGACTGCAGAACCGACCTCGACTCCGAGCATGATTTTGGCGTTATCATCGACAATCGCTAGCTCTAGGAAATCGTTGGAGCCGATGATTGCCACCAGGGTCATGGAAGGTTGATCAGAGTAAGTGGTGAATATGCCGCGTGTTTCATGCTCGTCGCAATGAATCGCCGTCCTATCGTCGGTGGGCCCGTCCGTGAGCATTTCGCGCGTAATGTTGGTAACCAGGTTGCCGAAGGAATCGATGAATACCACTTCTCCTTCAATGCGATTTGCCACTTTCACGGCTCCGGGCCAGTCCAATTGTCTGAGTTTTGTTCGGGGAGGTCCTAGCTCCCTGGGATTCAGACCCAGGCTGAGGCGGGCAGCCACAGGGGCCATGATGTCGCGCCCATGAAACGTGGGTGCCACCGGACTTCGATAGAATTGCTCCTCAACAACCGTGACTATCATACTGGGCTGGCCACGCTCCGCCAACCGTCCGAGCAGACCATTATCAGGGCAAATATATCGGCCCCAGGGAAACTCCACATAGACGATTTCGCGGCTGCCGCCAACGCCCGGATCGACCACGGCAACATGAATTGCCTCATTCGGAAACAGAGGCGTCGTAGCCGCTAAGACCTGAGCCGCCTGGAGCACTTGTTGGGGCGGAATCGAGTGGCATATGTCCACCAATTTTACGTCAGGGTTGATCGACAAGATGACCCCTTTCATTGCCGCCACATACGGGCTGCTGGGGCCGAAGTCGGTTGTGAGCGTAATGATCGTTTGCGCTGCCATGTTTAATTTCCGACAAAGCTTGTCAGTGCAAGTGCCAGCCGTCTACACTCGGCTATGTTCTTGAGACAAGCTCTAAGCAAATCTTGCGGAAAAGGCCCGGGTCGATGTTCGGGTTTCGTTTTTTCGCCTGCCCAATTAAGGCGCCGACCGCTTGTTGGCGGCCCTCTTGTAAATCGGCCACGATCTGCGGGTTGGCATCGAGAAGTTCTTGGCAGAGAGTTTCGAGCTGCGATTGATCGACTTGTTCGATGCCCAACTTGTGAATGGCTTCGGTTGCATTGATTCCGTCGGCTTGCATCAAGTCAAAGGCGTCTTTGCCGCGCGCTTTAGGAAGTATTCCCGTTTCAATCGCTGCCATGAGTCCCGCAAGATTTTCGGCAGTGAGCGGCAGCTGGTCGATGGTCTTTTCTTGCTCTTTGAGCACGCGCAGAACTTCTTGCGTGACCCAGTTGCAGGCCCCTTTGTAGTTGCTTGAGGATTCCGCAACCTGGAGAAAAAAGTCGAGTACCGGTCGGCCTTGGTTCACGAGCACGTCGGCATCGTATTCGGATAAACTATGCTCGTCTGTAAGCCGTGTGCGCAAGACCGCGGGTAGTTCGCCGAGAGAGGCTCTTACTTCTTCGACACGCTTGGCTGGGGTAATCACTGGCACGAGATCGGGGTCTGGAAAATAGCGATAATCGCTCGATTCCTCTTTACTGCGCTGTCCTAAGGTTTTGCCGGCTACGTCATCCCAACCGCGGGTTTGCTTGGGTGAGTCGCCCAGGCGATTGCCAGTTTTCTGCCAGACGCGATATTGCCGAAGAACCTCGTAGTCAATAGCGTGCTCGACTGCCCGAAAGCTGTTCATGTTTTTGATCTCGACGATCGGCGTCGCGATTCTTTGGTTGTCTTTTTCCAAGTGTAAATTCACGTTCGCATCGACTCGCAAGCTGCCTTCCTGCATGTTGCAGTCCGAGACTCCGATATACGTCAGCAGTAGTTTGAGTTCTTGCAAATAGGTACGCGCCTCGAGCGCGCTCCGCATGTCAGGCTCCGATACGATCTCCAAGAGGGGAGTGCCGGTGCGATTCAGGTCAATTTCGCTGTCCGCCTTACCGGCGACCTCGTCGTGAACACTTTTGCCGGCGTCTTCTTCGAGGTGGGCCCGCAAGATTCGTATCTGCTTGGTTTCGAAACGGTCTTCCGAGTCGCTAATTTCCAAATACCCATCTGCCGACATCGGCAGGTCAAATTGGCTGATCTGATAGCCCTTAGGCAAGTCAGGATAGAAATACTGCTTACGGTCCCACTTGGTGAACTCGGGGATGTTGCAGTTGAGTGCCACAGCAGTTTGTAACGACAACTCAAACGCGCGCCGATTCATCACCGGCAAGCTACCGGGCAGACCAATGCAAACCGGGCAAGTCTGCGTATTCGGCGCCGCCCCAAACTGCGTGCTGCACCGGCAGAACAGTTTGCTCGCCGTAGCCAACTGCACGTGAACCTCGAGGCCGATGATGGTGGTGTAGGGTTGGGGCATGTTTTCTTTGAATTTTCGGGTTTACAACAACGCCGGCGGTTTATGGGTGTGCCAGTCCGTGGCTTGTTCGTACATGTGCGCTCCTCGGAGTAGGGTTTCCTCGGCAAGTGGCGGGGCTTGGAGTTGGAGGCCGACAGGGAGGCCCGATTGAGTGAAGCCGCATGGCAGGCTAATTCCGGGGATGCCGGCGAGGTTGGCGCTGACGGTGTAGAGATCGATTAGGTACATCGCTAGCGGATCATCAGTCATTTCGCCAAGTTTGAAGGCAGGTTCGGACGTCACTGGGCCGACAACCAGATCCACTTGTTCAAACGCCGCGTCAAAATCCTGGCGTATGAGACGGCGTACTTTGAGAGCTTTGAGGTAGTAGGCGTCGTAGTAGCCGGCACTGAGCGCATAGGCCCCCAGCATGATGCGGCGCTTCACCTCGGGGCCAAAGCCCTCGGCACGTGAACGACGGTACATCCGTACTAGTGACGTATCCAAATTTTCCAGCGTGCGTTGATCGCCGGTCGCTTCCAATTGTTCTTGTTCGGCGGCCAATTCCGCGAGCACCTCGGCTTGATCCGCGCGGTGGCCATAGTGAACGCCGTCATAACGCGCCAGGTTACTTGATGCTTCGCTGGGGGCGATGACGTAATAGGTAGCGACGGCATACTTGCTATGCGGCAGTGAGATTTCTTTGACTTCGGCGCCTAACGACTCGTACACGCGAAGCGCATTGCGTACGGCTTGTTCAACTTCTTCGTTGAGCCCCGCCCCAAAATGTTCGCGGACGATTCCCAGCCGCAATCCAGTAAGCGGTCGGTGAATTGACTCGGAATAGTTGGGGACGGGCACGTTGAGTGAAGTCGCGTCACGCGGATCGTGACCAGCAATGGCTTCCAGCAGTAGTGCGACGTCTTTGGTGTTGGTCGCCAACGGACCAATCTGATCGAGACTGCTGGCAAACGCGACCAAACCGAAGCGGCTTACTCGGCCATAGGTTGGTTTCAATCCCACGACGCCACAGAGTCCGGCAGGTTGGCGAATTGAGCCGCCGGTGTCCGTGCCAATGGATAGAGGAGCCATCCTGGCCGCCACGCAGGCCGCTGCGCCACCACTGGAACCTCCCGGGGCTCGCTGCAAGTCCCAAGGGTTGCGTGTAAGCTGGAAGGCCGAGTTTTCGGTCGAACCGCCCATCGCAAATTCGTCCATATTCGTGCGGCCAATGAGTACGGCGCCGGCGGCTTTGAGATTGGCGACAACCGTGGAGTCGTAAGGCGGCCGGAAGTTTTCCAGCATCCGTGAAGCACAGGTTGTTCGCGTCTGGCGATCGCACAGCACATCTTTTACGGCAACCGGTAGACCTGCAAGTCTTCCCAACGGCTTACCGGCCAGCCGCTGCGCATCGATGTCGGCAGCACGGGCGAGGGCGGCCTCTGCATCGACTCTCAAGAATGCGCCGACTTGCTCGTCATGGGACTCAATGCGGTCTAGACAGGCGCGTGTCAGTGCAGCAGAGGTAACTTCGCCCTTGACAAAAAGTTCGAGGGCTTCGCTAGCAGAGAGCTCAGTGAGTGACATGGACAAGACTGCTTGATTAACCCCCTAAGACAGGCGGGACCAAATAGCCGCGCTCATTGCGGCGGGGGGCATTGGCCAAGGCCTGTTCGCGGGGCAAACTGGGTTGTACTTCATCCGCGGCAAAGACATTGCTGACTTCGACCGCGTGCGCCATTGGCTCGACGCCCTCTGTATCGACTTCGCCGAGTTGGTCGACATAGGTGACAATCTGCGCAAGCTCCGAGGTCATCGTCTCTAACTCGGGACCGGTGAGTTGCAGCCGCGCCAGTAGCGATACCTTTTCGACATCGGCGCGGGTGATTGCCATGGAATTCTAAATCATCTCTGAAGCGGTATTTACTTCGCGGCCACTTTTTCAGGCACCTTAAACGGAGAATTGCGGACGATCTTCGTGACGCCCCCGCTGCGAATGCACTGGGTGCAAGCGTTAATGGTCTTGTGTGTGCCGTTGGCGGTCACTATGCGAACACTCTGCAGGTTGGGCTTGAACTTCCTGCGGGTGATACCGGTGATTTTGGTACCCACACCGCCGAGGTACTTTCGCTTGCCGCGGATGGTTACAGAGTTGCCCATTTGGGCGCCTTTGCCACAGATTTCACATTGCCTAGCCATCGTCTCGTCCTCAAATTTCGATTGGTTGCTATGAAGGTGTGCTTTCAAGCCGTAACCACTGAGCGCGGAACAGTTTTGGGTAAACCGACCAATATACAGCTGACTGCGATTGATGCAACTGTGATGGGCTTCTGGAAATGGCCAAAAACGCAATATATGCCGGTTTTTGAGCAAATGCTTGCGTGCACAGTGGAATCTGGTAGAATGGCAATCGGAGCTTTGCTTGCGGCATTAGGTTAGGGCCTGGACTGTATCCGGCATAGCCTCTGCAGCAAAACCTCTACCCAACATACTTTTCCCCAACGTAGCAGCTACTGTCGATCTAACCGAGAAACCCCTTTTTTCTTGCCGCTAGAATCTCTTCTGCGGCGAGGGATGAAGGGGTTTCTCGTTTCTGCTACGTCTCTTGGTTGCGTCTCT
>Ga0115002_10009286_pt1 | contig 10766 bp, 13 predicted proteins | sample ArcticOcean_MG_C_8_FD_89576 | JGI IMG/M metagenome (GOLD analysis project Ga0115002, IMG submission 89576) | Marine microbial communities from western Arctic Ocean - ArcticOcean_MG_CB11_86 | ecosystem: Environmental > Aquatic > Marine > Oceanic | place: Arctic Ocean: Canada Basin | collected... | reverse complement strand
GGTGGTGGCCTTGGTTTGAATCGCACAAACGACACATACCTTTTCAGGGTACTGCTCTACTACTGAGCTACAAGGCCTAAAATCTAAAAGTTATTCTACCCTTAGTTAGATCGTAAGGTGTCATTTCTACCTTTACTTGATCGCCCGCTAAAACTCTTATTCTATTCTTTCTTAATTTTCCAGCCGTATGAGCTAGAATTTCATGGCTGTTTTCTAATTTAACGCGAAACATTGCATTAGGTAAAAGTTCAGTAACTTTTCCTTTAAATTCTAAAGTTTCTTGTTTAGCCAATTATTTTTTCCTTTTTTTTAATCTTATTTTGATTGAATTTGCATGACCTTCAAGATCTTCATATTTAGCTAAATTTATAACTGATGTACCTAATTTTTCAATACCTGATTTTGTCATTTTTATTATCGAATATCTTTTTAAGAAATCGTACACGGAAAGTCCAGATGAAAATCTTGCAGAACCTGAGGTAGGAAGAACGTGATTTGGACCTGCTAAATAATCACCGACAGCTTCTGGAGAATATTGACCTAAAAATATTGAGCCGGCATTACTAATATTATTTAAAATTTTTTTAGGATTTTTGGTAAAAATTTCTAAGTGCTCTGGTGCAATTAAATCTATAGTATCTGCTATTAATTTTTTATTCTTTATCAATATTGATAAGCCAAAATTTTTTAAACTTTTATATGCTATATTTTTTTTTGGTAGTACCTTTAACTGTTCTTGTAGAAAATAGTTAATTTTATTAATAGTTTTAATGTTGTCAGATATAACTATTGATTGTGAATTTTCATCATGTTCTGCTTGAGCTATTAGATCGGCAGCTATCCAGTCTGGTTTAGACCGCTTGTCCACAACTATTGTTACTTCTGAGGGGCCTGCAATCATATCAATACCAACTTCACCAAAGACTTGTTTTTTTGCTGCAGCTACATAGGCGTTACCAGGTCCAACAATTTTATCTACTTTTTTTATAATCTTGGTTCCATAAGCCATTGCGGCAATTGCTTGTGCTCCACCAACTTTATATATTTCTTTTACTTTACATTTTTTTGCAGCATAAATTACAGCAGGGTTGTAATTTTTACTCGTTGATGGTGTTGTCATATATATTTCTTTAACCCCGGCAACCAATGCTGGAATACAGTTCATTAAAACTGAGCTTGGATAACTAGCTAATCCACCCGGAACATAAATACCTACTCTATTTATAGCCTTTGATTTATATGAAAATGAATTTTTAAAATGATCTGAAAAAGAATAAGAAGACAGTTTTTGTTTTTTGTGAAAACTTAAAATTCTATTATATGCTAAATCAATTGAAGTTTTTATTTTTTTATCTAGTTTTTTTATTATTTCATTTTTTTCTAAATTTGAAAATTTAATATTTTTTAATGATGTATTTTTAGCATTTGAATATTTTTTTTCATACTTAATTAAAGCTAAATCTTTATTCTTTCTTATATCTTTTATGATATTTTTTACTTTTAAATCAATGTTAGGATTTTTAAATTTTCTTTTTTGTAAAATAAAATCTAATTTCAATAAAAAATTCTTTTGATTTGATTCTATTAGTTTTAACATTATAAAAAATTATGTTTTGGTGCTGTTTTACTTTCCCATGAAGAACCTTGATCGTCTAAAGTAACATCAATCACTTCTGCGTTTATTTTAATCACCGCATCTCCTGAAAAAATTAATTCAATTTTATAGCTTTTATCAGGCAACAAACTGTTTTCAATAGTTAAAAATTCTAAAAATTTTTTATCATTTTTTATATTAATGTTCTTTGATAAAACACTAATAACATTATCAAATTTTAGCACTGTTCTAATTCTTTTGTTTTTTCTAAAAATCCCTTTCTCAACGTCTTCCCACATGAATCTATTTAGCTGAATTAAAAAAATTCTACTTTTTTTTAAATTAGCAATATCTGTCGTTGATACTATTGCGTCTTGTAAATGAGCCGCTATAACTCTTAAATCTTTATCTGAAGTAGCTAATAATTTTAAATTTGTTACTTTCATTTTAAACTCTATTAATATCAGCTTTACAATTTTTCAATTTTTTTTCTAAATTTTCATATCCGCGATCCAAGTGATATATTCTATTAATTATAGTTCTATTATAAGCAACTAAGCCGGCTAATACTAAACTGACAGAAGCTCTAAGATCAGTTGCCATAACTTCAGCGCCAGAGAGATTTGTAGGACCGCTAATAATTGCAACATTATTTTTTGTAGTAATTTTAGCTCCCATTCTTCTTAACTCAGACACGTGCATAAATCTATTTTCAAATATACTTTCTTTTACTTTTGATATTCCTGAGGCTTTTAACATTAAAACCATAATTTGAGCCTGAAGATCTGTTGGAAAGCCAGGGTATGGTTGCGTTTTAATGCTAATATTATTTATTCTACCTGATTCAAATACAGTAATTTTATTTTTATCTATTTTCATCCTAACACCCATTTTTCTTAATAATTTAATTTCCGTGTCTATAATTTTTGGTTTTATTTTTAATAAAATAATTTTTTTTCCAATTAAAGCCGCAGCTATTAAATAGGTGCCAAGTTCAATTCTATCAAAAATTATTTGATGGCTTGTATTTTTAAATTCTTTTGTGCCAATTATTAAAAGTTTTCTTTTGCCAACAAAATCAATATTACAACCAATTTTTTTTAAAAAAATTATCATGTCTTGAATTTCTGGTTCGATAGCGCAGTTAGATATAATTGTTTTTCCCTTTGCACTTACTGCAGCAAGAATAGCATTCTCTGTGGCTCCAACTGAAATAGATGGAAATTTAATAGTGTTTCCTTTCAATCCATTTTTGGCAGAAGCGTAGATATATCCATTTTTTATTTTAATTTTTGCCCCAAGTTTTTCTAAGGCAAATAAATGTAAGTTAATCGGTCTAGTTCCAATTGCACACCCGCCAGGAAGTGAAACTTTTGCTTTTTTATATTTAGCTAATAATGGTCCCAAAACTAATACGCCAGCACGCATAGTTTTAAGAAGACTGTAAGGGGCTATTGTTTTTAGCTTTTTATTATTTAAAATTTTTAAAGTATTGTTTTTTTTTAAAATTTTTACATTTAAACCAATAAACTTTAACAAGTTTATCATTGTATAAACATCTTGTACTAAAGGAACATTTTTTAAAGTTATGGCTTTATCATTAAGAATTGTAGCGGCTAAAATAGGTAACGCAGCATTTTTAGATCCAGAAATATTTATAGAACCTGATAATTTTTTTTTACCTTTGATGATGAGTTTTTGCATCAATAATAATTAGACTTAAACTTTAGGCAGGGTAACACCTTTTTGCTTCATATACTTACCTTTCCTATCTGCGTAAGTTGTCTGTGGCTTTTCATTGCCTTTGATAAAAACAAATTGTGCAATACCTTCGTTGGCATATACCTTTGCTGGTAAAGGAGTTGTGTTAGAAAACTCTAAAGTTACATGTCCTTCCCAGCCAGGCTCTAGAGGGGTAACATTAACTATTATTCCACATCTAGCATAAGTAGATTTACCAAGACATATAACAAGTACATCTTCTGGAATTTTAAAATACTCCATTGTTCTAGCTAAAGCAAAAGAGTTAGGTGGAATAATACATTCCTTTCCAACTTTTGTAACAAAGCTTTCTTTTTTAAAAACCTTAGGGTCAACGATACCTGAGTTGACGTTTGTAAAAATTTTAAATTCATTAGAAACTCTTGCATCATAACCATAAGAAGATAATCCAAAAGATATTTTGCCTTTTCTAATTTGCTTTGAAACAAAAGGCTTAATCATACCTTTTTCCTTGGCCATTTTTTTTATCCACTTATCAGATAATACACTCATCTTTTTTTTATTTTTTCTTTAAATTTTTTTCTTTTTTTTAAATTAATTTTTAAAGCAATTTCACGTTTAATAAGCCGAGCATCTTTTTGAACTCGTGCTCCACTCATTTTTTAATTAGTCTTTATCAGGATTGGTTAGATCTTCAAGGGTAATGGGTTTATCAATATCGTGCATTTTTTTTTCATTATCGTTTTGAGAATCATTGCCTTTTCTTGCTCTTCTCTCCTCAATACGAGCCTTTCTTTTGGCTTCTTTTTTCATTGCCTTTTCGCCTCTTGTAGATTTGTAGTCGTAGTGAATACCCATTTTAACTCCTGCATTTTTTTCAATTTTACTTTGTTGATTAAAATTATGCAAGTCTCTAATAAAATAGTAATTCTAATTTTACGAGAGTCCCATATAACTCAATAGGTAAAACATTTCCATGGCAGGAGAAAGATCGGTTGTTCGATTCGAACCCGAGGCACTATTTTAAGTTTTAAAAAATTAAATACTTTACGACGTCTAGGTTGTAGATTTTAAATTTTATAAACCAAGTTGTAAGAAACTCAGAAAATCCAGTAAACTATAAACGTTTATACTCATAAATTTTTCTATTTGTTTCACTTACAACACTAATATTTTCAATTTTTGCCAATTTTGATAACTGCTGCTCAAAATTTTCTTCATTATATTGAGGAAATATGTCTCCTTTTAAAGATAACATTATCTGTGTTGTTGGATCTTCCTTTGGCACAAACTCTATTATTCCTTTTGGTGCTAAAGAAACTAGCCAACTTAAAATTTGATTTAATGGGATGTTTTTTGCAATAGCTAAATGATGCGTCAAAGCTAGTGCAAAAATACCATCAAAGCTAGCTCTTCTTTGAAAACTCATTCTCTCACTATCGTTCCAACCTAGATTTCCACTAGGATTTGACGCATCCAAATAAAGTGGAAAGAAATTTAAACTATTTTTTTTCGCATTTAAATATGCTCTGTCCAATACTTTTAGATCAAAATCAAAACCTATGACAGTTTCTACATTGTTTTCAGTAGCTAATTTAGAATATTTTCCATCATTACAACCTAAATCACCTAATAATTTAAAATTATTTTTCTTTAAAAAACCAGTAACAGCTTTAATTTTTTTCCTCTCATCTTCCTTGGAATAACTATTATTTGTTGAATACTGGTCCCAAATCGACGATTGTTTTCTAAGATTTAAACTTTCAATAAACTTTTTTAGACTTATTAACATTGACCTAAAAGAATTTTTCGAGAGTCCTTTAGAAGTTTTAATTTTTTCAGTTACTTTGTTAGGGTTTTTTTGAGATTTTTCTTCAATTTTGTTAAGTAAATAAACATGAAAAAAAATTGTAGGATTTATTAAATCCTTTAAATTTAAAATTGAGCTTAATTCATGTGTTGAAATTCCCTCTAAGTTTCCCCTAAACCAATTATTAAAATTTATACCTTTTTTAGAAGTAAGTACTAAGGGATTTAAAAAATTTTCACAAAACTGTTTATGTGCTACCCAATATTCACCTTCTCGGTATTTATCAATTGATAAAAGATCTATAAAAATAGGTTTGTTATTTCTAAACTGAACGTTATAAGCGCTTGCATCTACTAATTGTGCACTCCTTTCAAGAAGATAAATTTGAAAATCAAGATGAAAAAGCGCAGCGTCCTTAAGTTCATTAAACGTCCACTCGTAAGGATAAGATATAAAATTTAGCTTATCATGTTTAATTACAATTGAATTTTCATCAATAAAATCAAAATGTTTTTTTTTTAATTCTTCACTTCCAATTAAAAAATTTTTATCAATCAGGTCTTTTAGTAAATTTTTTTCTTTTAAAAATTTTAATTTCTCTTCACCTGCTGGAAAAATTTCTCTATAAATTGAGTCCTTGTAATAAAAAACTCTAGCAGTTGGGTCTCTGAATGATCCAGGCTCATAATCTAGTTTATTCACTTTTTTTATTTTTGGATTTAAAAATTTTTGACAAGAGTTCTTTAAATTTTGTCCAATAAAGCACAACAGACGCACCTGCTGCTGCAATGAATCCTAAAATAGCTTGTAATATAATACTTCCTGTTCCAGGATCTAAATACGCAAAAGAATTTCTTTGCATTAAAAAAAAATAAACTAATATTAAAATTATTTTATTAGGCATATTCTGTAATTATATTGTTTCATTTTTAAAAACAACAATAAAAATATAAACTTTACATTTGTTTGAGAAAATTCTATACATCTACTATAAAAATCCTTTGCGTTAATTTTAACTAAAGGTATTGTTTTAATATAATTACATAAAAATTAAAAAAAGCTTACCAATAAGAAGAAAAGAATATTCTTTATAAAAAAGAAAATGAACAGACTTCAATTAAATTTATTATTTTTTTTTTCAATTTTTCCTGTTTTTATAATAAGAACACATCTCTCAATTAATGATTTATTTTTAATAATATTAATTTTTTTTGTTTTTTTATTCCTAAATAAATTAGTCTTAATTTTAATTGCTAAAGACTTTAACAATATTTTTTTTCAGACATATTTAGCGGTATTGATTTCTTTAGGTATTGATTTAAACCTGGGGCTACACTATGGGTTTGTTTCTCCCATACGTAATTACTTTCAAACAGATGATTTTATTCATCTTTACTATTTAGCGTCTTTTGTTTTGGTAATAGTTTTTCTAATTAATTTTTTTATAGTAAAAATGTTAAAATTAAAGGGATTCAAAATCCTATTCTCATTTTTAGTCATAATATTTATTTTTAATATATTCGATAATACAAAAAATTCAAAAAATATCCTAAATTTTGACAATGCATATCAATTAAATAAAAAAGTTGAAAACACTAAACTAATTATTATTACAGATGAAATGGCAGGCGTAAATAGCCTGGAAAGTAAAACAAAAGAGGGTATGAAATTTGACAAATTAGTAAAAAAATTTTCAGAAAAATTTAATTTTAATTTATATACAAATATTTACTCAAAATATCCAAGTTCTATTTCTTCAATTAGTTCTATCTTAAATAAAAATTTTGAACAAACCAAAATGGATTTATATTTTAAAAAAGATCAGAATTACTTTAGTGATTATAAATTTATTAAAAATGAAACATTTGATAAATTTCAATCTATTTCTGTTTATCAAAATATGCACATTAATTATTGTGAACATCTAAATGTAATAAAATGTAATCAATATAACCCATTTAAGACAAATAAATTTACAGATGGTTTTAAAAACACATTTTTGAGCAGAATGTTTTCAATTTATAATTTGCAAGGGTCGATTTTTTTTCATGTAATATCAAGGGTATTTAGAGAGTTGAATTTGATTGATTTATTAATATCGCCCATGGGTAATAAAGCTTCTTTTGAAAATTTACTACAAATACTAAAAAAAGACATTAAATCAAAAAAATTTGATTTAATATTTGTCCACACCATGACTCCACATAAACCTTATGGGTTTGACGAAAACTGTAAATACGATGGAAGAAAATCTATAGGTAACTATAATATTATTAACTATGATGAAACAACGTATAGGCATAATATCGATAGAATTTGCACTGTAAATTTTTTAAAAAATTTTATTCAAGAGCTTGACAATGAAAATTATTTAAAAAAGTTAGAAATATTTTTTTTTTCAGATCATGGCGCAAGAATTGTAAAAGAAAATCCGGAGAGTTTTCTTAAATCAATATTAATGAGCAAACAGTACAATTCAGAATACAGAGAAATCAAAGAAAAAAAAATAACCTCCGAAGTTTTTCACAATTTAATATTGGATTAAATATAGTAATTATAATTTTACGAGAGGCCTATATAGCTTAGTGGGCAGAACATTTAAATAGTAAAAAGGTCAACTGTTCGATTCAGCTTATAGGTAACATATTTATTTTATTTTTTTAATTAAATTAAGAATTGTCACTAAAACAACAGCTACCAAAACATCGGAGATGGGTTTAGCGCTAGGATAACCAAAATTCCATAAAATTACTAAAACTAACCAAGCAACCCAATAGAAAATGTCTTGCTTTATTCTTTTCATGTTGGCTTAAATTAAACATCCGTTCTCAGTACAATTTTTACCAGATTCTATCATATTAAAATAATCAATTGATTTTAAACTACTAGCCATTAAAGATTTATAAATATTCAGGTAGCCATTTAAACTATTAGACAATTCTTTGGCTTCATTTTTCATTCCTAGCCTAGAAAAATTTAATAACATAATTGAATTACCGTTCGGTATGTTGTTGTCACTTATATCTACTGGTTTATGAAAAAGATCATTAGTGCCAATTGCATTTTTTTGAAATATTGATTTTTCTTTTACATAAAAAATTTCTATCGTTTTTTTGCACAGTTCTTTAGCTTTAAATAAATAGCTAGGTTTCAGAGTGTGATCGGAAAGATCTAAAAGCATCGCTATAGCATAAGCGTAATCTTCTAGAAAAACTATAGATTTTGAATTTGTATGATAAAGTTTATCTTCAGTAAAAAAAACTTTTTCTAAGTTATCATAGTACGTTTCTGCAGTTTTCAAATAATTGTTATTTGGCAATACTTGTTCTGCTGCAATTAAAGCGCTAACCCAGAGACAATTTAAATCTAGTTGAATTTTATTATCAAAAAATGGTTTAATTTTTTTTTTTCTTAAATATTTTAATTTAAGAACAATTGATTCTGGTGGAATTTTAATTTCTCGTAAAATTATTTTATTTTCCCAATTACCTTCCGGTCTTACATCAAAATATTGATCAATACCTTTAATCTCTTTTAGTTCTTCATAGCTAAAAACATAATACTTTCCTTCTTCCCCGTCGCTATCGGCATCGTAGGCTGAGCCTAATAAGTTATTTTTTAAATTTATAAAATTTTTGTTAATAAATTCTATTGTTTGAATAATTTTTTTTTCAAAATATATATTTTTTTTTACTTTAAGGTATTTAGACAGCAAAAAAACAAACTGTGCATTGTCGTAAAGCATTTTTTCAAAATGTGGTATCAGCCAATTTTCATCTACAGTGTATCTTGAAATTCCCCCTTCAACATGATCGTATATTCCTTGGGAGCAAAGTTGTTTTAAAATTAATTCTACGGGTTCTAAATAATTTAAATTTTTTGTTTTATTAAAAAAATATAAAAGAGAATCATAAATATTAAAGATTGGAAACTTCGGCGACCCTTTATACCCTCCCTTTTCTTTGTCTAAATTAATGATAATATTTTGTAAAATAGATTGTAAATCTTGATTTAACACTAAAGATTTTTTTAGTTCTAAGCTTTTGGATATAATGGTTGATTGTTTAATAATTTCTTCTCTTTGTTGAGTATAGGCCTCTCCTACTTTCAAAATAACTTCTTTAAATGATGGTAAACCATGTGAAGGTATTTTAGGAAAATATGTCCCACCCATGAAAGGTACGGCATTTTCATCTAGGAACATCGTTAATGGCCAACCACCTCCTGATTGATTAAAAAGTTGATATGAGCTTTGAAAAATAAAATCTATATCTGGCCTTTCTTCACGATCGACTTTTATATTTAAAAAATATTTATTCATAAGATCTGCTATTTCTTTATCTTCAAAGCTTTCATGTGCCATAACATGACACCAATGGCAGCTTGCATAACCAATGCTTAATAAAATTGGTTTTTTATTTTCTTTAGCAAAATTAAGTGTTTTTTTATTCCATGTTAGCCAAAACACAGGATTGTCTTTGTGCTGTTGTAAATATGGGCTGCTTTCTAGAACTAAGCTATTTTTTATTTCCATAATACAAATTTTTTTGTACTCTACTTTTTAAAATTTTTATTTAGATAATTTATTGCTAAAAAAAACTTTGTTTATGAATGATGCTATTATTAATAATAAAATAAAAATAAAAATTGGTATATAGATCTCAGGATCCTTAATTAAATTAGTCCATACTATTGAATCGTTATTACTAACAAAATTTCCAATACCCATACCTAAAGAGTTTATTATAAATATCGCTGGGGTCAACCCTAACAAAGTAGCGAAAAAATAACTTTTTAATCTCATGCCAAAAACAACTGGCAAAACATTTTGTATCGCAAATGGCATGCCGCCGCCGCCCGTAAACCTAAATAACATAAAATATAAAAATTCATTTTTATTAAATAAATTAATAAATTTTTCTATTTTTGTAGATAACTTTTTTCTAATAAATTCTTTAAAGAAGAAGTTTGCCAAATAATATAGCAAAGTAGAACCTATTGAAAATGATATAACTGAAATAAGAGTACCAAGCCATTTACCGAATACAAAACCTGCCAACAAAGCTAAAGGCGAAGCAAATCCTAGTAGGCTAATCCAAATAATACTAAAAATACTAAAAAAAATTAAAAGTAAAAATATATTTTTTAATTTAAAAGTATTCAGTATTTGTTGATTGTCTTTAAAAAAATTTATATCAACCAAATCTTTAAAATCAAAATTGGAAAAAACAATAAACATTAAAGTACAAAAACAAATGAGATATATGGCACCGAATAGCAATTTTAACTTTAAATTCATTTATCTATTTTAGCTGTACTTATCTAATATAATTAACTATATAACGAATGAAATTTTATGAAAAGAACTTATCAACCTAGCAACTTAGTAAGAAAAAGACGGCATGGATTTAGAGCCAGAATGGCAACTAGAGGTGGTAGAAAACTTATTGCAAGAAGAAGAGCTAAGGGACGTAAAACTATTTCAACTTAGTTTTTAATGATTAAGCTTGAAAGTCTAAAAAAAAATAATCACTTTAAAATAGCTTTAAAAGAAAAGAAAATTCATACTGATTTTTTTTCTATTTTTGCTGCTAAAAATTTTATTCCCACAAAAAATAAAAATTTATTGCATATTAGTTT
>Ga0115002_10009285_pt1 | contig 10766 bp, 9 predicted proteins | sample ArcticOcean_MG_C_8_FD_89576 | JGI IMG/M metagenome (GOLD analysis project Ga0115002, IMG submission 89576) | Marine microbial communities from western Arctic Ocean - ArcticOcean_MG_CB11_86 | ecosystem: Environmental > Aquatic > Marine > Oceanic | place: Arctic Ocean: Canada Basin | collected... | reverse complement strand
CAGGTAGTCGACGCCAGAGTCGATTATGGCGACGATGATCCCTTCGGCGTCGCCGGGCAGCAGATCGATTGGACCCATGGCACGCAGATTGGACTGTTGTGAGTACAGCGGATCGTCTGGGATGGCACAGAAACGACGCAGATAGTTGGGCTGCGAGGAGTCGACGGCATCGAGTTTCGCATAGGCTGCCGATGCCATAGCCGGATCGACTGACGAGGAGAACTCGACAACCTGCCAGAGACTCAGATCGGCGGCGGTAGATGTCGAGCGGCCACCACTGACGGGTTTGCTGGCATTGTTGGAACGGACCACGGAATTCAACAAGGGGGTCGCCGAGGCCACCCCGTAGCGTTTGTGCAGACGCGCCAGCTCGTCGACCCCTGCAATGGCTTTGCCGGCCAGCGTTCGCATCTTCAGCAAAACCCGCCCGTGGGCGTAGGCCTTGTCTGTCTGCTGAGGACTCGCGGCAGCCGGCGTTAGCAACGCGCCGTAAAAACACATGACCATACACCAACGGAGCAATGCCCCGAACCTACACTGGTATGGGGTCATCGCCGCCGCGGCTTCTCAGCTAGCAATCAAACTCAGGAACTCACTGCGCGTCTGAGGGTTACCTCTGAATTCCCCCAGCATGCAGGATGTCGTCATCTCCGAGTTCTGTTTTTCAACCCCGCGCATCATCATACACAGGTGTCGGGCCTCTATGACGACCCCCACGCCAGCTGTTCCGAGAACGCCCTGAATCGAGTGCGCCACTTGACGGGTGAGCTCCTCCTGGATCTGTAGTCTGCATGCGTACATATCTACGATTCGGGCAACCTTCGACAATCCGAGAATCTTGCCCCTGGGCAGGTAGCCGACATGGCATTTCCCCAAAAAGGGCAACATGTGGTGCTCACACAGCGAGTACAGTTCGATGTTCTTGACGACCACCATCTCGTCGGTGTCGCTCGCGAAGACTCCACGACCAACAACCCCCTCCACCGTCTGGGAGTAGCCCCTGGTCAGGTGCCGGAAGGCCGCGGCTGCCCGCTCTGGAGTGTCGACGAGCCCCTCTCGATCCGGCTCTTCACCGACGGCGCTGATAATCGCCCTAAAATGTTCATCCATCCGTTCGTGTGCCTCCATGGCGTCGAGGTACAGCTCTGTGATTGTCGGCTGCGGTGCCGACCATTGCGTCTGCCGCTTTCCATGCTATGTTCGGTGCGAGTGCCTTGCTCGTTAGGATCGTTCCTGCTTCAAACACGGAGATACAAGCTCATGACGACGATCGACCTAACTGCCGAGGTGTGCAAACCGTGTGAATCGGGAGTCCCCCCCCTCACGGAGGGCCAGATCGCCAGCATGTTGCCACAGGTACAGGGATGGCAATACGAACATGGCCACCTTCAGCGAGCATTCGACTTCAAGGACTACTACCAGACGATCTCATTCGTAAACGCCGTTGCCTGGTTGTCGAACAGGGAGGGCCATCACCCGGTGCTGGAAGTCGGCTTTCGGCAGTGCACGGTCAAGTATTGGACTCATGCCATCGATGGCATCTCGGAAAACGATTTTATCTGTGCGGCAAAAGTAAATCAGCTGCTGCCATAGGACCAGTCAGATGACGCCGCAAGCATCTCCCGGTTTCTTTCCACCTACCTAGTCTTCCCGCACTCGATGCTCATTTCGGAAGTTTTCCACGCACCCCAGGGTGAGGGCGTCCACAGTGGCGAACCTAGTCTTTTCGTGCGTACCTCTGGATGCAATTTGCGTTGTACTTGGTGTGATACACCGTACACCTCGTGGCAGCCAGAAGGCACTGCCCGTGATATCCTCTCCCTCCTGGACGAGACCGATCGCTGGCCGCAGGTCCGCCACATCGTCATCACCGGAGGCGAGCCGTTGATTCAACGCGACCTGCCCGATTTCATCGACGGGCTGCGTCGCCGGGGAGATCGGTTTATCACGGTCGAAACCGCAGGCACGGTCTACAACGATGGCGTCCAGCCTGATTTCTTCAGTATCTCACCCAAGTTGCGCAACAGCAATCCGGGCGCAGAGCACGCAGATGAGCGAGAAATACACCTGCGCGGCAATCGCTTTGACGAGATGCCATCGTTTATGCACGGTGAGGCTGACTACCAGATGAAGTTTGTGGTGCAGGACGACGATGATACCCCGGAGTTAATCGCCTTCATTGAGCGTTTCGACATACCGCGCTCAAAGGTGTTCCTGATGCCGGAAGCGACCAACTCTGAGCAGCTTCGTGCCCGCCAACCCGTTGTCGCACAAATCTGTGAGCGCGAGGGGCTGAACTTCAGCAGCAGGCTCCAGATCGAAGAGTGGGGGAACAGGAGGGGCACGTGACGATGATACGCTGCCAGGACATCGGGGTCTGCTTCAAAGATGGGACACAGGCCCTGTCAGGATTGAATCTCGATGTTGACGAGCACGAGTTTGTCGCCATCGTCGGTCCTTCTGGGTGCGGTAAGTCGACGCTATTACGCCTGGTCGCGGGCCTTGAAACACCCTCCACAGGCAAGCTCAGTGTCAACTGCGATGAAACCGCACAGCAGCTGCCATCAGCGGGAGCTAGACTCGCCTACGTGCTCCAGGACCCAACCCTTCTACCCTGGCGACACGCTGAGGCCAACGTCGCCCTACCACTCGAGTTGAGGGGTGGGTTCAGCAGTCAAGAGGTCAAACAAAGGGTGCTTGACGCCCTCGACATGGTTGGACTCCAGGGATTCGAACGCAGTTTCCCACATCAGCTTTCTGGAGGAATGCGCATGCGTGCTTCCATCGCCCGCGCCCTGGCTCTTTCTCCCGACCTGCTGTTGATGGATGAGCCCTTCGGGGCGCTTGATGAGCTATCCAGAATGCGACTGAATGAGGAACTTTTGGGTTTGTGGGAACGGGATCGGTGGACCTGTCTATTTGTCACCCACAGCGTCCAGGAGGCGGTGTTCCTGAGCCACCGAGTGTTGGTCATGAGCGCAAGGCCGGGGCGAATTCTGGCAAGTTTCGAGGTGCCCTTCGAGTTTCCGCGCTCCCCGGCGTTGCGTGCCGAACAGCGCTTTGTCGAATTCGCGGCTGACGTTTCGGGCCAACTCGAAGGGTGAAAAAGATGATTCGGACGAGTATTGCGCAGGCTGCACGGTCTTTGGCCCCTCCGCTCACCTTCTTCTTATTGGTGTTGGCGATCTGGCATGGTACCGTGGAGCTGCTCGATATTCAACCCTTTCTGTTGCCCGGGCCTGGACGTGTGATCGACGCCGTGGCCAATAACCTTCCCGGCCTCATGCGGGCCGCCCGACTCACGGCCATGGGTGCACTGGGCGGCTTCCTCCTCGCTTTGGTCTGCGGCTTCACAATCGCTGTGCTATTTTCACAATCAAGGATCATCGAACGTAGCCTGTATCCCTACGCCATTTTCCTCCAAACGGTGCCGATAGTAGCGATTGCACCGCTGATTGTAATCTGGATAGGTCATGGCATCTATGGCGTTGTTGCCGTGTCGTTTATCATCTCCCTGTTTCCCATCGTCGTCAACACGGCCACGGGCTTGACCGCAATTCCAGTCGAGCTGCTTGAGCTGTTCGCGCTTAACGGTGCTTCACGCTGGCAGACATAGATCAAGCTGCGTATTCCAAACGCCGTTCCGTCGTTCCTGACCGGAGCCAAGATCTCCTGCGGCTTATCCGTTATCGGGGCCATTGTCGGTGAATTTTTCGCCGGCTATGGCAGTGAGGATTTCGGTCTGGGATACCTTATCATGCTTACCAAGGCACAGACGAAAATCGCCTATCTATTCGCCACTATACTATTTTCGACCGGCCTCGGCCTTGCCTTTTTCGGGGCCGTCAGTGGACTAAACAGACTAATCCTAACCCGTTGGAATGGAAACAGATAGAATATATATATGACACATAGCATTGTGTTGTCCTGGTGCCTTATCGGGTCGTTGGCTCTGGGATGCAGCGGTGGCAGCGATGACGCAGTCCAGGTGTATCAAGAGCTCGACGCAGCGCCCGTGACGACGGTCCAGCTTGCCCTCAACTGGTTCCCCGAAGCCGAGCACGGTGGCTTCTATACGGCCCAGGTAGAGGGCTTCTTCGCGAGCCGCTTCGTTGCGGTCGAGATCCTTGGCGGAGGGCCGGATGCTCCGGTCATACAGCGAGTCGCCAGCGGACAGGTCGCCTTTGGTGTTACCAACGCGGATGGAGTAATCAACGCGCGAATCGCCGGCGCTGACGTGGTAGCGCTGATGGCGCCATACCAGATCAACCCCCGCTGTATCGTCGTCCATGAAAATTCAGGCTTTACCTCAATCGACCAACTGGCCAACATCACACTCGGCCTGTCCCAGCGCCCGGCATTCTCGCATTTTCTCCGCTGGAAGTACGACTTTCCCGGCGTCACCTTCGTGCCTTACGACGGTAGCGTGACCCCGCTCGTCACCAACCAAGAGTTCGCCCTGCAAGGTTACCTCTTCAGTGAGCCCGTCATCGCCCGCCGACTGGGCGCCGTGGTTCGTGCCTTGATGGTCGCCGATACGGGATTCAATCCCTATGCCAGCGTGCTGATCACATCCGAGCGTGTAATTGAGCAATACCCCGAGCTGGTCCGCGCCATGACAGAGGCATCCGTCCAAGGTTGGCTACACTACCTCAAGGACCCGGACGTAACCAATGCCCGGATTCACCAACTCAATCCACAACTCGACATGGAGATTCTCGAAGAGGGCGCCCGCCAGTCAGTCCCTCTGGTACTCGACTCGACAGCCCGCGCCCGCGGCCTCGGACACATGGAGCTGAGCCGCTGGAAGCAGCTACTGGAACAGATGGTGGCCTGCGGCATTATAGCCGAAGTCAACGACCTCGACGTCAGCAAGGCATTTTCCACTGATTTTCTACCGGCTCCTAATCCAATGCGGTCGCTTAAATAACTTGACAATTTGCGGGGTTTCCCCCGTTATTTGGCTCAGAAATAGTTGATGTACATTACGACAGCAGCATCCAATCCCTCCCTTTGAAGTTATCCAGGAGTAATAGCCAGATGGGCGTAGAAGGTCGACCTGCGACCGCGCCGCAGGATGACGGTATCCTGCTACATCGGTCTCGATTTGGGAACGTCGCAGAGTTCTATTGTCACGAGTACGGATATTCGGCGCACGGTCACCAGTGTAGTTGGCTGGCCGAAGGACCTCATCTCTTACAAGTTTCTCCAGAAACAGGTCGTCATCGGCGACGAGTGTCTCGAGAACCGGATGGCCGTTGACATGCATTTGGCCTCTGGAACACGGGGTTTTCAGGCATCGGCCAAACGCCGAGGAAGAGGCTGCGTCACTGGAGTCGGATCGCGAGGCTGAAGCGATCCATCACCTGGTGTCCTACATCATCGACATGGCCGAGGCCACGAAGAGCGTATGCGTGATCTCGAAGATGACAAAGGTGAACTGCAAAAGGATCTGAACAAGATCATGGGCAATCTCACAAGGTGGTGAGCAACCAGCCAGTCAATCTGCTTTTCCGGCAGCGTACTGGTCTTCTGAAATAGTCACTCCTTCCCTTTTTGGCGCCAATGACTGCTCGCATCTACGGCGTATTGCTGGCTAGTTTCAGCCGCCACAGCCATCAGAGCAGCTTCGTCCCATTATTTCAGCAACACCCTCGTACCCGCATCGTCGGCGTCGCCGATGAAACAGACATTGACCCCCAACTCGAAGAGACCAACCGAAGCTGGGCGGAGCAACTGGGTGTGCCCTATGTCACGGGGATTGATCGAGCACTCGAACAATCAGGCATCGACATCGTTAGCATCGGTCACGAGATTGAACGACGAACCGACCTCATCTGCCGCGCCGCCGTCGCCGGTAAACATCTGTGGATCGACAAATTCCTTGGCGCTTCGCTCGACGAGTGCGATGCCGCCGTCGCGGCTATTGAACAGGCAGGCGTTAGGGCGATTGTCCCCAGTTACGCCTACGGTGAGCTCGTCAGGCGTGCTGAGCTGGCCGTTTCCAGCGGACAGCTGGGAAGCGACCTTCTCGGTGTTCACGTCGATTTGCTGTTCGCCAAAGGGTGGCCACGTCCTATTCCGGACCAGCTGCGCAACATCCCCTTTCTGCCCGCCGGACGTTGGAAATTTGACGACATCAAGCGTGAGCTACTTACCGTCGGTGCCTACGGCGTGGGATTGATCCAGCGTCTGTGCGGCACCACCGCTGAGGTCTACGCCCAGGCCGATGCTTACTTCTTCCCCGAACATGCCGGCCATGGTGCAGAGGACTTTGCTACCTTGAGCCTCGTCGACGACTCGGGGCGTGTTTGTACCCTGTGTGCCGGACGCAGTGGTGTCGCGTCGCATCCGGCAGGAGGAGTGGCCAGGGCCTGGTTGATAGGCACCGAGGCCAACGCCGTGATCGAGGCGAAACGACCCAGTATCGATGCCTTCCTACGCGATGAAATTGTCGACGCCGACTATCGCCCTGATGCCGATGACCCGATGCAGTGGCACAGCGGCTCCCCGGCCATGTCCGTGCCGATTTCTGGAGATACCGCGGGCCTGGCTCGAGGGTTAGACGATTTGGTGCGGGCCCTCGACGAAGACACTGAACCCGCCTACACCGCGCGACATGCGCGCGACAACATGCAAACCCTGCTGGCCGGGTACCGCTCAGTCGCTGACCGAGCACCCATCGCTGTCGATCCCTCCGCTGCCTTGTGAATGGTTCACTCGTTGGCCTGGTAAACGGTTCGGCCGTTGCCATCATCGGCGACACTCAGGCAAAGGCCATCGTCGACGCGGTGTGCCCCCAGTTTCCGGTTTTTGATGACATCGACATGGCCCTCAGGTCTGCCGCCAAGGTGCACACGATCTGCATTCTTGCCCCAAAGTTCGCCACCCTCGACTCTATCCGTACCATCGTCGACGCTGGCGTTAACGTGCTGTGTGGGGGGCCCCCGACGGCGACCAGGCAGCAGCTTTCACAACTCGACCAGATGGCCAGGCAACGGCAGGTGCGGATTCGCCTGGGTGGTCGCGAGCGTCATGTGCCGCAAATGTTGCGACTGAAGCAACTCAGAGAATCGCAAGCCTTTGGCGAACCCGTGTACGCGCGCAGCGTCACCGGTGGCGGCACCTCCATTTGGGCAGCGTGGTGGTCGATGTGCGAACTGCTCGCCGGCGCCAACTGGTTGCTGCATTCGCAACCGCAGAAGATCGTTATCGGCGCGACCAGAAAAGGCCGCGCGCGCCTGCACATAGTGATGACAGTGGCGATGGCGAATCGAGCCAACGCCCAGCTGTGTGTGGCCCCGGGCGTGGGTGGCAACCTCGCAGACACCTGGTTACTCGGTTCGGGTGGGACGCTGTCCAGCAGATCGGAGGACGGCGACATCATCGTCGCACAGCCTGGTCGGCGTGATGTCCTGGGTCGCCTGGATCCAGCGACCTTGGGGGAACGGCAATGGATTGCTGAGTTCGTTGGTGAGGGCAAGATCGGCTTGTTGACCGAGGTTTCGACCCTGGAAACGAACAATCGGCTGCTGAGTGTGTTGCGCCGCTCGCTAAAGCAAGGCCGACTACTGCCCTGCTACTGATTTGCCGTCGCTAGTCATCGCCTCGGCGTTGACTTCCCAGCGGCTCAACCCCTTCTCAACTTGTGCCATTGCCTGCTGGGCAGCGGCAATCTTGACGTGCTCGTAGCCGCGAATCTCATCGACCGGCTTCAACAGTTGTACCAACTGGGATTGATTCTGGGCAGTAAGTACATTCAGCAATCGTTCAACGCAACTGACATACCAATCGATGAGTTCGCGTTCCAACCGTCGGCAAACGCTCGCCCCGAACGGATCAAGTCGACTTCCGCGTAAAATCTTCATGCGCCCCAGAAGCCGTAGCGCCGGCCGGAACCATGGACCGACCTGCAATTTCCCCAGTCCGAATCGGCGCAGACTTGGCGGATTAAGGTTGTAGGAGACGCGGACAGGTCCATCGAAGCGCTCCCTCAGTTTCTGCTCAGCCGAGTCCTTTGTGCGCGTCGCCAACCGGGCCACCTCGTACTCATCTTTGTAAGCCATCAACCGAAACAGCTGTGTGATAACGGTGCTCGTCAGGGCGTGGCCAAATAAGTCGCCTGATGAGTCGCCTGATGAGTGAGATGATGAGTGGGTCGACAATGACCCCTCTGCGCGCCATACAGCACCCACCACGTCGGCGTAGCGCGCGGCATAGGCAGAGCTCTGGTAGAAGCACAACTGCGTCAGTCTCGTACTCAGCTGCTGTCGCGTCGCTGAATCGACACTGATCTCAGCCATATTCCGATCGTGCAGCAGCAGGCCTGCTTCACAGCGCACGTCGATGAGATTACGTCGATTTTTCGCGATGACCTCGTCCTCGTCTTCTCCACCTCCACCCACAACCGCCTCAACCCTCTGCGGATCAGACACGGCCAGCCGGCCCCAGCGAAAGGCCTGGGTGTTCTCCTGGACCTGTTTGCCGTTCAGCCTAATCGCCTCTTCCAATGATGTCGCCGATACCGGAAGCTTTCCCGCCTGGTACGCGGCCCCCAGCAACACCATGTTAGCATAGAGGGTATCACTGAACAGCTGTTCTGAAAGCTGGTGAGTGTCGAGGTAGAAATTAGTAGCGGGAATGGTAAACTGTTCGATCAGGTCAGCGAGCCCGTCGGGATCGGGGAATTCGTTTTGCGGATTGCGGTTCATCTGCGCGGTCGCCAGCCTTGTGGTGCTGACAAGGGCGGAGGTTTTTTGAGGTGAGGCGTACTTTAGATTGGCGGGCTCGGCCGCCCGTAGCAGGTCAAACCCGAGCAGCAGGTCGGCAGATCCTGGCATCAAGCGGTTAAACACGGACGGCTCCACGTCGCTGATAATAATTGGCGCCTCGACCGGGCCCCCTTTTTGTGCAAGGCCTGTGTTGTTCGACAGGTACACATGCTTGCCGTCCATCATCGCCGCATAAGCGATCAGGTGAGCGATCGTCACCACGCCGGTGCCGCCGCGGCCAACCGCATAAATGATATAGGGACTCGCCGAGGGAACACTCGCCGGCTCCGACATGGCCTCTGCCGGTGACGGCTGGGTGCGACGCAGCCCCACCCCGGCCGCCGGTCGGACGGTGACGAATGATGGACACTCTCCGTCAACACACAGCTCATCCTGAACACAGCTTGACTGGCGAATCTGCGTCTTTTCACCGAATTCGGTTGGCACCTTGTACAGTGCGGCGCAGCCTTCCGATTGCCTGTAGCAATCGCCGCAGCCTTCACAAATATCCTCGTGGATCATGATGTAACTCTCGGGCTGGACGCCTTCACGACGGCGGCGACGGCCCTTCTCGGTGGCGCATTCCTTGTCGAGAATCAACGCTGTCGTTCCACTCTCGGCGCCAAATTGTTCCAGCGCTGCGGCATGCTGCTTGAGCGAAAACAGGCGCACCCCGGCCGCCGCGAGCTCGCGGTAAGGCTCCGTGTCGTCGGAAACGATCCCGACCGCACGCACACCGAGCGCCAGCAGCTCCCTGGCGACATCGGCCACTGACCTCTTGCCTGCCGGCTGCTGGCCGCCGGTGAGGGCGACAGCGCCATTGAACAACAGTAGAAAGGTGATGTTGACTTCACCCTGCACGCAGCTTTGCACCGCTCCCCGCCCGCTGTGGAAGTAGCTCCCATCTCCCAGGTACTGGAAAATGTGCTTGTTTCCATTAAAGGGCGCGGTGCCGCTGTACATCGATCCCCCCGCTCCCATAGTGGGGATATAGAGCACTTGATTGTCGTAAGCATCCATGGCCCGAATGGAGCTGCAACCAATCGCGCCGCCCGGTTTTTCCTGCAGATCTCTAAAGACATTGTACGGGCAGCCGCCACAGGACATCGGGGTCACGGCGGGGATGTTCGGGTAAACCCGTGCGGTGATGGCATCCAACTCACCCAGGAATCGGCTACTCTGCTGCGGGTTCACTCGCAGGTGAGGCCACAGACGCTGGGCCAGGTCTTCCGGGTCAATCTCTCCATAGGAGGGAATCAGAGGCTGACCAGACTCGTCGTACTGTCCGTGAATGCTCTCGACATCACTTCCCCACAAAGCGGCTTTGACACCCTCCTCGACAAACGGCCCGGGCTCCTCGACGACGTAAATTTGACGCTTGCCCCTGGCGAACGAGCGGATCGTCTCCTTGTCCAGGGGGTATGAGACGGACAGCTGTAGCACGGGGACCTGTCGCTCGAGTGCAGCCAGGGCCGCGCGCACATCGGTTGAACTCTTGCCGGTGGCGATGATTCCGACGTCACCGCCGACATCAGCGTCGTGGATGGTATTGAGTTGGTTCAAGCGTATGTACTGCTCCACCAGAGGCAGTTTGTCTTCGACCAGAGCCCGCTGCATCGGCAGTGCCCCCAGCGCCATCACAATACGATTGAATTGCTTGTGAAAGTTTGGATCCGGTAGCACGATTTGCGGTTGCGCAGTGCCACTCAAGGGCACAGTGGAAGCACCGTCGCACAGCGGTGTTACCAGCTTTAAGGCGGTCACCACACCCAGATAGCGTGACAGCTCGATGGCGTGCATCCCCAGCGTGAGGATGTCGCTGACACTGGCCGGGTAAAACACGGGGACCATGCTGCTTCGCAGTACCCAGTCGCTGGCTCCTGGGGACACCGAGCTCTTCGATCGATGATCCTCCCCGCAAAGCAGGACCATTGAACCATGGGTAGAGGTTCCCGCCAGGTTGGCGAGCCAAGCCTCGTCGGGAATCCACATGGT
>Ga0115002_10009284_pt1 | contig 10768 bp, 10 predicted proteins | sample ArcticOcean_MG_C_8_FD_89576 | JGI IMG/M metagenome (GOLD analysis project Ga0115002, IMG submission 89576) | Marine microbial communities from western Arctic Ocean - ArcticOcean_MG_CB11_86 | ecosystem: Environmental > Aquatic > Marine > Oceanic | place: Arctic Ocean: Canada Basin | collected... | reverse complement strand
TGGGGGCGCTACTTGGCGATTTCGATGTCTTCTTACCCATGATGCTCTCAATATCGCACAATGGCAGCCGGTTATCGACTGCACAAGCTGTTCAGCTATCATTGTAATCCACCAGAAAAAGGCAAGGGCAGCGATCTCGTCGCCAAGCCCAAACGGCCAAGGGTTTTTGCCTACACCAGCAAACTTAGAATCGTCATTTTCCGAACGGGCGGTGAATCGACTCAATATGTGCAGGCGAATTCGGTTAAAATGGTCACGCATGGTCGATCTGGACAAGGTAAGAACACCCGACGAGAACGCCTCCGTAACAACCGCCTTGGCGCGAGACGATAGCATGCCGCCTTCCGAGAGCCAGACCGACACCGAGCAGCAGCAGCTCCCCACCTCGTCCAGGAACCACGGTTCCTGCCTCGTCCCTTGCCCCTGTTGCAAGCAACGCCACTGCCAGCAACCGCCCGGACATCGCGACACGTTCATGGCCGACAAACGCTATTGGCATCGCTGCTCGAGCGACGTTTGCCCCGTGTGGTAGCCGTAACGGTCGGTAACTCTCCCGAAGGGAAGGGCGAAGCCGCCGGAAGGGGACGAACCGCTGGAATGGTTCCTGCTGACGAATCAGCCGATTGAAACGGCGGACGATGCGAAAACGCGCCCGGCGACCGATGTAGCCTCAGAGGATTACGTCTCGGTTCTGTGCGCGTGGCGACACAAACACATCGAACGGACCTGGACGATCTACGATTTCTGCTATGCTTTGGCACGCTTGGGTGGCCACCAAAACCGCAAAAGCGAGGCTGGTCCTCTGGCGCGGCTGGACCTACCTGCAAGCCATGACCGAAGAAGCCCAAGCCCAACAACTGCTAAAAAGATGCGCATAAACATTAGGCTTCGCCCTCTCGAAAGACATTCTGTCTGTCGTTTGTGAAATCATGCCCGCCAATCTCACACCGCAGTACCAGAAATCCGAGCGCGACTACCGCCGCGCACAGACAACCGAAGAACGCACCGAGTGTCTGCAACACATGCTGCAACTCATTCCCAAGCACAAGGGAACCGAGAAGCTGCAAGCCGACTTGAAAACGAAGCTCAAGGAATCGCGGGCCGCGTTGCAGGCGGAGAAGTTAGCTCCAAAAGCAGGCAAGAGTCACCGCATCCCCAGGCAAGGGGCCGGGCAGGTGATTGTTCTCGGCGCACCCAACGCGGGCAAAAGCCGGCTGCTGGCCGAGCTGACAAACGCCGAGCCGAACGTGGCCGGTTTCCCTTACAGCACCCACGAAACCCTGCCCGGCATGATGCCCTGGGAAGACGTTCGCGTGCAGTTGGTCGACACCCCACCGATCACCGCAGCCCATATCGAACCGTACCTGGTCGACATGACGCGCGTCGCTGACTTGGCTTTGCTCTGTTTCGACGGTAGCTCCGATGACGCCCCCGAGCAAACATTTGACGTCGTCCGCCAGTTTGCCGACCGCAAAACACGCCTCGCCAACGAGACCGGCTTCGATGAAAATGATTTCTCGATCGTGCATGTCAAAACGTTGTTGGTCGTCACGCGAGGTGCTGATCCCGATACGATTACGCGCGTCGAGTTTTTCAACGAGATGATGTCCACACCCTTCGAGACCGTCACCGTCGAGTTCGACAACGACGAATCACGCGAAGGGTTGCGAACGCGCATTTTCAAAGCACTCGACGTGATGCGCATCTACACCAAACGTCCCGGCAAGCCGGTTGAGTTGGTTGACCCGTTCACGATTCCCCAGGGCGGCAATGTCGAAGACGTCGCGGCCCAGGTCCACCACGACCTCGTCGAGACCCTCCAGTTCGCCAAAGTCTGGAACGAAAGCACCCCCGACGGCCAAATCGTCAGCCGCGATCATGTACTGTGTGATAAAGACGTCGTCGAACTGCATGCGTAGAATGCCCATTGATACCAGCCCGCAGCGCAAGCAAGGGAGCCTCACCGGATGTATCTCGAACACGCCAACATCAACGTGAAAAGCATCGACGAATGCGTCCGCTTTCTGACGGCCGCCTGTCCCGACTTTGAAATCCGCCACCAGGGCATCGACGATGGCACGCCTTGGGCGCATGTCGGAACCGACGCGACGTACATCGCCTTGAACGAAACACCCGAGATGGGTTTCCCCGCCGAGCCGTTGAATCACTTGGGGTTCGTCGTCGACGATGCCGACGCGCTCGCCGCACGCCTGCAGGCAGCCGGTTTCCGCGAAGGCTTCATCACCCCCGCCCACGCCCACCGCAAACGCCGTTACTTCTTCGACGCGGACGGCCTCGAATGGGAATTCGTGGAATACCTCTCGGATGACCCCGCCGAGTACAACGGCTATGAGAAGTGAAGATTAACCCTGGCGAGCCGTGCCAGTCATGGCCCGGGTACGTCACTTGGTGAGAATCGCTCGCACAACGCCTGCGGAAAAACCAGCGGATTCACATCCGCCGCTCGCCTGTCGATCACGAATTGGGTGCCACCTATAGGAAGTCCGAAGTCTGGCCTTATCTCACTTCGTTTTGTGAACCACACGCCCAGACTGCAACACAACCTGGACCTTATGCAGCGAGGAAATGTCTTTCAGGGGATCGCCGTCCACGAGCTCACTGCGCCCGGTCAACGGCTCGACACATAAAACGTCTTGCACCCACAACGCGTGTCCTGCATGCCAGAGGATGTGTTGGCCGTCCCCGCGGGAGTCCAGCAAAGCCACTCCTCGGGCACCTCACCGAACAACTCAATCGTATGCCCTCGCACCTGCCACACGAGTTCCTGCAAATGGATGGCCGAATTCATTTTGAAGCCTATGACGTGTGAATCGAATTCTCGCTGACTTTCAAAAAGTAGGGTGCGTCTCGACACACCCCACTTCTGTGATCGTTCGCACAATGCCTGCGGAAAACCAGCGGATTCACATCCGCCGCTCGCCTGCCCTTCACGGATCGCGGGCGTCCCGCCCGTCACGAGATCACATTCCTGCGATCCTTGTGTAAGAATTCCCCTCGATCCGGGAGCGCGTGCGGTTATATTGGAAGAACCTGCGGGCCATCCCTCATCAAGGGATGCAAATTGCCCGCTTCGAGTTCTCCAAACAATCCGAGGACGACGCCATGTCGCGCCGCGTCTCATTGATTTCATTTCTGGTTGCGATGATCGTGGCCGTCGACGTGGGCAGCGCAGTTTTCGCGCAGTCTGAATCTCCCCGACGCGAACCACCACCACCGCCCTTGCCGGTGGACCCCGCGCCCGTCATCCCTACCGAACTGGAACTCTCCGGCTTCGAGAAACACACCAGCTACGACGGCATGATGACGTTTCTGCAACAACTGCAAGGCACCTCGTTACGAATGAAGCTGGGAATTTACGGCAAAACACAGGAAGGCCGCTCGCTGCCTTACGCGGTTCTCAGCAAACCAACGGTCACGCAACCGTGGGAAGCACTCGTGTCCGGCAAGCCGATCGTCGTTCTCTCGGCCAACGTGCATGGGGGCGAGCGGACATTGCGCGAATCGCTGTTGATTCTCTTGCGCGAGTTGGCCACCGAGGGAACGGAAGCGAACGGCTGGCTGCAAGATCTTGTGGTCGTCGTCGTGCCTTCGATCAATCCCGACGGATTCACTCGCAACCAGCGAGGGAACGCCTGGGGGGTTGACCTGAACCGTGACTACATGAAGCTCGAACACGCCACGCTGGTTGCACTCGTTCGCAACATTCACGGCAAGTGGCATCCGCATGTTGTTGTCGATGGGCACAACGGCGGAGCGCTGCCTTACAACATCTGCTACCAGGCAGCCAGCAATGCATCGGCCGATCCGGCTCTCACGCGATTGTGCGACAAACGCATTTTCCCCTTCGTCGATGCGGAATTGAAACAGCAGGAATTCAAGAGTTTCTTCTACGCACGCGGCAACCGCACCCAATGGACGACCGGCGGGCACCAGGCGCGCATCAGTCGCAACTACGTGGGGCTGACGAATTCCGTCGGCATCCTGTTCGAGTCACCCGCCAAACAGCCGCTCGAAACGGGCGTTCGTTCGGGTGTCATCGCGTACAAAGCGATCTTGAAATACACGCGGGCCAACGCGGATGACGTGATGACCCTTGTGAACCGTACCCGCCGCGAGACCGCCGAAATGGGCGAGCGAGCCGTCGACCGCGTGATGGTCAAAATGAAATACGAAGCCGAAGACGAAACCGTCCGTTACGAAATTGAGGAAGGCGAAGGAGCCGAGAAACGCTACGTGACCATCGCAGACGGCAAACTCATCAAGAAGCCGGTGGTCACAGCATCTCGCCCGCGACCTTATGCGTATCTCTTGCCCCGCGAAGCGAAGCAGGCGGTGGCCTTGCTGCGACGTCACGGCATCTCGGTCGAAACACTGCAAACCGAAACAACCATCGAGGTCGATGCCTACACGCTTGAGGGCATCAGCTATCGCAAAGAGTACGATCACCCCTCGGCGGTCGAAGTGAAGATCGGCAAAACAGTCCGCGAGAAACGGGAGTTTCCCGCCGGAACCTATGTCGTCTCGACCGCACAACTGCTCGGCCGTGTGGCTGCGCACCTATTGGAACCGGAAACCGACGACAGCCTTGTGCATTGGAACGTGTTCGACGCCTGGCTTCCCAAAGCGGCCCTCGCAGAAACCAACAACGCAACCGGTACAGATTCTTCGAAGAAAACGCCCGCCATCATTCCCATCTACAAGATCCCGCGTGCGACGCCGCTACCAACTCGATTACTGGGCGAGTAGTTTTCGTAGCGATTTCGACAAAGCAATTGTCATTGCAAGCGGCGGAGGCAATCTCGATCACAAACCGTTCGCCGTGGTCAGACACGTCGCCTTCGTTTCTTGCGACGTCGCAATGGATCTCGACCATAGGTATTCGACCCCGATGTCCCTTTCAGATATCCCAACTCAATCAAGCCCCAAATCCATCCAATGATGGGAATCATCGAAACCACGGCCCATGATCCGCTCTTGTCCCTGTCATGCCATCTCTTGATTTGCACAATCAAGCTCATGAACATTAGGGGTAACGTGAGAAGTACAAAGATGACTGCAATGGGATGGTCTTCACCTAGGAGTTCCATGAGTCCTCCACCCATTAACAGTACCGAGAATAGTACGCCCTGGAACTTCCAAACCCCCAGTCTGCTCAGCCGACCTTCTGTTGTCAGATATTCTTTCATTCCTTCTCCTTTACTGAATAAATCGCTTATTCAGTGTGCGACTAAAAGCGTAAACTGTGTGAACTAAACTAACGAATACTATACAGCAGTCTATTCTGTCGCCACCCTCTCTGGATAACGAGTCTGCTTTGATCTGTCTAATGTGGCAGAAACTCATCCATATCAATGCCGCCATCTAATCACGTCAAATCGTCTTTTCTGTTTTGAGATAAATTCTCCAACATTCGGACAACTCGCATGCCCAACGTTTATCCGCTCTTCACAGCCGCCGGTTCTGAACGTGAGCTTGGTCGCCAGCACGGCGAGCAGGCGGCAAGTCGTATTGATGGCTATCTCGATTTCCTGGCCACGTCACTGAAGGTGTCTCGCGAGGAGCTCCGCACGCGGGCGTCGAAGTTTCTGCCGTTGTTCGAGCGAGACTGTCCGCATCTCATCGAGGAAATTCGCGGGCTGGCCGAGGGGGCGAAACTCGACTTCGCCGACGCACTCGCCGCACAACTGCGAGGAGAATTGGGGCCAGTCGCTGACGGGGCGTGTACTTCATTCGCCATCGGACCAGCCGCCACGGCCAGTGGGGAAACAATTGTCGGACAAACTAGCGATAACCCGCCGGAACTGATGGACTTCGGTTACACCCTCCGAGTCACGCCCGACGACGGCCGCCCCGCATTCGTCATGTGGACCTTCGGCGGCATGCTGGGTTACTTCGGCGTGAACACGCACGGCGTCTGCCATTTCGCCAACTCGCTCGGGGGTGGCCCCAAGTGGAAGTTCGCGCTGGCTCATTACCCACTGAAACGGCTCATCTTCGAGCAGAAAAACCTGGACGAAGTGCAGCAACTCATGCGCACCTTTCCCGTTTGCTCCAACGGCAATTACATGCTGGGTGACGATAGTGGAGCGATTCTTGATGTCGAGATGACATCCGACGGCCCCTTTCCGCTCGACAACAACGGAGCCGATTTCCTCGTCCATTCGAACCACTACCTCTGCAACGAACACGCCTGCGACGAGAACTTCGAGCACAGCCTGCCCGATTCGTTCTTCCGTCTGGATCGCATGACCGAATTGATCCGCGAGAAATCCGGTTCGATCACCGTCGACGATGTAAAAACCATGCTCGCCGACCACGGGAACTACCCCACCGGAATCTGCCGCCACCCCGGCAAAGACAGCGGCCACGCCATGCTCGACGCGAACGGCTGCACCGTCGCCGCGATCATTGTCGAACCGATGCAAGGCAAGCTACACGTCGCCCGCGGGAATGCGTGTGAGAACGAGTTTGTGGAGTACGCAATCACTGGTGGTTAGTGGTTGGTCGTTGGTGGGCAACACAGATCTTTGCGGCTATGCCATTCGTGGTGGATATCGCGCATCAGCAGGGCGCAGTCGAATTCGACGGAACCCTTTGGAAATCGGGATTCGTCTGCGAAATAACTCGACTCGACCGTTTCGATTTCCAGCGGTTCCACATGCCAATTGGTGCAGTTCAGTTCGAGTCCGTCGTATCGGCCCTCGGTGCGCGTGACGGAGTAGCCTAGCGATCCCCGTTCAAAGAATTCCGAGACGTCCGCCACGGAAGAAAAGACGGAGGCGTCTGGCAGATGATCGGTTACCCTGCCGGCGACATGCACCCGCGCGTTGCCATCATCGCTTTGCATGTCCACCGAAATATAGCCATCGGATTCCTCATTCGTGAACATTGCATGATGATGGATTCCGGGGAAGATCGTCCCCCCGGCCCAGATGTTAAACCGTGAATCCGTGTCTCGGCGCGGGATGTAAACGCCTTTTTGCGTTTGACCATCGACGTCCCATTCCACCGCAATCCGATGAGCCGCGTTCTCCGATCCAATCCCCCAAGGAAATGGGAGAAATCGTGGCCGGACGTTCTTGAGGCGGATCAGACAGATCCCACCGATGGCGTAGCCGGCGACGAGTTTCGGACGAAACGGCGGCGGCAGAACGTCCGCCATCACATCAGGATCGATGTGGAAATTTGCGAGCACGCGTCGATCGATGATGCCTTGAATGACGGGAATTTGCATGGAGAGATCCAAGTTGCCTGACGGTGAAGATCACCCGCCAGTGTAACGTCAAACACCAGTTTTCGTGCTGATTATGTTGGGCCGTTTAACGGCAAGCCAAAGGCGACTGCTTTTTTCACCCGACACAGACGGCCATCTCACGGTCGTGCCGAGGGAGATGACCTGCTTACGGCCGGAATGATCCGCACGATTCAACGGGGGAGCGAGCAATTCGCAACTCTTTCCCGCGAACCGGCACGAACCTCGACGTAGGCTTACCCTTGGAGTCACCGTCAACTCGACCGAGGAAACGTGATGCAGAGCACCGAAATGCACGGCACCGAAGAGCAGGCAAAGAAACCGGCCCGCAAGAAGATCTTCGTCAGCGGCATGATTCAAGGTCGGATGCTGGGCCGGCTGGCGACGTACTGGGTGATTTATCATCTCGTACTCTTCCACTCGATGTTCCTTTACCACTACATGCAGTACTGGGGGGAAACTTTGGCCGGGGCGCAGTCGGAGCCATTTCTCGAACTGTATGGCTCGTTCGCGTCGAATCATTATTCAATCATCATTTGCGCGGTGGCTGTGTTTCCGATTATCTTCTGGGACATGATGTCGCTGACTCATCGTGTGGCCGGACCGCTGGTTCGCTTTCGCACCGCCATGAACCAGTTGGCCCAAGGAGAAACGGTCGAGAAAATCAAGCTGCGTGACGGACACTTGCTCATCGAGTTCCAAGACGCATTCAATGCCTACCTGGATACGCTGGAGTCCAGCAAGGGGGAGTCCGGCAAGAACTCGCTCGCCGACAACGCGACGCGCCCTGACGCCGACGAGTTGGCCGAGGCGATTCTGGAAGATGCGGTCGCCCTGCAACAGATGACTTCATCATCGCCGCAAGCGATGGCACCGAACGGTGTGGCAGCAGACAGCTAGCATCATCAGCCGGCTTACGCCTACCGCTACTCTTTGCCAACCGTTTTGTCGGCTGTGTGAATGACTTCACAAGCCGACTGGCTATCGGACGCGGCACGCAATTCATCGAGGAAGCCCTCGAGCTGGATCATGCGCCCCAATCGGGCGAGCACTTGTAGGTGAGTGCTAGCGTCTTGGCAAAGCACGAGGAAGAATAGGTCGGTCAGTTCGCGCTTCGGACCACCGAAAGGGATTCCCGACAACGTGCGACCGAACGCCACAATCGATTCGCCGATCGTATCGGAGAGGGGATTGCGCGGGTGAGGAATGGCCACGCCGTTCTCGAAAGCGGTGGCGTGAGCCTCTTCACGGTCTTGAACGGCCTTCAAAACGGTGGCTGGCTCCCAGATTTGCCAAGTGCGTCCAGCGACCTCGATAAGGCTTTCCAGAACCGAACGTTTCGTGCGCGCCGGGAGCGGGACTTGCACGGTTTCCACTCGCAACAGGCTGCTGACGGGCGTCTCGGCGTCGAGTTCGCTGGACTGTTGCGACTCTTCGACAACCGCCAGTTCGCCCGTGGTGTATTCGCGCATCTCCCGTTCGAGCCAGTGCGTGATCTCGGTGGGATGGGACTGCCATTCGCCCGAGTTCTTCCGCCCCGGCAGTCGACCGCGGCTGGCCAATTTCTCGATTTCACGACGGTCGCGGCCAAGTTGCCGCGCAAGGTCTTCGAGAGTGAACCACTCGTGGGACATGCGAATGCTCGATGAAGCGGAAACCTGAAAGGGATACTGAAGCGAGCGTGCGGGCAATCAAAAAGCGGTGGGATGGTCACGACAGGGAACAACGAGGAAGAGATAAGCAAGTGTTGAATCGTAACAAGGGACCGCAACCGATACTGCGCTACGGGGCAATCAATTCGTCGAATCGCGTTTGGCAAAGGTCGAGAAGCTGTGCGTAGTCAGAGCCCCAAAGTTCCTCAGACCAAATCTCTAACTCGAAGAAACCGCCGTACTCGGCAGCGAGAAATGCCCGCACGATCTCGCGCAAAGGAATACATCCATCGCCGGGCAGGCAGCGATCACTATCGGATCGCGGCGGAGATCGCCAATCGCTCAGGCGGACCGTCGCGCAGTGAGATGCAATCTCTGGAAGCCGCTCGACGAGCCGAGGTTCTTGCCAGAGGTGATACACATCGAAAGCGATTTTCAACGCGGGGTGATTGCAGCGGGACAGAATATCGAGCGTGTCGTCGAGGTTAGTCAGGAAGGACCACTCACTGGCGAACAGCGTGTGCATTGGTTGGATGGCCAACTCCAGCCCCAACTCGCCGGCAAAGTCGCCCGCTTCGCGCAATGCGTCGACGAGTAACTCGCGGGCATGGTTGGTGGTGTGTCCGGCACGTGCACCACTGACAATCACCACGCAGTCGGCTTGCAATGCGGCGGCCGTGCTGATGGTGTTGATCGTGTCGTCGACGGCATCAACGAAAGAATGCCCGTTCGAACCAGTGAAGCCCCCCGCCCATGACAGGCTGGAGACCTTCAACCCGGATTCACCGAGCAAATCGATTCCGCGCTCTTCACCGAAGCGGACAAGCTTGGGACGCCAGACGCCGATCGCCTCGACGCCTGCCTGCAAATATCCTTCGACATCTTCGTCTAACGACCAACGGTAGGTCGTGACTTCGTTGATCGCCAGTTTTGATCGCGAGGGGACGCGATGACTGGTCGGCGTCGCCAAGCGAAGGTCGGGTTGCGCCGTGGTTTGTCGTGTCACTATCACTCTTCCGAATTCGATCCGTCGAAAATGCGCCCTCGTCGATTTGACGAACGGACACGTTGGTTCGGTCGGATCAGCCCCGCGAGGTGATCTTCGCGGAAGGATCATCAGCCACGTTGACCCACACATGCACGTGCGGAGCGCCGCGCCAATGCCAGACAAACGCCGGACCCTCCAGTCGCCAATTGTCCCACACGCCGTCTTTGCCGATGTCGCCCGACTTGTAGAACGCGATGCTGCACTTATCGAGGCCGCCCTGTGCTTTCAACGCCTTCAGTGCCTCGGTGCGGTCGGAAGCCCGGTAAGGCTCGACCAACAAGCCAAGTGCATCTTGCACAACCTTCTTCTGGTCGGCCGCCAAGTCGGCGACAGCCACACCGGGGAACTTTCCGTCTTGCCCCTGGAAATGTACGAGCCGTTCGCCTGGTGCTTTCGGCAGCAACGCCTGATCGCGCTGTTTGCCGTCGAGCATTTCATACAGCGAGTTGGCCTTCAACGCCTGGTGCCAGAAGACATTGCCGGCGTGGTCGGCCTTCTCGTTGAATCCCTGCGCGGCATGGCCGTAGAAGATGGGGCCGCCGAAGGAGAAGTGATCGTTGCTGTCACCGTCGCAGCGAACCGTGAGGTGACGCCCCGTCATGACGAACTCGAACTTGCCTGTCCCCGGCTCGCCGAAGATGGCGATGTTCTGCTGCCTGCCGTACCCGCCGGCGTCGTCGCGCAGTTGCTTGCGGATGCGATCATGCCAATCGGTATCGTACAGCCCGAAGAAGATCGCTTCGATCATCTCCTGCTGGTCCTTGGTGAAGAAGCTGCTGGCGACCTTTTGTTTGG
>Ga0115002_10009283_pt1 | contig 10768 bp, 9 predicted proteins | sample ArcticOcean_MG_C_8_FD_89576 | JGI IMG/M metagenome (GOLD analysis project Ga0115002, IMG submission 89576) | Marine microbial communities from western Arctic Ocean - ArcticOcean_MG_CB11_86 | ecosystem: Environmental > Aquatic > Marine > Oceanic | place: Arctic Ocean: Canada Basin | collected... | reverse complement strand
CCTCAAGCATTTAACAGGTCAAGAATGGCTTTTGATGCAGGTGAAGAGGGTAAGCCTTGGGATGCTTCAATGGGGTTCTTTTTCAAAGACCCTAAGTCTGGAAAAACAATGTTTACCTATCCAGACATAAATCAAGTTTTTCAAAAGTCAGCTTTCGGAGAAGATTTAACTAGCCAGGGAGTTAGGGTTAGACCTGCAGGTTTTCTATCTGGACTTAACTTAGTAGCTTCAAACGGTTTACTTCCAAGTTTTGGGCCAAATGTAACAACTACTTTAGGCTTTTTAAGAAAAGTGTCAGGGCCTCTTCCTAAAATGTTTGAAGATGCAATATTTGGAGATTACCCACCACCAAAAGGATTCGAGGAATTTAAGCCTCTTCCAAGTTCTGCTGAAAAAATATTAATAAGCAATAATAGATTTATTGAACCATTTAGCCCTGAGTCTAACGATTATTATAACAATGCTTATTCATCATCAGTTATAGATAGTATCGCTGCAATGTATGCAAAAGGACTTATCGACCCTACAGATTCATCACAATCTCAAGAACAAGTAGATAAAGTTTTAGATGCAGTCAATAATCAGTGGATTATAAGAGGACTTGCACAGTTTACTTTGCCTACAGGAATACAACCTCGTATAGAACTACAAGATAAAAATGGCGATTGGTGGTTTGTTCAAACATTGGTTAAAGATTATCAAGATATATTAAAAACAAATAACTATGATTACCAAAGCACAACAGACCAATTTATAGATAAATATGGAATTAGCCCAATACCTTTGACTCAGACAAAATCTAAACCAAGACAAAAACTTCCTACAAGAGAATCTGCAGTAAGGTTTTGGACTAAACCAGAGAATAAAGAATTATTAGAGGGTAATCCAACTTCAATAGCAATATATCCAGATAATTATGATGACCCTTATGAATGGACAAGAGACTGGGACTACATAAAAGAGTTTTATGACCCTAAAGATTGGGATTTACTTCTTAGACAAACTATGTTGGAAATGGAATACTCTGCATTCTGTGAAAGAGTTAAGATTTATGGAACAGCTAATAAGAAAACCTCTGCTTGGATTCAAGGTGTTTGTGCTAATAAAAGACAGGAACTGGAAGCTAAAGCTCAAGTAGTAGCATTTGAACCGTTAGGTGTTGGTGAAGTACCAAGAGATAGTAAACAAAACATATTTGATTTATATAGATGGCAAGAAGACGAAAAATTAAGCTCTACTCCAGAGTTCGAACCACTTATGGAATATTTAAATTTTAGAGATAGAGCTGAATATGTTTTACAAAATGGTGGTTATCTCGGAAGAGAAATGTATCCTGTTTACAGAGCTACTGCTAATCCATTAAGAAGTACAAGAGAAGAAGCTATGAAAGCTAGAGACCAACTTAATACATACGCCCAAACATTAATATCAAAATATCCAGATACGAACTGGTCATACCTTTTTTATAGCTATTTATACTATGAAGTCAACAATATGAGATACAATAGATAAATATGAAAAAGAAGATAAAAGACGCATTAATAAAATTAATAAAATCTACAGATATGTCCAAAGAGCAAGAACAGATATATATATCGAATGTATGGGGAATGAGTACTTCTGAGCTATTTAGAGAAGTTGATAAATTAGTAAAAAGTGGAGCAGTTAAGTCTTCAAAAGGTACTGTAATAAAAAGTATTCCTAAAAAGGCAAGAGAAGATGCTTTGAAAGACCAATATACTGGTCTTGGTAATTGGATAACAAATGCAACCAAAGGTTATTCTGACGAAAGAGTCAGTGTAGACATTCCTAAATCAACAAGACAAGTAGTAGAAATGGTTGATGGTAAATGGGTAACAATAGATAAAGAAGAAATTGGTAGACCTGTAATTACTTTAGATGAAGAAGAATTAACAGATGAGGAAAGAGAAAGAATAATAGAAGAAGAGGGATTACCTATAGCAGGTGGTGCTGCAGGTGGTATAGGACCCCTTAAAGGAGGGTCTCCAAGTGCTGAAGTTGCAGGATATATTGTTCCTGAAGTAGGTGAAGAATTAGATGAAGAAGTAGATGAAGAAGTTTACGCTACAAGTGGTCATTGGGAAGAGGAGAGAAGAAGAAAAGCCATAGAAGCTAAAGCAAAAGCTAGAGAAGCTAGAGAATCTGTAGTATCTGAAGAAATCGAAGAAACCACTACTGTTGATGGTGAACTACCTTCTGGATTACCAGACCTTGATGACATGAACAATTATGATATAGTCGAATTAAATGGAGACTCCTATCAAGTTGTAGTTAATGAAAAAACAAACATAAAAGAATGGATAAAGGTAGAACCTTTACCTCCAGAGGCAGAGGCATCATACGGTCCAGTTGTTATAACACATGGTGGAAATTATTATGATGAAGAAGGTTATTACACAGATAGAGAAGGTAACAGATTACCAGATGAACCTAAAGCACCTTTCAAGCCTGAAGACCAGTGGGCGTTATTTTACGATAGAGACGATATGTTTGAAATACAACAGGCAATTATGGCAGCAGGAGGTCCTGTACCAGTACAGTTAGGATACTGGGATGAAGATTTAGCTGAATTTATGTGGCATGTTTTAGCAGAAGCAAATGATTCTATGTCCTGGATGATAGATGAAGAGAATGGATTAGAAATAGGTTTCCAGTGGGAGACAGCTTTACAAACATACACAGATAAATACAAACAGGGAACAGACATGGCAACATTGATGTCAGAATTAGGATATACAACTATTAGTTATGAAGCTCCAGATGTATCAGAACAGAAATCGGCAGTCGATAGTATATTTAGTAAATATGGACTAAAACCTACAGATGCTGATTACGCCTCTATAGGAGAGTACTTTGTTGAAATTAGTAAACAGTCAGTAAATAGAGAAGCTGAAATATTATTAGGAAAAGAAAAACTTTCTAATATAGTTGTAGGTGGTATGGAGTATCTATCAGAAATACCTTCCGTTAGAGACAAAGAAGCATACGAAAGATTTAGTAAAGCAAGAGCAGAAGGAAGACTACAACAATCAGGAAATGGTTGGTATATTGTTCCAGACCCTGAATCTGTCGAACGACAATTAGATTTACCTAAATCAATGAAGCCTATGCAAATGCTAGATGACTATGTTCAAAGTAGATATTCAGGTAAGATAGAACAGATAGAAGATAGAACAATGGATAGAAATAATATCGATTCATTTAGAGATACATTTTTAACAGTTTCTAGGGAAGGATAGTTATGGCAGAAAAAATAGCAGTTGGAATTTTATTAGCTTTATTAAGACAGTTTGGAGCATTAGAGGAAGATATTCCTACTATGTTAGCTATTGCACAAATGGAATCTGGACTTACTGATAATATTGAAGGCAAAGTAAATGACAATGGAACTAGAGATGTTGGTATATGGCAGATAAATGCAGAGTCATATTGGGAGGATACTGAAGGCACCAACGATAATAAGTTAGGACCAGATAAGTTTACAAAAAGATGGATGATAAAAAATGGTGGTGAGCTAAGTATGGAAGAATTTAGGGAAAGAGTATTAAATGATGTTCAATATTCTACAAAGTTTTCAGTTGATTTAGTTGAAGAAAGAAGGGATAATCCTATATCATACAAGTCTGATGACCCATTTACTGCCTGGGCAGTTTATACAAAGTATATAAAGCCATATCTTGAGGATGGAACTACAAAAGTTTCAGGTGGAATACAGAAAGATATGGATATAGCTGTTAGCTATATAGAAAAGTTTGATTCTATAGAAGACGGAAAATATAATCCTTCCCAAGATAAAGATGTTGATTACTTCGAAAACTCATTAGTTGATTCAGTTCCACAACCACAACCACAACCAGAGCCAGATATTGGGGAACCAGAAGTAGAAGATACTGGTGAAGTAATAGAGGTTGACTCAACACCAAAACATATAGATGATAGGCCTGAAGAGGTAGAACAACCTATAAAATTAAAATCAAGTGTATTTTTAAGAAATTTAGATAAAGTTACAAGATTTAATGAACCAGATTATATTAAAGAAAACTATGGTGTTGAAACACCAGTACAACAAGTACAAAAATTCAGTTTATCTATTGAGGATGCATACCAAAAATATATAGACGCAATAAATAAATAATGTCTGAAGACACACCTACAAATGTAGTAGATGATGTAACTCCTAATCAATTAGCTGACAATTTTTTTAATAGCTTAAATAGAGGTACTAAAGGAAATGTTGAGCTTTATGTTAAACACGCAGGGGGGAAAGTTTCTGCAAATGAAATAACATTTAGTCATAAAATGGGTGGTGCTAATCTTATCCCTGGTTTTTATACAGAACCAATAGGTAATAAAACTATAGAACAAATAAGAGGTCCTGGACATTATGGAGATGCTGTTGATAATTTTTATAAAGTACAAGTTAATACAGATAATTTATTAATAAATATTCAAAAAGGAGAATTTAGAGGTAAAGATAGATTTGTTGAAACAAATGCAGCAGGTCGTTCACGATTATTGGACCAAATTGAAAAAATAGATTGGGATATATTTGCTAAAGAAACTGGATTATCTTTTGGTAATTTAGTTGAAATATCTCCTAATTCATTTAAATATAATGATGCAGGGAAACGAGTTGCATTTGTAGATGTACAAACATTTACAAAAGTGTTAGCAAGAGAAGTTGGAGATACAGAACTTGCTTTTACTGCACTTAGAAAAGCAGGTATAGAAGGATTTGTTAGTGGACCAACTAATGCACAATATGAAGTTGTTTTACTAGACCCTAATGATGATTTAGGGATTGGTAAAAGAATTAATATAGAAGATGCAACTTTAGAACAATTCAAAACTTCTAAAGCTACAGCAAATCCAGTAGATGAAATAATAATAGACACACCTCCAGGTTTAAGTCAAGGTCCAGGTACAGCAGCTATTGATGATATAGCATTTCAAAATACCCAATTAATTGATAATCTTCCAATAGAACAGGTAGTAAAAGATAGATGGAAAAATATGGTAGCAAAGAGATATAGAAACCTTGCAACTCCTGGTGGTGCTTTAGATGCAGTAGATGTATGGGAATTTGGGGTAATGGGGTTGATGATGTTAGCTATTGCTTATAAAGAGTATGATGAAATACCAACAATATTTAGTCGTACTGCAACAAATATGTTTAATTCTATGACAGCACTTTATAACATTCCACCAGTTCCTTTAGAACAATATGAATTAGATTATGAATTTATGAATAAAGTATTAGAAACTGGAGAAAAGGTTATGCCTACTGATATATTATGGAATAAAGTAAAGGAAGTTGTAAAAGGAGTAGGAGAAACAGGTACTGTTACTGGATTTGGATATGTACCTACAGCATCTGAAAAAACTGATACAATAGATAAGAAACCTGCAGTACAATTTGGAGTACAGGAAGAAAAAATGTTTGAAAAAGAAAAGCCTAAAACAGGCAAAAGTGGTGGTGGTGGGGAGAAGATGAATTTCTAATGCCATATTTTGACCCTCAATTTGCACAACCAGATGACCTAATAAGGGTTGATGGGGAATATTATGGAGTATTTAATGCTCAAGGGGAAGGTTATGATTTTCCTATTCTTGTGTTTATAAATGATGAAAGTATGTTGTTAGATAAAGCAACTTCTTTTGATGGCAGTAAAGATGAATGGGAAAACACAAACAATAGAATGTTTGTAGAGCTTATGGACTATTCGTCAATTATAGATGAGGAAGATGAGTGGGTTAATATAGAATCAACCTTAGAAAGACAGTTAGAAAGACAAGCTGCTTTAGTAGGAGATTGGATTTTTGATGAAGAAATCGTATCTCTATATGCTTACGCTAGATTGACTGGTAATAAGGTTACAGACGAAGATTTAAAATTAACAAAACTATGGGACAATACTACAGAATCTGAAAGAGACTGGATGGGGTTGTATGCTCGTAGTCCAGAAAAAGCTCAAGATTTACTTAATAAAAATAAAGGTAATTTCAACTTAGCACTTACAAGTTCAGGTGTATCAGGTTCAGGAAGAGATACTTTAGCTTCACAATTAAACAAAGATGTAACAACAAAAGGTATGGGACATGACGAAGCAAAGATGATAATGAGGTATCTTAGTGACCCTTATTTACTTGCTTCAGCAGGAGGAAAAGATTTAATACCTGAACAATATCATGAGTATTTAGAAGAAGGAGTAATAAATGCTACTAAAGCAGGAGAATTACAAGCTGTAAATCTTATAAAAGAATATGTCGGAGAGAGTTCGTTAAAGGCTTTTCAAGCATCAGGATTGATTTCTAAATATGCAGGTATGTTAAGAATGGATGGAATGTCTGAATCAAGTACAATGAAAGATACAATAGTATCAGAACTTCAAAATGCTCACGATACATTGTTTCCACATTTTAGTGGAGGTAAGCATTCGGTGTGGTCTCCTTCTTTTTATCAGTATGCAAGTAATACTGTTGGTAAGGCACTTTCAACTTCAGAAAAAACAAATGTAGAAAATATGGCAAGAGATTTTAAGGGTGATTTTAACTCGATTGGAAAACAGTTGAGAAAAGATTATATCAATACAGATTATGTAAGAAACCAAATGATAGATGGAATGAGTACTAAGTTCTCTCAAGATTTATCGGCAGTATATTAGGATGGAATTATGGTAGATTTTATAGACCCAATAGATGAATTAGTAGAAGAAGCTCAGAAGATAAAAGCAAAAGAGACTGTAATACCTGATGAAAAAGAATACTGGTTTAGACACAAGGACGGATACTACGGAAAAGCTAAAATAGATGAAGAACCAGAGAATGTTACATGGGTATGGGAGTTAACAGAGTTTAAGGGTAGTCAGGAAGAATATTCTACCGAAGCATTTTCTAGTATTTCAGCATTAATCGGAAGTGCATCTTCAGAAGTGGTGGAAGAAGATGACGGACTAGATGATGATATAATAAGTAGTTTGTTATTTGAAGATACAACAGCAGAAGATGTTATTTCAAAACCTGAAGAACAATATCAACAAGAAACTCCAACAATAACAGCGAAAGAAGAGATTAAGTTACGGTTTCCTTTTCTTGATGAAAGATTAATAGGAGTTTATGAAGAGGCCTATGTAGATACAGGAGACTCTGAACTTGCTTTATTAACTATGAGAAGTGACCCAATGATGGAAGTTGTTTATCCAGGAATAAGAAAAGAAGACGGAACTCTTAGGATGACAGAACAAGAATACTATGTAGTTAACGAAGCTATGTCTTTAGAGTTGAGAGGTTATGGACTTAACCCACAAGAGTTCAAAGAAGATATTGCAGAAGCTATAACAGGAGATGTTTCAGTAGCAGAATTTAAAGAGAGATTAAATGTTGGTTATGAACAAATAGTTAATCAAATACCTGAAGTAAAAGATATTTATTTAAGAGAGTTTAATTTAGACCTTAATGAAGAAAGTATATTTGCAATGTTTATATCTCCTAAAGTAACTACAAAAGTATTAGAAGGCCAGATAAGAGCAAGTCAAATATTAGCTCAATCAGAAACTGCATTAGGTGCAGGAGCATTAACAGCAAGAGTAGCTCAGGGATTATCAAGAGCAGGTCTTACACAAGAAGGAGCTAGAGCAGGATTTCAACAAGCAGCTTATCAATTACCTGGGTTATCAGCATCAGCTAAAGCTCAAGGAAGAGGAGATATAACAGCAGAGGAATATGTAAGAGCAAGTCAACTAGGAGAAGCTAAGTATCAAGAAGAAATATCTAGAGTTACCCAACAAATAGCTAGTGGTTCTTCTGTTAGAGCAGGTGCTGCTACTCAAAGAGGTGGACAAGTCTCAGGACTTATTGAAGGATAAGTTGTTCAAACAACTTGCAAATCTAATTTATATGTTATAATAATAACGACCCTATACCTAGGTCTGGGGGTAAAACTTGACCTGGAGATAACGAATACGGTCTTGATGCCTACTAACAAGACCTGCCAAATAAAAAAAGTAGAGTAATAATAGACAGGGGATACCTGATGACCCCTAGTAAAAAAACATTAGAGAAACGGACAAGTGAATATGATAGAAGAACAAGAGTTAGACTCTTCAGAAAATGATAAGAATTGGAAATCTCTTAGAGAAGAGAATAAATCTCTCAAAGAGAAAGTAACAGTTTTTGAGGCTAAAGCAAAAGACGGTGTTTTTAAGGAAGCAGGTCTTGATACCAATCAAGGAATTGGTAAGGCTATAAGTCAGGTTTATAAGGGCGACTTAGATGTCGAATCCTTACAAACTTTCGCCTCTGAAGAATATGGAGTAACCTTTGAAAATATTGGGCAACAAGACGGTATTCGTGAAGAAGTTCAAGAGAGCCAAAACAAGTTGGATTCAATTACAAGGGAATCCGTAGTAGATACCTTCGGAGAGAATATTGTTGATGAAATCAACAGTACAACGAATGTTAAAGACTCAATTCGTCTAAAACTTCACGCAATAGAAGAGGCGAAAGCAAACTCGAAATAGAGTTAAAACTTTTACCTTTTCTAAAAAACAGTATTAGATAAACTTTCAGGTAGAAATACCTGGGGAAGGTAAAATAAAATGGCAGCAATATCGTTAACAGGAAGTACGATTTATGCACAGAACATTAACAACTTTGCAGGAGAACTGTTTAAAGTTGGCGGTCAAAGAACTCCTTTCCTTTCAGCAGTTGGTGGTTTGAATGGTGGAACAGCTATTCAATCAACATTTTGGCAGGTCCAAATCGCGGACAATGCTAAAATATCTTCTGAACCTACTAAAGGTCAAGAAGGTGCAGCACCTACTGAATATTTAGGAAGAGACAGAGCTGCGTACACGTTCGCTACGCAGGTCTTTCACAAGGGTGTTCAAATGACATATACGGCATTAGCTAGTTACCAAAATCAGAATCCATTTGATTTGTCAGCTAATATAGCTAACTCATCTGACGGAGATGGAACTACTACAGCAGCAGATAAACTTGGTGCTTTTGGTGGTAGTGCAATCGTAGATGAATTTTCATTACAGTTGGAATTGGCACTTGAAAAAGTAGCAAGGGAAGTTGAATGGTTTGCATTCAATGGAACTTTCGCTGATGGTGCTAACACTACACCAGGCTCAGGAACTCGTGAAATGCGAGGACTCTTTGAGTATCTACAGTTAAACAAAAATGCAAGTAACACTGCAGACCCTGTAGACAATGGTGGTAATGCGTATTACAACGACACAGATGGAGATGATTCAGGAACAAGACAAAAGATGACTTGGGATACAGTCGCAGGAGCTTTGAAGAGATTATATGATGCTTCAGCACCTATGATTCAACCAGTTCTCGTTGTTACTCCTGGTCAACTACTATCCCTTAACAAGGAATTAGTTAGCTCTACAACGCCTTCAACAGCGTTGAACGGAGCTATCATTCCAAGAGATAGGAATGTTGGTGGCATAGACATAGATACAGTAGTTACACCTTTTGGTTCTATTGGTCTTATGGTTATAGACCCTAACATTATGCCTAACGCTAAGGGTGCAGCTTTCATTCTTGACTTAGCTTTCATCAAGCCAGTGTTTACAAACATTCCAGGATTTGGAACTGTTTTCGTAAGAGACATTGACCAAGATGCTAACGCAAGAGTGGGCAAGGCTATATACATGGAAATGGGAATAGACTTCGGTCCTCCTAATTACCACTGTGTAATTCATAACGTAACACAAGAATAAGTGTTATAAGTTTAAGAACTCTGGGAGTAGCTCCACCTGCTCCCATTGTTCTGCTAGTATAAGAAGATAATATGGAGAAAAATATTTATGACAGCAATAGTTAAAAATGTAAAATATACAGGTAGTGGTACTGCATCACCTAGTATTGATACAGAGAGAAAATTAATATGTGGATTCTTACCTGGTTCAGGTTGGAATGGAACAACTATCACTTTCAAATGGTCGTCAGATGGTTCAGCATGGAAAGATGTAAAAGAAACTGATGGTTCAACTGTCAGTTATACAGTATCTGCTGATGATGTCACAAGAGTTGACCCTAGTGGTTGGGCTTTCGCATCATCAGGATTTATTCAAGTAATCTCTGGCTCAACAGAAGATACAAGTTCTGAAATAAAAGTTTTATTAAGAGCAGGATAAAGCAATATGGGTATGCTCTTAATGCTCAAAGAAGGTAAGTTTCTAACATTAGAAGCTACTATCAGCGAAGCTATTGAGTCATCTGTATCTTTGATTGAAGACGAATCAGAGAAGAGTGCAGGTTACACAATGGCTTTATTCGGTGTGTCTGCTTATGCTAAAGAAATAGAAAGAGTAGCTTAATGAGTACAACAATAGGAAACTTGGTAGATAGGTGTTTTAGAGAATACCTAGAACCTATGGATGACTTAAATTCTTATACTGCAGTTGCTAGTGGTTCAGGTTTCAGTGATTCAGCAACTTCTGTATCCTTTAATGCAGATTTATTAACGCAGGAGGAAGAAGATATGATGGATGCAGGAACTATTATTGAGTGTGAACAAGAACTTATGTACTGTACTGATATTGATACTGTTAATAATACTATTACAGTAGTTAGAGGAGCTTTAGGTACTACAGCAGCAGAACATTTAGCAGGAAAAATTATTAAGATAGCTCCTGTTTTTACAAGAAAAGCAGTATTTGATTCAGTAGTTGACCAAATAAATAATTTATTCCCTACTTTACTTGCAGTGGATACCCAGTCAGTTACT
>Ga0115002_10009279_pt1 | contig 10772 bp, 11 predicted proteins | sample ArcticOcean_MG_C_8_FD_89576 | JGI IMG/M metagenome (GOLD analysis project Ga0115002, IMG submission 89576) | Marine microbial communities from western Arctic Ocean - ArcticOcean_MG_CB11_86 | ecosystem: Environmental > Aquatic > Marine > Oceanic | place: Arctic Ocean: Canada Basin | collected... | reverse complement strand
TGATAGCACCATTGAAATATAGCCAATGATAAGGCGCCATCTATTCTCTAGTGTTAGTATTAATATTCTGAGTAATATTCTCAATGATTTTACAACTTCTTATTAAAGTGTGCCCTTCGGATTGAAGATTAACATATCGGCAAGTTTAGTTACAGCTATAAACAGCATTTTCTGATATTAGCTACATTCGTTCTGGTGCCGACATACCCATCAAATCAAGTATCTTTTTAAAAACTATTCTGGAGGCCTCCACCAAATGTAATCGAGCTAATGCAATGGCTTCTTCCTCAGGAGCCGATGATATCACTCTGCAATTTTCATAAAAAGCATGAGCACTAGATGCAACTTCTAAAGCATAATGAGGCATATGGTGAGGTTCCAAACTATCAGATACTTGTAAAATCACTTCAGGCAATCTAATCAATGTTTTAATTAATTTCAACTCATGCACATTCGTCAATAAATTAATATCACCTTTTTGCCAGTCCAGGTTCTTTTCAAGAGCCAAACTCAATATGTTAGTAATTCTAGCATGCGCGTACTGAATATAATGCACAGGGTTTTCGTTAGAAGTTTTTTTAGCTAGTTCCATATCAAATTCCATTTGAGATGAAGCGCTACGTGCTAAGAAAAAATATCGGCAGGCATCAGCCCCTACTTCATCAACTAAATCGCGCACAGTAATAAAGTCTCCTGTGCGTTTAGAGGCTTTCACGACTTCATTACCTTTTTTTAAAGTCACCATTTGTGAAATTAAAATTGTTAGTTTGGAATCGTCAATGTCTAATGCACGCATAGCTGCTTTCAATCTGGAAATATGACCTTGATGGTCAGCTCCCCAAATATCAATAACTCTATCAAATTTCCGTTTTATAAATTTATTCCTATGATAAGCGATATCTGAAGCAAAATAGGTAGGTTCACCATTGGTTCGTACAATAACATTATCCTTATCGTCATCTAATAAAGTAGATGCAAACCATAAAGCATTATCCATCTCTTTCAAGTATTGCTTTGATTTAAGTTCTGAGATTGTTTCAGAATAATCATCGCTGTCAAATAATGATTTTTCGCTAAACCAATTATCAAATTCAACTCTCAGAATTGATAAATCTTCAGAAATCATATTTAACATATTGTCTTTACTAAAATCACCAGCTATCTTAAGCATGTCATCATTGTTCAATAAAGAAGAACCATAGATCTCTTGAATCAACTTAGCTATGCCAGTTACGTAATCTCCTTGGTATCCTTTTTCAGGAAATGGATAGTTTTCTCCGTGCAATTCATAATATCGAGCAAGAACGGATTCATAAAACAAATTCATCTGATTTCCAGCGTCATTAATATAATATTCTCTTGTAACTGAATATCCTGCTGCGCCCATCATGTTCGCCAAAGCACTTCCTAAAACTGCTCCCCGTGCATGCCCAACGTGTGCAGGTCCAGTAGGATTAACGCTCACAAATTCAATCATCACTTTTGTGCCTTTACCTACGAGTGAATCGCCATAAGAAGAACCTGCTTTAATTATTATGTTTATTTGATCGCGTACCCAATTTTCTGATAATTTAAAGTTAATGAATCCGGGAGCAGCCGTTTCTACTGTGAATGAATTTACGTCACAAGGCAGTTTTCCTTGGATTTCATTTGCCAATATTAAAGGATTATTTTTAAATAATTTGGCTAGCCTGAGCGGAATGTTACTCGCATAATCACCATGATCTGTATTAAATGGTTTTTCGATTTCTATATCGGGCAATTCATTAGGTTGAATACCGCGTTCAATTGCCATCTCGACAATACAAACAGATAAAATGTGTTGTAGTTCTTGGATAAGTATGTGGTGAATATTCATAATGTAGATTTAACCTGTATTTATAATCAACTGTTAGTATACTATTAATTAAAAGACCCCAAAAGAGAGGTGGACTCCTGAATAACTCAATAATTGGTCTATTAGGTGGAAATGAATTTCATCAAGGTTGTAAAAATGCTGATACCAAAATTTTAGAAGCGCTAGGAAAACACAATCCCGACATAGTAATTCTGCCTACTGCTAACGTTCACCACCCTGACATTGCCGGCAATAACGGAGTGCAGTATTTTTCCGACTTAGGTTATAACGCTGAAAATTTGATGATCACATCTGGTAAAGACGCTAACGATAGAAAACTAGTACAGCGTGTTGAAAATTGCGATTTAATATATCTAACTGGAGGTAACCCAAAATACTTACAACAAGCATTATTTGGCAGTAAACTATGGGAGTCTATATTATTAGCCTCGCAATATGGCATGGGGATTGCAGGATCAAGCGCGGGAGCAATGGTATTGGGAGGCCTTTTAAAAAATCCTGAAGCTCAAACATGGGGGATAGGCCTTAATCTAATTAATAGGCTCGGAGTTATTCCTCACCATGAAAACTCAAACCCTGAAGAAGTGTCAAAACGTTTAATGGGCTCCGTATTCGATCAATATGAAAGTTCTATGATTATTGGAATATCCATAGAGTCTGGGTGTTTAATCCGCAACGACAATTTAGAAGTAATTGGAAATAGCCCACTCACTCTTTACACTAGCGATACTTATATTGAATACGAAACGGGTTCGAAAATTTCTTTATAGAATCAACTGTTCCTTTCAGACATCTTTTCCCATATTTGATTTAATCCGATGCCCGATTCTGATAATAATACAAGCAAATGGTAAATAAGATCACATGTTTCCTCTACAACATTATCTTTATTATCTCTTAAACTAGCTAGAGCAGTTTCGCCAGCTTCTTCGATCACTTTTTGCGCAATCCTGTCTATTCCTGCATTAAATAATTCAGTAGTGTAACTATTTAATGGGAGGCTTTTTTTTCTATCTTGAATTAATCCAAAAAGTTCTTCAAGGATTCCCGAACTAGGCTTAGCCTGTTCGTAAGAATTCGGAACATTTTCAATTTTATTGAAAAAGCAAGATACTACTCCTGTGTGACATACTGGACCTTCGGGTTTTACTTTGAGTAACAAAGTATCAGAATCGCAATCTGTCCATATTTCTTTCACATTTAAATAGTTACCCGAGACTTCACCTTTATGCCATAAATCTTCCCTACTCCTGCTATAAAACCAAACCTGGGCTCCTTCAATGGTTCGTTTCAAAGAACCTGCATTCATATACCCAAGCATTAAAATTTCACCGCTATCCATGTCTTGGGCTATTGCCGGAATTAAACCTTTATCATCTGTTTTCAATACGTTATTCATTTAGTCCCCTTAATATTCTTCAATTGTTCAAAACGTCTAAAAGATCGGTTAGGTCAGAAATTTCAGCGTAAGGAGATATTAAATTTTCATTCAATGGTTCTTTATTTCTATTTATCCACACTGCTTTCATTCCAATTGACATAGGTCCTTCTACGTCTTCATATTGTCTGTCGCCGACATATAAAACTTCTGAAGGGTCCATATCCAATCTGTTTAATGTTTCATTAAATATATCAGGCATAGGTTTATACGATTCTACATCTTCTGATGAAACAACTGTTTCCAAATTAGCATTAATTCTATCAATTACTGGATGTAAAAAATCATTATCGGCATTTGAGGCAATAGCAATTTTATAATACATACTCAATTCATTTAAAACTCGACTGGTATCATCAAATAGAGGTCTAGTACCTAAATCATATATGCATTCTTTAGCCAATAATGTGGGATTAGCGAAATTATTGGTTTTATTTAAAGCATATTCAAAGCTATTGGTCCACCCATCCAGATAGGAAATAAAACCATTAGTTGGGTTAATTCTTTGTTCGGAAAACATTTTATCTCCGATTCTCCATGTTTCCCAAAATTCTTGATAATCAATATCAAACCCATAACTATCAACAATATTTTTAAACTTCTTCAACCAGAATTCAATTGAATTATTCGCTAAAGTGTTAAACATATCAAATACAACTGCTTTGATTTCTTTCATAATCATAACTCTCAGTATCTTTAAATTCGAACAGATATTCCGTTTTTTTTCAATTCAGATTTTACATGTTGTATTGTAAATTTACCAAAATGAAAAATACTAGCGGCTAATACCGCATCTGCTTTACCATAAGTGAAAGCGTCCTGTATATGTTCAATTTCTCCAGCGCCGCCACTTGCTATTACCGGCACACTTACATTTTCAGATATAATTTTTAAAAGGTCTAAGTCATATCCAGATTGATGTCCGTCTGAATCCATGCTGGTTAACAAAATTTCTCCAGCTCCTCTATTAACCAATTCACTAGCCCATTCAACAACATCTAAGCCTGTTGGAGTTCTTCCGCCATGTATAAACACTTCCCATCGCAAGTCAGAACTACTGTTTTCTGTAACTTTTCTTTTTGCATCAATAGCGGCAACTATACACTGGGCACCAAATTCAGCTGATGCATTTGAAACCAATTCAGGGTTGTTAACAGCTGCTGTATTCAAAGATATTTTATCGGCACCAGCGCGCAGCATTTCTTGTATATTTGAAATAGATCGTATACCTCCGCCTACAGTTAGTGGAATAAAAACTTTTTCAGAAACGGCTTCAACGACATGAATCATTGTATTTCTATTATCAGACGAAGCTGTTATATCTAAAAACACTAGTTCATCACATCCTTGCGCATCATAATAAGCTGCAAGTTCTGCAGGATCTCCTGCATCTCTCAAATCAATAAAACTAGTTCCTTTTACGACTCTACCTTTATCCACGTCCAAACAAGGAATTATCCTTTTTGTAAACATGTTAGTTTACTCCTCTCAAGACTCCTGTATCTAATATACAGGAGTCTATGCAAGATAGACACTTGAAATAGGTTATGAAATTACATGTCAGAATAAAGCAGGTTGTAATTTTTTCGCGGGTGGATAGGTATCAAGTAATAATCGCTTAAATTTATTTAAATTGATTTGTTCATCTATCCAGCGCATAGCTTCGGTAAACCCAATGCAATTATGCATTTCATTTCGTTCGGGGTTCGTTCCATAAATTGCATAGCAAATTTGCTTAATTTCTTCGTGAATTAAATATCCTCTATAAAAAATATTCATATAATACCGTCCATTTATTAAAATTAGTACATTTGTTCTAATAATAACAATGTATGGTTACGGTGTCAAATTTGAAGCATCCGTTTTATAGAGATTTCAAAAAGTCTGAAACAGAACAGACGTTCTGCTCAGACGAAGCCATGTCCTTCACAACTAATTCATTATTTTCAATTTCTGAATCTCCAATAATGATGACATAAGGCACATCAAGAGAATTGGCTTGCCTCATCTGTCCTCTAAGTCCTTTCGCTCCGTTAGCAAGGATCGCCCCAGCGCCACGATCTCTAATCTGCGCTGCGATTTTAATAGCAACTGGTCGTGCTGAATCTCCAATGTTAACAACTAAATAATCTGGAGATTTTATTTCAGGAATATCAATGTTTTCTTTTATCAAATTCAAGGTTAACCTCTCTATCCCAGTAGCAAAACCCATTGCAGGAACGGGCTTACCTCCTATTTGCTCTATAAGTGCATCATAGCGTCCCCCTCCACAAATAGTTGACTGCCCTCCAACATCCGCAGGTTGAATCTCAAACACTGTTTTAGTGTAGTAATCCAATCCTCTCACAAGTTTATGGTCCACTATGAATGGAATATCCAGGTTCATCAGATATTGTTTTACTAACTCCCAATGTTCGCCGCATTCATTACAAAGATAATCCACACATTTAGGAGCGTTTTCACTTAATTTGGAACATTGAGTATTTTTACAGTCTAAAAGCCTGAGAGGATTCCTCTCTATTCTTTTCAAGCAATCTTCACACAATTCTGACCGAAATGATTCATAGTATTCTGTCAATTCTTTGACAAATTTAGGTCGGCAGTTATTATCTCCAATTGAGTTAATAAAAAGATTTGTCTTGGTGAGCCCTATCTCTTTTATTAAGTCATAAGCAAATTTTATGATTTCTATATCTACTGATGGATCTGAGTCTCCTATTGCCTCAGCTCCAAACTGGTGATGCTCTCTATACCTACCCGCCTGTGGGCGTTCATATCTGAAAACAGAACAAAAATAATGAAGTCTTACCGGTTGTACAAGATTATGCATTCCATGTTCTAAATATGCACGACAAATAGATGCCGTACCTTCCGGTCTCAATGTCATACTATCGCCTCCGCGGTCATCAAATGAATACATTTCTTTATCGACTAGATCAGTACCTTCCCCTACTGATCTAACAAACAACGATGATTCTTCGAAAGTTGGGGTGTCTACCCTAGTGTATCCATATAGCGATGATAACTCAGAAGCTATTTTTTCTATGTATCTTGCGTATTTCTGCATGTCTGGCAATAAATCAGACGTGCCTCTTGGAGCTTTAAATAACAATATATATACCTCTCATAAGGATGTTCTCATTATACACTTGAAACAATAGTGCAGTAATGAAAAACAATCAGGCAATTTTCAAAGGATTAAATGACTCCATCAGCTTCTAATTCTTTTATTTGTTCTTCGCTTAACTTTGCCAGAGAAGTTAAGATCTCGTAGTTATCTTGGCCTAATTTTGGTGGAGTAGTATGTGAACATTTTTCACTACTAGTCAATTTAATAGGAGTGTCCACAGTTCTAAAAGTACCTCCTAAAGTATCTCCTGTTTCTACAAACATATCTCTAGCGGCCAGATGTGGACATTCGTCCAAATCTTTAACATCTTGAACCATTCCCATAGAAAACCCAAAACTAACTAACGTTTCAGCAACGTGTTTTTTGGTTTGAGAAGCAGACCAATTTTCAATAGCAGGAACTACATAATCAAAATAAAACTGTCCGTTAGTTCCATCGCCTAAATACCTTTCATCATTCGCAAGATCATTTCTGTCTATTAAAGCCCACAATTTTTCCCATTTTTCATGCCCTCTAGCCCCTGCTAAAACTACGTAACCATCTGAAGTTTTCAATGTTAGTTGCGCAGAAATCATATTTTCTCTAGCCCTAGTAGTGACTATCCCTGTAGCCTGGTAATACGGCATGGTGCTTGTGGTATGAGCAGCCATACAGTCATACATCGCTGTATCGACGTGCTGTCCTTTGCCAGTTTGTCTCTTGGTTTCTAATGCCATCATCATACCCAAGGCCGCCCAGACACCAGGAATTGAATCTCCCATATTGTCTCCAACCATTTGCGGAGGGCCATCAGGGGCTCCAGTGGATTCCATCCATCCACCCATTCCTTGCACACAGGGGTTATTAGCTGGCCACTGTGAATATGGTCCTTCATAGTCTTCATGGGCACCATAACCAGTTATAGTTACATAAACCAATCCAGGGTTTATTTCATGTAGGTTATCCCAAGAATAGCCTAATCTACCCAAAGCCCCTGGTCCCCAATTATCTAGTAACACATCGGATTCTTTCAACATAGTTTCGAATGCTATTTTAGCTCTAGGGTCACGCAAATCTATCGAAATGCTTTTTTTATTCCTGTTGACACCTAAAAATCTCGCACTCATCCGTTCACCATTCGCATTTTCAATAAATGGCTGGTTGCCTCGGCCTTGTTCACCGACTCCTGGTCTTTCAATTTTTATAACTTCTGCTCCCATATCACCTAATATCATTGAACAAAACGGCCCAGCTACAATGTGAGTTGCATCCAAAACCCGCAGGTTCTTGAGAGGTAAAGGCAATTTATTTGATTCAGACATTAAACATATTCTCCTATTAAAATAATGATTCTCATTAATATTTTTTCTCCAAAATCTTGACAGTTTATACAAAACAGCAATAAACTTATGTTCACCGGTTAATTCCGGTCAATTACTTGATGGCCCCGTGGTGTAGCGGTTTAACATATTGCCCTGTCACGGCAAAGATCGTCGGTTCGAATCCGATCGGGGTCGCCACTCAATTAAGTAATAATCTACTGAACAATATTCTACAACAAAAAATCTTACCGAGAGCAAACAATAACTTGCTATGAAATGTAAAATTTAATATCACTTTTAATTAGGAGAATCCTATGGGTTGGTCACGACACCATAAAACAGGACTGATACACCATTCACCGCAACGAGCATTGAATGGGTACACTTTAGTATCTACCAGAGGCGGTACCTGGACTAATCTAATCGATATGAAAGGTAACATATGCCACCGATGGGAAGATCCTGATGGGATAATGTACTCACGACTTCTCGACAATGGAAACCTTCTTCTACGTAGTGGCGTATCAGAAGAAGCAGAAGGGATGGGAGGGTCATCTAAATCTATTAAAGAACTGGACTGGGAGAGCAATGTTATTTGGGAATATAAAAACCCGTTGCTGCACCATGACTTTAGAAGGCTGGCCAATGGAAATACAATTTCATTGGCATGGGAAACCTTGCCAGATACCATCACAATGCAAGTAAAGGGAGGATTCATTGACAAAAACAGTTCTTCCCATATGTTCGGGGACAAAGTCATAGAAATAAACCCTGCCGGAGATATCGTGAATGAATTACTATTATGGGAAAATTAAGATTTTGAAGACGATCAAATATGCTTTTTAGAAAACCGTAAAGAGTGGACACATGCAAATTCGCTTGATTTGACTAATGACGGTAATCTTTTAGTTAGTTTTCGGCAAACTAGCACAATTGGAATAGTAGATGTAAATACAGGCCAATATATATGGAAATGGGGGCCTGGAATCGTATCTCATCAACACAATCCCAATATGCTGAGCAACGGAAATATTTTGTTGTTTGATAATGGTGCACACAGAAGAGGAATGAATTACTCTAGATTATTAGAGATCAATCCTGAAAGCAATGAAATTGTATGGGAATATTTAGGTGATCCTGCAATGTCATTTTACAGCTATAATATCAGTAATGCTGAAAGGCTTTCCAACGGCAATACTTTAGTATGCGAAGGCGCCCCTGGAAGGCTTTTTGAAGTAACTCCTACTGGAGATATAGTTTGGGAATATATAAGTCCTCATTTTGTTTATAGTCCTGCTAGCGCCGGTGGTAGTGTCTTTGGGTACTCCAATGCTGTATTCAGAGCGCACAGATACGAAGCCTCATTCTCAGGATTCAAAGGTCATGATCTAAATCCTAAGGAATATGCAAATTTTAATAGAATATTTTCCTGAATACTAATTTAGGTCAGTGTTAGGATAATGATCTGTCCAGGCAAACCAATAAGATAAATGACTTGGCAATATTTGCAAAGTAGACCCTTTAAGAGTGCCTTCAATAGCGAGGCCATCCAGCAGTCGCCAAGAAGTACCCGTTTCCACATCAATTACAATCTCTGTTCCATCTTCGTTGGGGCCTGCGTATTCAAATGTAAGTTCTTTACCCATTACAAATCTATCGAAAATTTTAGATGAGTTTGTCGGTACATGATATCCTACTAAAATAGGTATCTCATTAAGTACTTCATTGTAAATTTTGTTTTTAACTAAATTTTTAATTGAGTATGCTTTAGATACTGAACCGTGAGCATACCCTAAAACAAATTCTTTAGCAGATAAGCGAACATCTTCAACAAATTCACCCATCATAGTTGTACTACTCGCATAATATGATTTATTCATGTTCTGCATCATTTTCTGCATCATAGTAGTTTCATTGGTTTTCATTGCTACCGTATCAGGGTATTCTTTTTTCCATTTCTCCCAGGTAGTTATCATACTTGGTATTAATTCCAATGACGTGCCAGTATAATCACCTTGTACAGCTTCTCCAACAAATTGACTCCAAAAACTATTAGTAGCAGTGTCATAAAACACAATAGCATTCCTCAAAGTCCGACCTGCATGACCAAAAGTTAACTCTTTTCTGTTAATAATTCGGGAATAGACCATTCCCGTATAGCACAGTGGTCAATAAGTCACCAAAACAGGATCAGTTCCAAATTCATCATTTATGATTTCATACAATTCCATGTATTGAGTGGAGTAAGCTTTTTGAACACCATTATGATCAATACCGATCACTAAATCAGTGTTTTTATAATATTGACTAGCTTTTTCAGCAGTAACAAAATCAGGGTTAATTAACGCTGTTTGCTCCATTCCTATCATCCAATCGTTATCAGTTATTCCAGATGATGCAAAAGCATGCTGTCCTCGGTCAAAAACTCTATCTTTATGATAAATAACTTCGATTTTTTGAACTTTTTCGGCTTTCTTTTCTTTTTTATTAACAACTGGTTTTTCTGCCAAAGTACCGTTATCAATAACCGGTGTTTCAGTTTCAGTAGTATTCCCAGAGGAATCGCTTTTCTTTTCAGGAGCATTATCTTTAGGCACCACTACTATTGCTTCAACCGTAGCTTCTATTATTGAAGTAAGTGTAGGCTGTTGTGTTTCTACAATTGTAGAAATGTTAGTAGTTACAGCCTGTGCCATGTCCTCATTGTCACTTGTGGTGGGTTCACCACAAGCCAGCACAACTGTTGCTGTACTGACCAAAGCGCACATTGCTATCCATTTGCTCAGTTTAAAAATCATCATTTTGTTTTTACTCCCTAAAACTGCTAAATTCATAGATTACTATAATGTATATTTGGGTGTATAGTGTACACGAAATGAAAGCTCTCTTGATAGGCTCCAACTACACAAAATACCGCAACAATTCAAGTCTTGAATGTTAAACACTAAAATTCATTATGGATGGGTGATAGTAGGTATATCAGTACTGTTACATCTGTTTGGCGGTACTTTGAATCAATCTTTTGGAGCATTAATAAATCCTCTG
>Ga0115002_10009276_pt1 | contig 10774 bp, 8 predicted proteins | sample ArcticOcean_MG_C_8_FD_89576 | JGI IMG/M metagenome (GOLD analysis project Ga0115002, IMG submission 89576) | Marine microbial communities from western Arctic Ocean - ArcticOcean_MG_CB11_86 | ecosystem: Environmental > Aquatic > Marine > Oceanic | place: Arctic Ocean: Canada Basin | collected... | reverse complement strand
TTCAACGACTACAACATCGACCGTATCAAACAAAAGCAGTTCAGCTTCAGCGGCATGTCCATGACGGCCGTCCAGGACACGGCCTTGCAAGAAAGTCAGTGGGGCCCGATCTCTCACAGGTGGAAAGAACACCTGGTTAGCACAGATAAGATAATCATCCGTGTTCGACAGCGGATGATTGACACCGCAAGAGCATTGATGGAAGGCCAAGAGCCTAAAGAACCTTGGAAACCAGAGGGTTACACCTTCGCCAATACAAGAGAAGTACCAAAGTAGGCCAACACAGAATATAAATTTTCATGCAGTGAAGGGAAGTCATGTTGACGCTTGAAGAAAATTAGTTGATGACCCAGGTCGGACTCGGGACGCCTGTGGGAGAGATGCTCCGCAGGTATTGGGTCACTGCCACTCTGTGTTCCGAACTTCCCTCACCCGATCGCCCACCCATCCACGTATGCGTCCTAGGCGAGGACTTAGTGGCTATCCGGGACACCAATGGCGATGTGGGACTCGTCGACAACTATTGTCCGCATGGGCGCGCCAGCATGTTCTTCGGTCGCAACGAGGAGTGCGGGTTCCGCTGTGTGTACCACGGATGGAAATTCGCCGTACTACCGGAGATTGTCATCCCCAAGTTCCCATCTAGAACACAAACCATCGCGTCAAATGGAGTAGTATGCTCGCTCAAACCTTGATCGATATCAAAAGCAAATAAGGTCACACTCCCGGCATCTTTTTTAATCAAAGTGTGACTGACAACTGTACCCTCCTTATATTGCACCAAATCAACGAGGTATTTCGGTTCGGTGTTTTGGGACATTACACAACCCTCCTAAACTTGATTATCCATTTTGAGGCAACAAACCACTCTACGGTTGTCCAGTAATCCATCGATGAAACCAGCCAATCGCTCGCTCGTAGTACTCCCGACGCAATTCCGGATGGCCTCCTCTTAGGAACAAATGGGAGCAACCAGGAAACCTCGCAAAGTCTACAGTGTTCCCCCGCCGTTTTAGCGCCACGTAATACTCCTCGCTCTGGCTGATAGGAACGCGGTGGTCAGCTTCGCCATGCATCAGCAACACCGGAGTCTGGACCTTATCCACATGCATGACCGGCGAACGGTCCAGATACCACTGGAGCTCCTCCTGCGGTCTGCCACCCCACTGAATCTCACCAAAGCTGACGCCAATATCGGACTGGCCGTACATGGAGAAGAGGTTGGTGCATGGGGCGCCGGCGACGGCTGCCTTGAACCGATCGGTGTGCCCCACGGCCCAGGTGGTCATGTACCCACCGTAGGAATAGCCATGGATTCCCACACGGTCGCGGTCGATATAAGGGAGCTCGCATACGACATCAAGAACCGCCAGGAGATCCTGGTAGTCCTCTCCGCCCCAGTCCTTGTACACGCGGGTGGTGAAGTCCGAACCGTAGGTGCTGGATCCTCGAGGATTTACCGCCAGCACCACATACCCGGCCCCAGCCAAAATCTGATGAAGCACATTGAACCCCGTCATAAAGGCGCCGTTTGGGCCACCGTGAACGTCCAGGATTAACGGGTACTGCTTCCCCGAATCGAAATCCGGCGGCTGCACCAGCCACGCATCAATAGCAAAGTCGTCCCGGTGGACCACGGTCTTCTGGGTGGTGCCGACCGCATGCTCGGCCATGTAGTCGTCGGTAATCTGAGTTACGCGCTGGTTCTGGCCATTGCAGGGATCCAGCGCGATTATCTCTCCAGGGCAGGAATCAGTAGAGGAAACTATGGCCACTCGGCTGGCTGATGACGAGTAGCTGATGGCCCCAATGGCCTCGGAATCCACCCTCAGCTGGTCCAGCATTCCTGCAGGAGTGACGCTGTAGAGCCCGCTGGAGCCCTTGCTGTCTGCCAGGAAGAGAATCCTATCGTTGGCCCAGGAGAGGGGAGGCGGCGGGCCGGTGGGGTGAAACCCCGCATGGGGTGTGATGGCATCGTCGGTGAGACGTTTAACCGTCTTCGTCTCCACGTCCACCGTATCGATATAGTACTGCCAGCGCTCCGACTCCTCTGCTGCCACATAGGCAATGTTTTGACCGTCGGGAGCCCAGACAATGCCGGCAATCTGCCAGCTTCCAGGAGTGAGGCGTGTAACCCGTCCGCCGTCGCTAGCCATGATGCAGAGTTCGCCGCCCCAGGGCCTTTTAAGATGGCGCGCCCGCGAGCGAGTGGACTGAAAGGCTACCGTGGACCCGTCGGGCGATGGCGTGGGCGTGTCGTGGTCGAAGTCGCCGCGAGTCATCTGTGTAGCGGTACCAGTGGCGATATCCAGTCGAAAGAGCTGGCGATAGCCGTCCCCCCGCCAGCCCAGGGTGTCCCCCCGGTAGTAGATCTGGTGGACTTCTTTGACCTGCGGCACGTCATCTGCGAGTTTCTTACCGCCACGCTTTGGGGCCTCCACCTCGCTGATGAACCACACCACATCGCTACCGGGAGACCAGGCGAAGTCCAGCACGCCCTTTAGGGCCTTGGTAACACATTTGGCCTCACCGCCACTTCGGGGCATCAACCAGAGCTGCTTTGGCTTATCGGGTTCCCCTGGCCGCAGAAACCCCAGCGTAGTTCCGTCAGGCGACCAGATGGGGTGACCATCGTCGGGGCCAGCCGTGAATTGCTGTACTTCACCACCCCAAAAGGGAATCATCTCAAGGACTGAGGTCTTCTTGTAGTCCACGCGTGAAGTAGTGCTACGGACGTAGACCAGGTTGGAGCCATCGGGACTCACAGCCGGGTCCGAAACCGTGGGCAGGTCATAGATGAAATCGGCGGTTATGGGTGAAGTTGTCATAGTGGGGGAAGTATAGCGTGTGCTGTGACCCGATGTGGCGTGACGTATCATGGCGTTTCATCCAGGTTCAAGTGAATCGGGAGGAAGCACTCCACAGGCATAAGTCGTTCCTCATCAGCCTGATTCATCTGTTCTTCAGAATATTTAGATGTGATTAAGCGGGTATAGGTGCGGCAAGGTAGAAACAGACCGCGATAACGGCGTATACTCGCCCTACTTTGAGTACCGCAGAGCCAGAACAGCCCACCAAACCTGGAATCCTCACCAAACGCACGCTGCCTATCTTTGTTGCGTTCTTCTTTTGGGGTGCAGGCGGCGGCGCTCAGAACCTGGGTCGGCCGCTTTTTGCATACTCCCTTGAACAGAACATCTTTCTGGTGACCCTCATCCTGGCCTTCAACGCTGTTGCCATCCTTGTAGCATCTCCCATCACTGGCTTCATGAGCGATAGATGGGGTCGCAAACCACTCATGATTACCGGCGCAAGCCTTCGGGCGGTCACAGCGTTCATCGAAATGTTCATCGATAGTTACATCGAGTTCTTCGTGCTGGAGTTTATCGGCGGTATCGGCATCGCCATGTGGATGACCAGCGCCAACATCCTCATCGCCGATGTCACTGACCAGGAGGTCCGTGGCCGCGTCGTCGCACTGCGAGGGATGTCTCAACGGCTGGGGCAGGTAGCGGGTCCCCTGATGGGCGGGCTGCTGTTGCTCACCTTTGATTTCCGGGCGATTTTCCTGTTCAACGGCGTCACCAAGTTGGTGACCCTTGCAGTAGCCCTCTTCCTGATTGGGGAGAGCAAGCCAAAGGCCGTACCCAAGAAGCGGGAAGTTGAGGAGAAGAAGTCGAGCTCCATATCCAGTAAGCTTGCCCCGTTCAAGACAAAGACCTTTCTATTCCTGGTACTGGCAACCTTTGCCGTCAGCATGATGGGACAGGGCGTCTTCGCGACGTTACTACCGTTGTATGCGCAGGATATTGCAGACCTGAGCCCCACAAGCATTGGCACCCTCCTGGGCATGGGGGGCATTGTGGCTGTGTTCGTGTCCTTCCCCAATGGGATGCTGAGTGACAAATACGGCAGGAAGTTCTCGCTAGTACCCGGCCTCTTCCTCCTGGCCGGAGCGGCGTTCCTCCTGAGTATCAGCGAAAACTACATCGGCATACTTGCCATGGTGCTGCTGTACGGGCTGGCATGGGGTATGAGCCAAAGCACATCGCAGGTCTATGCGATGGACCTTGCACCCAAGGAGGGAAGGGGTGCGTTCCTGGGGGTCTGGTCACTGTTCCAGGCCTCCGGAGGGTTTGTGGCACCCTTGGCGGTTGGAGCCATGGCCCAGTGGTGGAGCTTCGGCGGTGCGTTCATCGTCGTAGCCATATGGCTTGGAGTCAGCGCCACCCTGGTGATGCTGTTCGCACCGGAGAGTCGGGCGAAATCGAAGGTAGCATCCCCCCAAAAAACCACTTCTTAGCCGGAACCCCAAACACGACAGGCAACAGCGTGCGTATAATGTCGCTCATGCAAGGTAAGGCGAAATCCCGGCGCAAGCTTCCATTCTTCTACGGATGGATCATTGTAGGGGCCGGCGCAATCAGCGGTTCGTTCAACCTGGGAAGCGCCGGGTTCGCCACCAGTACGTTCCTGGCGGCAATGCAATCAGACCTTGGCTGGAGCCAGACCGTTATCTTTGGAGCGCTGTCAGTGCGTGTGCTACTAGGCGGCCTCATGGGGCCGATCCTTGGTCCGTTGGCCGACCACCCCTGGGCCCCGCAGGTAATCTTACCCATCGGCAGTATCTTCCTCGCCCTCTCGTTCATTCTTCTACGGTGGGTGGAGACGCCGTTCCAGTACTACATGGTCTACGGAGTTTTGGGAGCCGTTGGAGTAGCGGCTCAGGGCAGCGGCATGTGGCAGACTCTGGCCATCAAGTGGTTCGTGCGCAAGCGCGCCAAAGCACTATCCTGGAGCAACGCCGGGGCAGCCAGCGGCCCACTCATCTTCCCACTGTTCCTGACGTTCCTCATCGGCAGCATGGGGTGGCGTGACGCCTGGCTCTGGCTGGGAATCACCACCCTCATCATCGTCCTCCCCCTATCGCTCATGGCTCGCACCCGCCCAGAAGTCATGGGCATGCTTCCTGATGGAGACACAGAGGAAACCAAGCCATCCACAACCTCCACATCCCAAAGACCCACACCTTCTGAGGAGTACAGCTTCACAAAGGGAGAGGCCCTGCGTTCCAGTTCTTTCTGGATACTCACATTGGCATTGGCGCTGGCTGTGGTGGGTATCACCGGGTACCAGGCCCACTGGATACCCTACTTCCAGGAAAAGGGGTTCAGCCTGGAGGTGGCAGCAAGCGGTGTAGCGGTCTATGGCTTCTTCAACGTTGGTGGTCGCTTCGTCTGGGGCTACCTGGCGGGGAAGTACAACATCCGAACCATGATGATCCTGCAAGGATGCCTGGCTACGGTAGGCGTCATATTCATGCTGTTCATCTTCAACCCCGTGATGATGGTGGCGTGGGGCGTGTTCCAGGGGATAAACTTGGCGGGGTTCTTCATGCTGCAATCTCTTGCCACCGCCGAGTTCTTTGGTCGCGACCACATTGGTGCGATCAGAGGGTTCATGACACCCTTCGCCAACGGCACCCGGGCCATAGCGCCGCTGATGATCGGGGCCATGCATGATTGGAGCGGCTCTTACACTGTCCCGTTTCTGATGATAGTAGGGACGTGGATACTAGCAGCGCTGGCAGCCTATGCGATTCAGCCACCCCAGATACCCACACGCAAATCCTAGCCCTTGAGGCTATTGGCCCAGGGTCTGGCGAAGCACCACCAGAAAGTTGCTTGCAGACGTGGTGAGGGGTTTCTCCCGAAGCGTCGCGACGCCTATCTTCTCGGTGGCATATGAACCCTGCACACGAATGATGGCCAGGCTCTCCCTGTCCCTGGGTTCGACGATGAATTCAGGCACCACTGATATCCCAAGCCCCAACGAGACATAGCGCTTGACCGCCTCTATGTGGTCCAACACAATGCCGACTTCATAGGGGATCTCCTGGCGTTTCATCTCTGCTTCAAGCATCGTTCGGGTGGTTGTACTCGCTCGGAGAAACGTCAGAGGATAGCGGGCGATCTCATCGATGGTGGCTTCGTACTGCTGCGCCAGTGGGTGGTTCCGGGCAGCGATGAGCACACGCTCAAAAGTGATTAGCGGTTGAAAATCGATGTGCGGCGGCACCTGCGGGTCTACCAACGCCATATCCACATCGCCGTCAGACAACATTCGGATGCCTTCAGACTTGGTGCGCGAGTATATCCTCACCTGGTTGTGGGGAAAGGTGTCTTGGAAGAACTTTACAGCCTCTGGCAGCTTGTAGCTGATGATCCCGGAGGGCGCGGTGACGCTTACCGGGTCCGTGGTGCCCTCAGCCGCCACGGAGCCGACCATGTTGTCAAAACCCTCTACCAGCGGTGTTGCCAGCGCGGCGTATCGCTCACCCATCGGCGTAAGCTTAACTGGCCGCGTCGTCCTATCCAGGAGTTGTACGCCAAGTCGCTCTTCAAGTTTCGCAATCTACTTCGTAGCTGTTGGAGAGCCTATCCCAAGGGATTCCGATGCCCTGGAGATACTGTGGAACTTTGCCGTAGCACAGAATACTCTCCATTCTGGTAGTTCAGGCATCACATCACCCCACTTCACATTGTTCCACTTTGGAAAAGAAATGTTCACTATTTATGCATTGACAATTGTATCGCCTAAGCGCATCTTTGCGCTATGGAAAATTGCCGGTCGATTTGAGGCCGGGTATTTGGTTATTGCAGAGAAGACTTTGAGGAAGAATCACGAAGGGGGAGGGACATGTTAACTGTTGAAGATAATGCGTTGGTAACCAAAGTGGGTGCGGGCACACCAATGGGTGAGACCATACGAAGGTATTGGTTACCTGCACTGTTGACACGAGAGCTCCCAGAGCCGGATTGCGCGCCCGTGCGATTGCGCCTACTTGGCGAGGATCTCATTGGGTTCCGTGACACCAATGGCGACATCGGTATCCTTGAAGAGAATTGCCCGCACAGACTTGCTTCCCTGTTCTTGGGTCGCAACGAGGAAAGCGGGCTTCGTTGTGTCTATCACGGCTGGAAGTTCGATGTGAACGGCAACTGCGTTGACCAGATGAACGAACCAATCGATTTCAAAGACAAGGTCAAGGCCAAAGCGTACCCCACCTACGAGGCAGGGGACGTCATCTGGGTCTACATGGGCCCGGCCGATAAGATTCCACCCGTGCCCAGCTTTGAGTACACGCGGGTACCAGAGACACACCGTGGCGTCACCAAGGTCTGGCAGGAGTGCAACTGGCTCCAAGCTCTAGAGGGGGGAATCGATTCTTCTCACGCCCCCATTCTTCATCGTCAGATACGTGAAGGGGCATCGAGCGCTGGCATTCAGCTATCAACCCCCTTCGTCCGTGGTGGAGCGCCCACCATCGAAGTCGATATCACCGATTATGGATATCGATATACCGGTGTCCGCCAGCTGGGCGAGAAGGAGCAGTACGTGCGGGGCTATCACTTCGCCATGCCCTTCACACAGCTTCGGCCCAGCCAGATCGGCCGCGCAGGATCGCCCGACCGTGCCCACGTCGACGGACACCACTGGGTGCCCATCGACGATGATAACTGCATGGTCTGGAACTGGACATACAGCTTTAACGACCAGCCGCTTTCCGAGAAGGAACGGACCGGGGAGGGCTCCGCCAACGGCTGGCCCAACGTGGACCCGGACAACCAGTACAGGGCAAAAGGCAATGTCCGTAACGACTGGCTTATTGACCGAGATGTCCAGCGGACAGACACGTTTACCGGCATCGACGGCATCAACGCCCAGGACCGTGGTGTGCAGGAGAGCATGGGCACCGTGGTGGATCGCACGCGTGAGCACCTTGGGCCCGCGGACGGGGCCATCATAGCTGCTCGCAAGCTGCTCATTGAGGCTGCCAGGGCAGTAGCGGAGGGCGACGACCCCAGAGGCGCCCACACCACTTCCTACTACAATACCCGCGCAATTGAGAAAGTATTCGACGGCTCTCTAGCCTGGCGGGATGTCATGTTGCCGGAGATGTATCCGGAAGAACAGCCTGAACCAGCGGGGTAGTCAGCCTAGAGCGCAACGTACAGGCGACGGAGGACGATTTTGCTCAACGCTCAGGATAACCAGCTTGTATCCCAGACGGGACCGGGCACCCCTATGGGGGAGTTGATGCGGCGATACTGGATTCCCGCTCTCCTGTCATGGGAAGTAGCAGAACCAGATGGCACACCGGTGCGTGTGAAGCTGCTGGGCGAGGAGCTTATCACCTTCAAGGACACGGACGGCAAGATAGGCCTCATCGATAACTACTGCCCCCACCGTCGGGCAAGCCTGTTCTTCGGCAGGAACGAGGAATGCGGCCTGCGGTGCGTCTACCACGGCTGGAAGTTTGACGTTGATGGCAACTGTGTGGACATGCCCAGCGAGCCCGCGGAAAGCAACTTCAAGGACAAAGTCAAGGTACTGGCTTACCCATGTATGGACATGGGCGGCGTGGTCTGGACGTACATGGGCACGCTGGAGAACCAGCCACCGCCACCCATGTTTGAGTGGACTCAGGTGGTGGAGACCCACAGGGCTGTGAACAAGGTCCTCCAGGAAAGCAACTGGCTACAGGGCCTGGAGGGTGGCGTTGATTCCGTCCACGCTTCCTACCTCCACAACAATGACATCACCAACACCACTCGATACGAATCTCGCTCTGCAGCGCCGAGCATTGAAGTAGAGCCGACCGATTACGGCTACGCCTACGGCTCTGTCAGGCACCTCTCCAAGGAGGAGGGTAACTTTGTTCGGGCGTACCAGTTCATCATGCCTTTCACACAGCTTCGCCCGGATGACCGTCGTGAGAGCGGTGCATCCCCCAAGGTGGCCGGACACATGTGGGTGCCCATAGACGATGAGAACCACTTCGTCTGGAACTTCGTGTACTCCCTGGGCGACGAACCGCTAACCGATGCAGACAAGGCCAAGCATTCTGACCTGGCCTATGAGGTCATCGATATCAACAACGGGTTCCGGTGCATCTGGAACGCCGACAACGATTACGGCATCGATCGAGAGGTGCAGCGTACGCAGACCTTCACCGGCATCCTTTCCGATGCACGCGTGGGAGCAAACCTCCAAGATCGTGGCATACAGGAATCCATGGGGACGATCGTTGACCGGACACGAGAGCATCTGGCGACTACGGACCGCGCAATCATCGCCACACGCCGCATGCTTCAGGAAGCTGCCAACGTCGTTGGTGACGGCGGCACTCCAAGGGGTACCGGGCCGTCGTACTACAAAGTCAGATCCATCCAGCGGGTGTTGCCCGTTGATGTCCCGTGGCAAGAGGGAATGAAGGAACTGCTGTTTGAGGGAGCCGAGTACTCGCCGATTATGCAGTAGGAACGCGACGCACCGTTGTTACGCAATACAGGCACATAGGAAGGGCATACATGCTGAGCGCGCAAGACAATGAGATGATTACCAGGACAGGTCCCGGCACTCCCATGGGAGAGTATCTGCGACGATTCTGGATGCCTGCGCTACTGTCTGAGGAGATCGCCGAGCCTGACAGCCCGCCGGTCCGGGTCAAGATCCTCAACGAGGAACTCATAGCCTTCCGCGACACCAACGGCGACGTTGGCCTCATTGATAACAACTGCCCACATCGTCGCGCAAGCCTGTTCTTCGGTCGCAACGAAGAGTGCGGTCTGCGGTGTGTGTATCACGGCTGGAAGTTCGATACCAACGGCGATTGCGTGGATATGCCAAGCGAGCCCGCCGAAAGCAACTTCAAGGACAAAGTAAAGGTCAAGGCATACTCGGCTGAAGACTGGGGCGGCTACATCTGGGCGTACATGGGACCCGCAGAGTCGATGCCGGAACTCCCGGAGGTCGGCTGGGCCATGGTGCCTGAGAGCCATCGCAAAGTGTCCCGTCGGTTGCAGGAGAACAACTTCGTACAGGGCATCGAGGGTGGCATCGATTCCAGCCACATCTCCTTCCTGCATTTCGGTCTTCCGCCGGTGGTGCGAGACGACCCCGCGCGCGCAGGCCATTCCCTCAGCAACATAGACGCCGCGCCCCACTTCATCGTGAAGACCACGGACTACGGGTTTGTGTACGGGGCCAACCGTGAAGCGGAGAACGACTCCTATTACTGGCGTCTGACACCCTTCATGCTCCCATTCTTCACGGTCATTCCCGGTGGCACAGGCAACCCCGACGAGCGCACGTACAGCGGTCACGGTTGGGTGCCCGCCGACGATGAGAGTTGCTGGATGTTCACCTATAGCTGGAACGCCAGCAGGCCTCTCAATGAAGGCGAAGGCCACGGGGCCAGCTTCCTTGAGAAGGAGCCTCGCACCATGCGCGCAGTCATGAACAAAGACAACGACTACGGCATTGACCGTGAGGTGCAGCGCACCAAGACCTTCACGGGAATCGAGGCCATCTCCATCCAGGACTCAGGCATCCAGGAGAGCATGGGCGCCATCTGTGACAGGACCAAGGAACACCTTGGTACATCGGACTCGGCTGTCATAGCCATGCGTCGCATGTACCTCCAGGGGTGTCGAGACCTGTTGGAGGGCAAGGAGCCCTTTGTTCCCAAGAAGGGCTCGGCATACCGCGTCCGTTCCGTTGCCGATGTGATGGATAAGAAGGTCACGTTTGAGGAGACCACGGAGAAGGTGGCTGTGGGCGCGACCTAGCGATAACGTCTTTTAGTACAGGGGAGGAGGGGGAAGTTCGATGTTAAATAGAGAAGAGAACGAGGTCATAGTCCACACAGGCCCGGGGACTCCTATGGGAGAGGTCATGCGACGATACTGGCTGCCAGTATTGCTTTCCT
>Ga0115002_10009272_pt1 | contig 10776 bp, 8 predicted proteins | sample ArcticOcean_MG_C_8_FD_89576 | JGI IMG/M metagenome (GOLD analysis project Ga0115002, IMG submission 89576) | Marine microbial communities from western Arctic Ocean - ArcticOcean_MG_CB11_86 | ecosystem: Environmental > Aquatic > Marine > Oceanic | place: Arctic Ocean: Canada Basin | collected... | reverse complement strand
GCTTTCCATTTCGGTCTCCTATTTGAAATATTTGTCATGACTTATCTCAGTATAGGATAGCCGTATCTTGTTGTTTTGGAAAGTACTTCCCTCATCACTTTTGCGTTTTGTCAGTCAATCAGCATTAAACCCTATACAACCTTAGGCCTTCGATTTTAACTTTGCACTTTGCACTTTGCGCTTTATTTTAGGATCCAATTATGGCACACGCATACACACCAGGCCTTCGAGTCACCCGAAATACCACGCTCCAAAGGCGGCGACAACTGCCACTTAAAGGGGACGTACTGGTGACAACACAGGACTCAGTTACCCGTGATCAAGTTGTCGCACGAACCAATCTGCCCGGCAAAGTAACCACTTTAAACTTGATCAATACCTTAAGTTGCTCGCCCGCAGAACTAAGCAACTATATGCTCAAAAAAGAGGGTGACACCATTGAAGCAGGGGAACCCATTGCCGAAACAAAACCCTTAATAAAATGGTTTAAAACCACCGTTGCAGCACCCATCACGGGCACACTGGAAAGCATTTCAAAAATCACAGGGCAAGTCATCTTACGCGAACCACCCCGCCCAGTTGAAGTAAAAGCTTACATCGACGGGCAAGTTATTGAAGTCATGCCCGAAGAAGGTGTTGTCATTGAATCTACGGGTGCCTTCATTCAAGGCATCTTTGGTGTAGGGGGTGAAACTTGGGGACCCTTGCAAGTCCTTTCAGAAAACCCCGACCACCAACTCTTGCCCGAACAAATTGGTGAGACTTGCAAAGGAAAAATCATTGTAGGTGGCAACCTGCTCACGCTTGATGTCATTCACAAAGCACGCGATGTAGGTGCGATGGGAATAATCGGTGGCGGTATCCGCGATTCTGACTTGCGCAGCTTGTTAGGATATGATTTGGGTGTGGCCATCACAGGCAGTGAAACCATAGGCATCACAGTCATTGTGACCGAAGGCTTTGGCCCCATCAACATGGCACGTAAAACTTTCGAAATATTCAAAGAACACCATGGACAAGAAGCCTCAATCTCAGGTGCCACACAGATCCGAGCAGGCGTCCAACGCCCAGAAATCATCATCCCCAACCCGTCGACACAATATGCCGAAGAGGGAGATCATCTCGGGCTTGTCGAAGGTGCACTCCTGCGTGTGATTCGTGTGCCCTACTTTGGCAAAGTGGGCAAAGTGACAGCGTTACCACCAGAGTTACAAGCCGTCGAATCAGAAACCCATGTGCGTGTGCTCGAAGTCGAATTTGAAGACGGCACCCGTGCGGTGGTGCCACGGGCCAATGTTGAACTCATAGAAGAGTAAACAAATTAGCCTGTCCATCGTCCATCGCCAGTCGTCCATCGTCTGCCTTGCGCCATTAGGAGAATCCATATGCGATATATTTTGCTCTGCTTAACCCTCCTATTCTGTATGTGTCCTGTTCAAGCACAACAACCTACCCAAATTCAAACAATGGACACACCCAATGATGCCGGTGGCAGCATCACTCTAACCTGGAATCGAGCCGATTTACCGCCTAAATCGGTTTACAAAATTGCAATTGGAGAATCGCCAAACGGGCCCTTCTATCTCGCCACAGAGTTGCCAACAACCGCTAACTTAATGTCCGACGACCCAGCCACATTTGGTCATGGCGACGAAACCGCACAAACTCATTTTTTTAACATCACCGAATACCAAGACACAAACAATACCGAAAAACCCCTCAAATTAGAAACCGACAAAACCTATTACGTTCAAATCACCACACAACTGCCCAACGGTCAAATGCTGCCCTCCAACATATCTCCCGCAACAGCCATACAAAATCTCTTCAACAAAACCAAAATCAACAACTTCATTCTCGGTACCGTCTTCTCACTCATTATTTTAATCGCCATCTACATGGCACGGCGACACGAAATGTACATTCGTCGCATTGCCGGCCTTGAAGCATTAGACGAAGCCCTTGGGCGAGCCACCGAAATGGGCAAACCCGTGTTTTTTGCACATGGCCTTCATCCAATGGGCAGTGTCTCTACCATCGCAGCCGTCAACATTCTCTCCCGAATTGCGCGTCGCACAGCCGAATTTAATACCGAGTTAAAAGTTGCCAATAACGACCCTATTGTCATGGCCGTTAGTCGAGAAGTGGTTAAAGAATCGTATCTCAACGCGGGTCGCCCAGATGCCTACAACGACGACATGGTTTTTTTGGCCGCCACAGAACAATTCAGTTATGCCGCAGCCGTCGATGGGATGATGGTGCGCGAACGCCCTGCTGCCAACATTATGATGGGCTATTTTTACGCCGAATCTTTGCTCTTAGCAGAAACAGGTGCCAACATCGGTGCCATCCAAATTGCAGGCACAGACTCTTACACGCAGCTGCCTTTTTTCATTACAACATGTGACTATACCTTAATGGGTGAAGAACTCTATGCCGCCAGCGCGTATCTGTCTCGTGAGCCCAAATTAATGGGCAGTCTCAAAGGCATGGATGTTGGCAAAGCCTTCTTACTCCTCACGCTCGTACTGGGCACATTATTGGCAACAATGGGCAACCAAACACTGGCCCATATCTTCACGGCCTATTAAGATATAAGGAACCCGCCTATGCTCTTTTTAAGACGTACATTGCCACTGCTCATCGCATTTATTGTGGGAACACTCGGCATTCTAATCTACTACATCCCACATACGGCAGCACAAGACCTCGAGCAAGAATTGGCGCGTTGGGATCGCATCATCGCGGCCTTTGCTATGTTATTAGGTATCTATAGCCTCATGAGTTTGCATCTAAACCGCGTCAAAAGACAGCAGGGGGGGTGGGGATATAGTTTTCTGGTATTTTTAGGCTTTGGCCTCATGATATTGTTTTCTTTATATAACGATGGACTTGGGCCATTCAAACCCCAAGTGGCAGACAGCGGGCCGTTTGTGTGGATGTTTGACAATGTTCAAGTTCCTGCCGATGCAACCATGTTCTCCATCCTTGCATTTTTCATTGCATCAGCTGCCTATCGCACATTTCGAGCACGCACCCCAGAGGCCGCGATCTTACTTGTTTCGGCCATCATCGTGATGTTGGGGCGTGTTCCCATTGGCGTACTCATTTCCGATTGGATTCCCTGGTTTTCACAGTGGCTCATGGCCGTGCCAAACTTGGCGGCCAAACGTGGTATTTTATTGGGCGTCAGCCTCGGTGCCATTGCCACATCATTGCGCATCATCTTTGGCATTGAACGCTCCTATCTCGGTGGGGGTGAATAATGAAAGATTTTTTAATCAACCTCGACCGCCGCTTCATTTTTATTTTCGTTGCCATTGGGGTCATTCTACCCGCACTCACCACGTTTCCACTGCCCATCAAACCAACAGCCAATGTACGTGCCATTTACAATACGATTGAAGAAGTGGCAGCCCAAAACGGAACCGTGCTCATATCTTTCGATTACGGCCCAGGTTCCATGCCCGAAATACAACCGATGACTCTTTCTGTCTTACGCCACTGCTTCAGTAAAAAAGTCAAAGTGGTGGGCATGTGCCTTTGGCCACAAGCGGTGGGACTTGTACAACAAGCGCTTGATACCACCTCCAAAGAATTTGATGCCCAATATGGTACAGACTACGTGTTTTTAGGATATAAAACAGGTATGCATTCATTAGTCATCAATATGGGGCGCGATTTTCAAGGCACATACCCTCAAGATCTCCAAGGCAACAATACCGCAGACCTTGCCGTTACCCAGCGCATTTTTGGGCTTAAAGATTTTGATTATGTTATTTGTCTTGCTGCAGGAAACACACCCGATGGCGTCTGGATTCCATATGGGCAAGAGCGCTATAAATTCAAATTTGGCATTGGTTGTACCGCTGTAATGGCACCTGATCAATTTCCCTATCTACAATCAGGCCAAATGAATGGCCTGATGGGTGGTTTGGCAGGCGCAGCAGAATATGAAAAACTAATCAACACCCCAGGTACAGCAACAGATGGGATGCGCCCACAATCGGTGGTCCACGTTATTATCATCTTATTTATACTTTTGGGCAACACAATCTACTTCCTTTATGATCGCAAGAAAGGAGGTGCAAAATGACACGTGACCAAATATTCTTCATTACGTCTCTTTTTGTTTTCTTTGTCATTAATATCTTCCTTTTGGCCACTGGCAGTTTATCACCCGATTGGGCCGGATTAGGAACCTTCATTGCTGCAGGCATTACACTGTCGCTCTACAGTTTTCTCTACAAAGACAACCCACTCTTTAAATTTACCGAGAATCTGTACGTGGGTGTCGCAGCAGCCTATACGATGAATCAAGTTTGGTACACCGTCTTGCTCGCTGACGTTATCAATCCGACCTTCGACCTCAATGGCCAAACAGGCGGTAATCACGAATGGCTCTTGATTTTTCCTGTGCTGTTGGGCCTATTTATGCTCACACAGCTTGCCTCAGACAATATCAGCTGGCTCAGTCGCATTGCATTTGCATTTGTAGTTGGGCTGGGTGCAGGGTTGGCCATTCCACGCACCATTGCCGCCAATGTTCTTGCGCAAATGCAACCCTCCATGCAACCCATTACAGCCGATTTGGCGGGTTTCAATTTGGTGGTCATTCTCGTGGGCGTGGTCACGGTGCTCATCTACTTTTTTTATTCCGTTGAGCATACAGGGGCCGTAGGTGTCGCCTCCAAAGTGGGCATCTGGTTTCTTATGATATCTTTTGGTGCTTCTTTTGGTTATACCATCATGGCACGTCTGTCTTTGCTCATCGGTCGGGCTGGGTTTTTGCTCGAAGACTGGCTCAATCTACAATTGCCTCTATTTTAGCATTCAAGCACCTATAGGCACCTAAAAAGACCGCGATAACAAGCGGTCTTTTTTTGCCTAATCATTTATTTTTGCTTATCTTAAGCATTCTTGAAAGAAACTGGGAACGATCCACCCTACCCGGGAGTCTTAGATACATTGTCTTTTGCACAACCCATCTTAAGGGTGGACAATTTACACACCCAATTTCACACAGACGATGGTATCGCACGTGCTGTCGATGGCGTGTCTTTTGATCTGTATCCGGGCAAAACGTTGGGTTTGGTCGGTGAATCAGGGTGTGGAAAAAGTGTCACATCATTGTCCATCATGCGGCTCTTATCTCACCCGGGTCGCATTACCAACGGTGCTATTTATTTTCAAGATCGCAATCTCTTGTCACTGTCTGAATACGACATGCGCAATGTACGTGGCAACGATATTGCAATGATTTTCCAAGAACCCATGACCAGTCTCAATCCGGTCTATACCTGCGGGTTCCAAATAGACGAAGCGGTTATGCGGCATCAAAGTCTCGATGCAAATAGCGCACGAGAAAAAACCATCGATATGCTTCGCCTTGTGGGCATTCCTGCGCCCGAACAACGCGCCAATGAATACCCCCACCAACTATCGGGTGGGATGCGTCAACGCGTGATGATTGCAATGGCCCTATCGTGTAACCCCGACGTGCTCATTGCCGATGAACCGACCACCGCCTTAGATGTTACCATACAAGCACAAATTCTCGAACTATTGGGCGAATTACAACAACGCCTCAACATGGCAGTGCTCATGATCACCCACGATTTGGGTGTCATTGCCGAAGTGGCCGATCACGTAGCCATTATGTATGCTGGGCAAATTATCGAATCAGGCCCAGTCGATACGATCTTTCACAATCCAAAACATCCCTATACACAAGGGTTGTTGGCCTCTGTCCCGCGCTTAGATGAAACACGCGAACGGTTGTCTGTCATTAAAGGCACCGTACCCAATGCCACACAATTCCCAAAAGGGTGCCGTTTTGCATCGCGCTGTTCCATTGCCCAAGATCAATGTCACCATCAGCCAGCCTTAGTAGAAATGGAACCATCACATCATGTCGCTTGTTGGCTCGCGTAAAAGGACCTACCCAAATGCCCCAAGCCCTTCTCAAAGTCCAAAACCTCAAGAAGCACTATCCAATTTCACAAGGGCTTTGGGGGCAAACAACAGGGCAAGTCAAAGCAGTCGATGGGGTGAGTTTCGATATTTACCCAGGTGAAACGTTGGGGTTGGTTGGAGAGTCTGGATGCGGCAAGACAACAACCGGGCGGGCGATACTGAGGCTCATTGAACCCACATCGGGTGATGTCACTTTCAAAAACATGCATGTCACAACGCTTAAGCAAAAAAAGTTGCGTGAATTGCGACGGCACATGCAAATTATCTTTCAAGACCCCTACAGTTCGCTCAACCCACGTCTTACAGTGGGTGGCATTTTATCAGAGCCGTTAAAGATTCACAAGCTAACCACCAAGTCAGCGCGTGGTGAACGTATCACAGACCTTCTTGAAACCGTAGGTCTATCACCCGACGCGGCACGACGATATCCACACGAATTTAGTGGCGGCCAAAGACAGCGCATTGGCATTGCTCGCGCATTGGCTGTAGAACCCGAGTTGATCATTGCCGATGAACCCGTTTCTGCACTCGACGTATCTATTCAAGCGCAAATAGTGAACTTGCTTCAAGATCTGCAAGCCCAATTGGGCCTCACATTTTTATTTATTGCGCACGACCTAAGCGTCGTAAGGCACATCTCCCAACGCGTGGCCGTAATGTATTTGGGCCGCATTGTTGAGATTGCAAGTCGAGAAGAACTCTACAACAACCCGCAACATCCATACACCCAAGCGTTGTTGTCTTCTGTTCCAGTGCCCGACCCGCGCATCAAAAGAAACCGAACCATTTTAAAGGGTGATGTACCCAACCCATCCAATGTGCCATCGGGGTGTCCATTTCACCCACGGTGCCCCGAAGCCACAACAGATTGCAAACAGGTAGAACCCGAATTATTAGAAATGGGTAATCAGCATCGTGTAGCCTGTATATTAAGAACACAACAAGCAGCCTAATTAATCCGTCCCAAAGTGCTACAACATTGCACTTTGCACATAACCATTTTGCACTGACTTTTGCCGGGCGTGTAACACCCCATTCAAGGAGAACGCAGTGAAGGTTCAAATTCTTATATTAATTTGTATCAGCTTTTTATGTTTCAACCAGCAAAGCGTACAAGCGCAAGGCTTGTCACTAGGCCCAGCCAAAGGCATTGGTGTCGATATTGCCAATACGCAGCTCAACCTGCCCTCACCAGATCAAAAAAACTATTTTTACAAAACACCGCAAACAACTGAGAATTTTTTCCCATCTTTGTTGGGGCTCTATTCCCCAGGTGGGCAAATGATTCGTACCAAATATTTCAGCATTTATTTTGGCTCCGAAGAAACCACCGCACGACACATTGCCGATATTTGCGACGAGATTTTAGAAAAGCTCATGAAACACTATCCCACTTTTGTCGACCGCATTGCCCCCATTCACGTTGTCGTAAATGATCAAGCCGACTTTTATGGGAACGCATTTGCCGTCTACAGTGCCAATTACATCCATTTTTGGACCAATCCACTAGACTGGGAGCTACGCGGCACCAGCGACTGGGTGCGCAATACCTTTGTGCACGAACTGACCCATATTGTTACAATGAAAGCAGCACACAAAGGGTTGCCTTTCCAAATTGCCGTTCTCAACACCTCGCGTTCCAATGAAAACCCCGACTTTAGTTTTACCCTTGGACTATATCACATCGCAGTAAGCGCCGCTTTCTCCGAAGGTGTTGCCCAGTTTGAAGCCGAAAAATATGGCGACGAACGCTGGGACTCTCACCGCGACATGATTCTCAGAATGGCCACCCTCGAAGATGATCTGCTCTCATTAGCCGAAATGGGCCCCTTAGGTGGCAAACATCAATTTCATGGCGAGCAAGTCTACAACCAAGGATATGCCATATTGCGTTATATTGACAAACGGTTTGGCGGAGAAACAGTCCCCCAAATTTTTGAGAACAAACCCATAGTCAACTTTAACTCATCCCTCAAAAAAGCCACAGGCATTTCAGCCAAACAACTCTACCGAGATTGGAAGGCAGACCTCGAAGACCATTACGGTGCCACCGCCGACAGCATTTCAAATGCGACCGAACGCGAAGGCCAACTGGTGCTCGATATGGGCTCTCTCGATTTTCACCCCACCTATTCCCCAGATGGTGAAAAGATCGCCTTTATTTCCAACGAAAAAAGTGACTATTTCATCACCAAACTCAAAGTCATGGACTTGACTACTAAAAAAACACGTGATATCGCCGAAGGTATCGACACGCGCTTCTCTTGGTCAGCCAGTGGTGACAGCCTCATCTATACCAAAGCAGTGGGGGGACGATGGGATGTTTTTGCCTACAATCTTAAAACCAAAAAAGAATCGCGCCTCACAGTTGGTCTGCGTGGCAAAGATCCAGCCATATCTCCCGATGGCAAGCGAATTGCCTACGTTGGAATGGATGATGGCAATTCCAACCTTGGCATTGTGAATGTAGACGGCACCAACAGACAAATGCTCACACACAACAACGATGCCACACAATATTACGGCCCCAAATGGTCCGCCGATGGCAAACAACTTCTCTTTAGCATTTTTCGCACTGCCGAAGATCGAGACATTGCAATAATTAGCACAGAAACCACGCCCGAACCCAAAAAAGAAGGCCGTCGAGAAATTGGAAAAAAGAAAGAAATAAAAGACACCTCCCTCGACAGCTTGCAATTGGCCCTTCAAGACAGTATTAAATCGGTAGAAGACAGCACCAAAGCTTTCCCCGACAGTTTGGCATTTGCAAACAATTCGCAATTTAGAGTCATCGTACATTCCCGTGCTGACGAACGCGATCCCATTTGGTTGTCCGATGGCAGTGGCATTGTCTTTAGTTCTGACAGAACAGGCATCTTTAACATCTACACACACGACATTGCCACAGGAGTACAAAAACAAATCACCAATGTGGTAGGCTCAGCATTTGTTCCCACGCTGTCTCCCAATGGCAACGACATTATCTATGCGGGTTATCACGCCTCCAATTACAACCTGTATCGCATCCCCCTCTCAGATGGTGTTGCCATAGACGCTCCCGAATATTTAGACCGCGACTATGCCAGCATTTACGATGGCGATCCATTGAAAGAACTTTATGACATTGGCCGTTATTCAACCCGCATGATCTCATACGGTATCACGCCCATTGTTTTATTGGGCCCAACCTTTATTGGCAATCGATTTGGCCTCGATCAAATTAGTGCGGGTGCACAAATGTCTTGGGGCAATTTGTTGGGCAACGACAATTTTTATGCCAATGCCCTCATTGGTAAAAACTTCAAACGCCAACAAGACTTTAACTCAGACTTTGCCTTCTATTATGAAAACGGTCTGCCCCCCTTATTAACAGAAGAACGCACCTATGCACCACGCCTCTTCTTTGGCGGCAGTCGCAGTACCATCAACAGTATCGTAGATCTCGGTACTGTATTTGCCCAACAAGACACACAAAGGGGCACCCTCGTGACCGTTGTAGATGGGCAACAGGTGCTCATTCCCAATGCCACACAAGTGATCCAATTGTCTGTAACCGAAGAAGACGATTTCAAAGATGTCTTTAGCGACGCCACCATCGGTTTAGAAATGTCTCTCGGGCGCGGTCAAACCCTTGGGGCTTCTTATGGATACCGCAGTTATTCAGAAAATCTAAAAGTCAAACAAGTCGTGCTCGACAGCACGCGCATCTTCCAAACCGATTCGGCAGGGCAACTCGAGGACATCACAAGCCAAGTGCCAAGCATCGGTGGGACGAACGTTTTCCTCGACGACTTTCTTTATAAAGACTTAAACTTTTTCAAAAGCCATGAATGGGTTTTGGGGTGGAGTTATTTTACACTAACCCCCCGCACAGACATATTCATAAACCCTTCTGGTGGTCGCGCATTCTCAATGCGCTATCGTCGCATCAATGCCACCATCACAGACTCTTTGGCATTTTCAACCGATTTGAATCAAGACAACATTCCCGATGCAACAGACCTCGACCTATCTCCCTCTCTATTCAGAGAGGATCAAGTACAAACCAGCTTCAACGAATATATCGCTTCATATAACGAATTCGTCCCACTCTTTGGCCGCGCCACATTCTCACTCCAAGGTTTTGTAGCTTACAAAGATGGCGAAGTCAAAGAAGTACAACAAGATGGTGGCACCTTTGAAGGCGTATTTTACTATCCCTTACGCTATTATCTTGGTGGCATTGGTACGTTGCGCGGTTATCCATATTTCACAGCATCGGGTGGCAAATTGGCATTTTTCCGCGCCAACTTTACAATCCCACTCTTTCAAAGCATTGGTGCAGAATTGCCCCCCTTCTTCTTTGACAAAATCTATGCCAGTTTCTTCTTTGAAGCGGGCGGTGTCTCCAATGCCAACAAACTCAATGACATCGACTTTTCCTGGTCAAATGCCAAAGACACATTCCTGGCCGACTGGGGTGTTGAATTGCGGTTCCAAATGTTTTCACATTATCGCATACCCGCCTATGGTTACTTTATCATGGCCATGCCAACCAAGCGAGATGTCCAAATCCGTAATGCGCCACCGGGGACTTTTGAACGCGTAGATGGCCGCCGTATCTACTTTGGTTTGTCCATATAAGTTCCACCCCATCATTACAAACTCCCCACTGCCTTGATATCCAAACGGATGCTCGGCAGTGGGGAGTTTTTTAATTTCCCATTTTTAGTCTATAACTGTAAATTTAAACGTCCTCTACGCACGTACAACCTAAATAGACTGTGTGTAGGAGCCTTTTTCCTTTTTCCTTTTTCCTTT
>Ga0115002_10009270_pt1 | contig 10778 bp, 7 predicted proteins | sample ArcticOcean_MG_C_8_FD_89576 | JGI IMG/M metagenome (GOLD analysis project Ga0115002, IMG submission 89576) | Marine microbial communities from western Arctic Ocean - ArcticOcean_MG_CB11_86 | ecosystem: Environmental > Aquatic > Marine > Oceanic | place: Arctic Ocean: Canada Basin | collected... | reverse complement strand
GGAGTTTTAAATGGTGGGATAAGAGGCCGTGAGCCGCGCGTTGTCGGGGCAAAATATGGCTGCGCACAATCGCGGCTTTTTCGCTGTCAAGATATCCCGATAGGGTTATGATTTCAAGCCGGTCACGCAATGCATCGGGTATGTTTTGCGTGATATTGGCAGTGGTAACAAATAAAACTTGTGATAAATCGAATGGCAGGTTGAGATAGTGGTCGGTAAAGGCTTGGTTTTGAGTGGGGTCGAGAATTTCTAAGAGCACCCCAGCAGGATCACCCGCGCCCTGAATACCCAGTTTGTCTATTTCATCTAATAAGATCACAGGGTCATTGGCATTGGCCCGGCGTAAGCTTTGAATAATACGGCCGGGCAAGGCGCCCACATAAGTGCGCCGGTGCCCTCGCAGTTCGGCCTCATCCCGTAGACCACCCAAGGCCACGCGTGCAAAGGGGCGATTTAGAGCGTGTGCAATGGCTTGTCCCAGTGATGTTTTGCCAACACCTGGAGGGCCAACCAAACACAAGATCGTGCTGGGGTTTTTGCCCGTGAGTTTGCGAACAGACAGGTCGTCGAGAATGCGTTCTTTGACTTGGTCTAAGCCTTTGTGGTAGCGATCCAAGATACTTTTTGCATGATACAAGTCTATGGGAGCTGGTGTTTGGCGTGTCCAAGGCAAACCGAGGACCCAATCTAAATAGGTATGGCTGGCAGTGTATTCGGGCGTCGTAAAAGACATGCGACTGAGTCGGTCTATTTCTTTGTCTGACTCCGTATGTGCCTCGGGTGGCAGGTTGTTTTGCGCGAGGCGGGTTCTGAGCGATTCAATTTCGATAGATCGTGTATCGTTTTCCCCAAGTTCTTGTTGGAGGGCCTTGATTTGTTCGCGAATGAGGTGCTCTCGCCGACTGTGATCAAGTTCAGATTGTATTTGAGATCGAACCCGCAAGCCCAATTCGAGCACATCCAATTCTTGAGACATGAGGTGCGCCAAGCGCTGCAGGCGAGTCGTGGGGTCGTAATCATCCAAAAAAGCTTGTTTTTCCGCCAAGTCAATGTTGAGGTGAAAAGCGATAAAGTCAGAGAGGTGGTCTGGGGCGTGGATATTGAGGGCTGCTATTTGAAGTTCATCTGGTAAATGGGGTGTGAGGGAGAGAATTTGTTGAAATTGTGCCGATACACCCGATACTAAGGCCTGTAGTTTTTGCGACTTGTGCGTGCGGGGTAAAATGATGTTTGGGGAAATCTCTAGGCCATTGTCTTTTTCGATGATATCGGTAATGGCAGTCCGACACAGACCTTGTACTAAAAAGCGAATGCTGCCATCAGGCAAGTGCCACATGCGTTGAATTGTGGCTGCCGTGCCTGTATGATAAAGATCGTTGGCATGGGGCGTGTTCGTAGGCTGTCGCAACGTGACCAATGCAATGGGACTATTGGTTTTGAGTGCCCGAGAGACCAACTGGATGGTTTGGGGGCGTGTACTGGATAATTGGGCAGGCACCGCCGGATAGACCACTGTGTCACGCAGCGGAAAGACGGCTAAGCGAGGTGGTAGATCTGGGTGTTGGGGCGTGTTGGTTTGGGTTGGCATGGTTTTTATGTCTACGGGTGAGTGATTTGTTAAGAACCCCTAACAATAATGATCACGGGTTTAGAACGATGATTGGTTGGTCTCACGCGCACAGGCGCAGCAAAATTTGAGATACTTTTTTATTCGATGGGAATGCCTTTTGGAATAATGACCACACCATTAGGGGTCATTGAAAAACGTTTTTGATCCAAAGTGGCATCTACACCTATTTGGGTGTTGGATGGAATGTGCACACCCTCATCAACTATGGCTTTATGTAGACGTACATTTTTGCCAATGTGTACGCCTTCCATAAGCACTGAGTCAGAAACTTCAGAGCCTGGGCCAATGTGTACGCCAGGAGATAATATAGAACGCTCAACTTGTGCATCTTCAACGATACATCCTTGGGCAACGACCACACGAGATCGACCTTCTTGGCAAATATGTAGGCGCGATGGGGGATAGGTTGGGGTATGGGTACGAATAGGCCAGGTTGGGTCATATAAGTTGAAGTCTGGTGTGGCCGAGACAAGATCTATGTTGGCTTCCCAATACGCATCTAATAACCCAATGTCGCGCCAATAAACGGTGTCGTTACGGTTGGCGTGTTTAAAGTTGTAAGCAAAGACGCCCCCAGAGTCAACCATGTCTGGAATGATGTTTTTACCAAAATCATGTGCGGTATTTCGTTTGGCATCTTCAGATAACCACCGAACCAATGCGCAGGTGCTAAACACATAAATACCCATAGAAGCCAGTGCAAGGTCTGGATTGTCGGGGGTGGGTTTGGGTAGGCTGGGTTTTTCTTCAAAACCAATAACTCGGTTTTCTTGATCTATGGCCATGACGCCCAATTCTGTTGCCGTTTTGATCGGCACCTCGATACACGCAACGGTAAGGTCTGCGCCTTGATCGATGTGGAATTGTATCATACGGCTGTAATCCATCTTATAAACATGATCGCCCCCTAAAATGAGCACGTGCTCAGGGCGGGCTTTTTCAAGAATATCCACATTTTGAAAAATGGCGTCTGCCGTGCCGCGATACCAGCTGGTGGCCAATCGGAATTGTGGCGGCACGGTAAAGATATACTCATCCAATTCGGGGTTAAAAATAGACCAACCTCTTTGTAGGTGGCGGTCGAGTGTACTGGACATATATTGGGTGAGCACATACACCCGTCGCAGGCCCGAATTGAGACAATTAGACAGCGTAAAGTCAATAATGCGGTACATGCCGCCAAAGGGCACTGCGGGTTTTGCTTGGTTGCGTGTTAGGGGGTGTAGTCGTTCGCCTTGCCCGCCGGCAAGAATCATTGTGAGGGTGTTTTTGAGTAATTCAGACGTGTTGTTTGTAGGCATGGTTACTCTTTCTCATTGCGTTTGGCCAAAACATCTCGTATGGCATCTTTGAGTTCGGTGAGATCCGATGATTTGACCACATATGCATCAGCAGACCAGGTCAAATAATTATCTTTGTGATTGCTGTAAGCCGTGTTGAGAATAACAGGCAATTGGTTGTTAATTCCCAATATTTTGTTGAGGGCTTCAATGCCATCCATGCCTGGCATGTGAACATCGAGTACAAGCAAGTCTGGTGGGTTTTGTTGTACGCGTTCAATGGCTGCACGTGCATCGTGAACAACTTCAACTTGATAGCCTTCATCTGTGAGTTCTTGTTCGTAAAGCAATGCCAGATTGGTGTCGTCATCTGCAATGAGAATGGTTTTCATGGGGTTGCTCCTTCAGATGCCGTGACCTGGGGAATATGAATGAAAACAGAGGTGCCAAGGCCGGTTTGGCTTTGCACAGAAATATTGCCTCCGTGTCTTTCTACAATTTGTTTACAAATAGCCAATCCCAAACCTGTGCCTGTGCCTGTGGTTTTGGTCGTAAAATAGGGCGTGAACAGTTTTTCCTGTACATCCAATGCCATGCCTTCACCTGTGTCTCGAATTTCAATTTCGATTGTGAGATCTGGGTCGGTTAAACTTCTTATAAAAACGGTGAGATCGCCCCCCTCTGGCATGGCTTGATAAGCATTTTTGAGTAAATTGATGAGTACTTGTTTGAACTGATCAGGGTCAATAGATGTCTCGGGTAGATTTTCTTCTACATTTAAATGACAAACGATTTGCCGTTCTTCAAGGCCTTCGCCAATCATGTGATGAATATCGGTGATGAAATTAGGCAATGAGACCCATTTGCGCAACAAGGGTCGAGGCCGTGTGTAGTTGAGGATATCGGTAAGAAGCACTTCAAGGCGTGTCACTTCTTTGGCGATAATTTCTGCAGAAGCTTGGGTTCTTTTGGGGTCGGGGTTGCGCAAAAGGGATCGGGCAAAACCGCCAATGGTTGCCAAAGGGTTGCGAATTTCGTGTGCGATTTGAGCAGATAATTCGCCAATCACAGCCAGGCGTTCAGATTGTAAAAGATCTTTTTGGGTAAGTTCAAGCTGATTGATTTTGTCTTGCAGTTCTTGGTAAAGCCTCGCATTTTCAAATGCGAGAGCCGCATGACCTGCAAAGGCGCGCAAAAGATCAACACTGTCTTCTGTGATGGCAGAGCCGCTATAAAGATTGTCGGCTACAATGACGCCAATGGTTTGGTTGCGCGCAACCAAAGGGGTGACTACAAAGTGTTTGGAGCCCAATGCGGCCCATAAAGCGGGGCTGATGGTCAATGCATCTTCTTCTGTGATGGTAAAGGTTTGCTGCAAGCGCACTGCTTTGGCCAAGATGTCTTCCGAGTCATCCAGTGAAATCTGGATCTGAAGGGCCGCCTGAGACAATCGGGTGTCCATGGGGGAGTTTTGCTGATCGTATTGGGCTAAAATATCGTCCACGCTGGGGTTTCTATGGGCAAGCTCTGCCCAAATGCGGGAAGCTTCTTCTTGATTTGCTGGACCAACACCCATTTTGCCATTGAGCATGTTTGTTTCACGGTCAACTTGGAATAAGATAGCACGATTAAATCCAAGACCCGTACCTGCGGTAACACATGTCAAAATGCTATATAGCAGGCGATTTGTGTCCAAAATGCCTTGCATGGTCTGGCTAATTTGACGCAGGAGCGATGATTCGTAGGATTTTTCGATGCTTTCTGTGATGTCTTCGATTACGACCAGTGCCAAAGGTGCGTCGTGTGCGGTTTCCAAGCGGGTCATGAGTATTTCAACAACCCGATTGCGATAAGTACCCGTTGGCAATTTGATTCCTGTGAGATGGTGAGATTCACCTGTTTCAAATACGTGTGCCAATATTTCAAGGCCAGCTTCTGAAACCAAATAGGAAGTTGGGCGGCTTTCTTGCAGTGGCTTGGTTATGACATCTTGTGCTTGCAAACCATGATATTTGAGATATACACTGTTGGCAAAGACAACTTTGAGACTCGAATCGAGCAGTAAAATGGGCAGTGGAATGGTTTGTAATACCTGTTCGCTGAATTCTTTGAGTTCTCTCGTTTCTTGAAAAAGCCGCGCGTTGTAAATGACCCAGGCCAGTTGATCGGCCAGCACTTTGAGTGATTGCGCATCGGTTTGATCAAAACCTGACTTGTCCTGGCTGAGCACATCCAATGCCCCCAGTACATGATCTCCCGTTCGGATGGGCACACAAAGTTCGGCTTGGGTGTCTTTTTCTTCAGGAAAGGCGATGATACGACGGGGTTCATTTTGGGCATCATTGGTCAAAAATGGTGTGCCCGATGCTACAACAGTGCCTACAATTCCCAAACCGACTTCTTGGCGATATCCTTCGGGGAAGTTTTCTGCAAAGACGCCTGCGCCAGCACGCATGATCATTTGATTTGTCTCGGGTTCTACCAGATAAAGCGATACATGTTGATACCCGAAACTCTGTTGCACCTCATGCACTACGCGCCTGAAGATTTCGTTGGGCTCAAGTGTCGATATGACCATTTGTGCTACGTGGTTGATGGTGGCAAAGTGTGCCGATCGCTTCTTTTCTGCATCGAGTAGTTGCGCAATTTCTGTGTTGTGTTTGCGCAAATGGCTTTGTTCGCGTTTGGCAAGGGTGCGGTATCGTTTTTCGTGGTAATATTCAGATACTCGGAGCAATACTTCATCTAAGATATTTTCGCTGGCGTGTTTTTGCTCAAGCGGAATGTCTTGGGTGAAGCTTTGGAGTACTATGGTTCTCAGGCCCAACATGAGTCTGCCTGCTGCGTCGGGTGTAAATGTGTTGTGTGGATCAGATAAGATTTGTAAACGCAAATGTTGATAATCGCAGGGGTGTGCCAATTGTTCAATTATGAGATCGAGAAAACCAGAGAGATGGTGTAGGTCGGGTGTCTCTTCGTGGAGGTCTTCGCGTAGGATGATGGCTTTTTGGTTGTGGATGTAGTGCTGCAACGCAGGCAAAATGAGATCGCGTTTTTGCAAAAGAATTTCACGAAGTGTTTGCCAAGCAGCAGATGATGTGGCCTGAAGGATAGGAGACATACTAGTCAAAAGCTCTTTTGGAAATGAGGTAAGACCACACAAGTTCACCTGAATTATATCACGGAAATCTGGTTGTTGTCAAGGCAATTGCACTTGCGCTTTTGGTGCGAATCATAGAAAATTAAAGATTGTCTTTCTTCGGGTGAAATGCTTTTTAGAATTTCTGGCTTAAGGGCGATTTGTTTTTTACGCATGACCTAAGGATAACCCATGTCTAATTTAGCAGATTACAGCGTTTCGATCCTTGCAAGTTTGGGTGAAGGTATTTTGGCATTAGATCAGAACCGAAGGGTTGTGATGATCAATGCGTACTTGCTCAAATTACTTTCTTTAAAAAAAGAAGACATCATGGGGCAAATACCCGAATTAATATTTGCCGAACGCTCCGATCTTTTGCGCGTAATTGATGTGGGGTTTTCTCAAGGTGAATTGGTGACGGATGTTCATTTGGTCCATCACATGGCAGATGGTGGGTTGCAATACTTGCGTGTTGACACGTCGTTCTTAAATGCCCAAATACAGACGGGGTTGGTTCTGGCGGTGCGTGATGTTTCGGAAGTTAAACGCAGCGAATGGGAAATGGGACAGATTGAAAAAATGACAGCATTGGGGCGGTTGGCTGCATCTGTTGCTCATGAAGTTCGAAATCCACTGGGGGCAATTGACATTCAGCTTCAGCTTTTGGGTGAAGATCTCGATGCGGTGCCTGATGCATTGCGCCAGAAGCTTATAAGACGCCTGACCATTGCACAAACTGAGATGAAGCGCATGGATCGGATTGTGCATAATTTTTTGCGTTTTTCTCGTACGCCTCAATTGCATTTGGAAAATTTGATATTAAATGATGTGGTTGGCCATGTGTTCGAACTGGTTTCGCCAGAAGCACGTGAGCGCAATATTAAATTGCTATTGGAGTTGGCCCATGATGTGCCTGCCATTGATGGAGATGAAGATCAGTTGGCACAAGCCGTGTTGAATATGACTATAAATGCATTTCAGTCTATGGTAGGTGGGGGGCAGTTTGTTGCACGTACTTGGGTAGACTTAGAAGCCAATCAAGTCTGCTTGGCTTTGTCTGATACGGGGTGTGGGATTTTGGATACTGAAATTGACCGTATTTTTGAATTTTATTATACGACCAAAGATGAAGGCACTGGGTTGGGGTTGTCTATTGTGCAGCGGATTATTTATCAACATGGTGGACATTTGGATGTGGACAGTCGTGTGGGTGAAGGCACGACATTTTATATTTATCTTCCTGTGTCTGGAAAACAGAAGGATGTTGACAATAAAGGCGGTTTATGATGCAAGCGGGTAAGATTCGAGTTTTAGTGGCCGATGATGAATATTACATTTGTGAAGGCTTAAAAGAGGTACTGACCAAAGAGGGGTATGTGGTTGATGTGGCACACGATGGGCTTGAAGCCGAATCGTGTCTAAGGAACAATATTTATCACGCGACTATTTTTGATCTCAAGATGCCTGGGCGAGATGGTTTATATCTGCTGCAGTTTGTGCACGATTCAAGTCCCGATACCGGTGTGATCATGATTACAGCTTTTGGTGATGTTGAAACGGCAGTTGACGCGATGCGCCAAGGCGCATACGACTATTTGACGAAGCCTGTCGATTTGAAACGATTGCGTTTGTCTTTGCAACATTTGTTAGATCGACAGGCGTTAGTAGCAGAGAACAAAGAACTGCGCGCCCGCTTGGATTCTACTGAGACATTTGGTGAAATTGTTCATCGCAGTGCAGTGATGTCCCAAGTTTGCGATGTAATTAGGCTGGCGGCTATGACGGATGTGCCTGTTTTGGTAACAGGTGATACCGGAACAGGGAAGGAGTTGGTGGCACGTGCCATTCATCAGCGTAGTTCGCGGCATAAGGAACCTTTGATCGCAATGAATTGTGGTGCATTTTCTGAGTCGTTGTTTGAGGCCGAATTGTTTGGCTATGTGAAAGGTGCGTTTACTGGGGCTGATAGTAATAAAAACGGGCATTTTGCAGCAGCAGAAGGAGGGACCTTGTTTTTTGACGAGGTCGGCGAAATCCCTTTGACCCATCAGGTGGATTTGCTTCGTGTTTTAGAGGAGAAGGCCTATCGACCTGTTGGAAGTACGCAGAATGTTAAAATGAATGTGCGCACCATTTTTGCAACCAATCGCAACTTGGAATTGGAAGTTTCAGAAGGTCGCTTTCGCGAGGATCTCTATTATCGGTTGAATGTGGTTCCTATACGTTTGCCACATCTGCGAGACCGACATGAAGATATCCCTTTGTTGGTAGAGACTTTTTTGGATCAACTTTGTGCATTGCACCATAAATTTCGAAAACAATTAGACGCCGATGCCATGCAGCAGATGCTCACCTATGAATGGCCCGGTAATGTGCGAGAATTGAAGAATACCATTGAACGGTTGGTTGTGACTTGCCCTGACAATGATGTCAAATTTTCCCAGTTGCCAAGCCGTATTCGGGCAGCCATTGAAGAACCGAAGACAGTTGCCTTAAAAGCAGGTATGTCACTGGAGGCAGCTGAGCGCATTTTAATTTCTGATACTTTGCAGAATATTACGTCAAACCGCAAGGAGGCAGCACAGTTATTGGGCATCAGTTTGCGTGCCTTGCAGTACAAGATTAAGAAGTATGATTTACGTTAAAAGCGCGATGGCACAGTTTTGAAAGGACAAGTGCAATTATTGCATGGATTTAAAAAAGGCAAGTGCAATTATTGCGCTTATACCCGTGTAAAAGGACTCTGTTGGTTTACATGCACGACACTTTTGTATGTTTAATAATAAGTTACAGTTATACAGAAATTGTGGCATTCATGTTGCTCTTTCATGACAATGTGTAGAACTATACGGATCTTGAGAATTGAGAATAATTCTCGGGCGTTTTATAACAGATTATTTATAAATGACTTATTTTTTTTTGTTTGGAACTGTTGTCGGTTGTGGGTGCAATTTGTGCATCTTGAAGATGGATCAAAGCTGTTGGAGGCTGTTGTGGCGCAAGAATTGGTTGATATACAGAATCAGGATTTGGGCATACCCTTTTGCATTGATGCCGCTTTGATGATCCCTAAGCTACGGTCACAAGATCGAATGGGGGCCATTAAGGAACTGGTTGACCGGCTTTATCAATCTGGACATGTGACAGATAGCTTGCGTTTCTTGCAAGTCGTCTTAGATCGTGAAGACTTGGAAAGTACGGTTTTGGGCAAAGGTGTGGCATTGCCACATGCCCGTTGTCGGTCTGTTGCACAACCGAGTTTGGCGTTAGGTATTTCTCAAGCAGGCATTTCATTTCACTCAGAAGCATATCCCAACCCCGTTCATGTTGTTTGCATGTTGGCTATGCCCGAGGCTGTTCCTGTCGTTTATTTGCCTTTCTTGGGGCAATTGGCAGAAGTTTTTCAAGCTCCGGAGTTTCATGAAAGTTTGTTGGCTTGTCAAACACCTGTAGATATGAAACACTTTTTTATGCGTAGTTTATCGCGTGTTTGTGATAGGCGTTTTACGCCTTCTTTTATTGTGTCTAAAGCGTTGGTTTATTAACCCCTTTAAACCAGGAGGTTTTCCTTGGCTGGTATCATGATTCAAGACAGTGAGTCGCTGGATCTCTATTTGAGAGATATTGCTTCGTCTGAGCCGTTGTCTGGGGCCGAAGAGATTGAATTGGCCAAAAAAATTCGAAAAGGATGCCAACGATCTAGAGACAAGCTGGTAGCAGCCAATCTGCGCTTTGTCGTGAGTGTTGCTCGCGAGTATCAAAATCATGGGGTACCCCTTGCCGATTTGATTAGTGCGGGCAATATGGGTTTGATGACAGCGGCCGAACGATTTGATGGGACACGCGGTTTTAAATTTATCTCTTATGCAGTGTGGTGGATTCGCCAAGCTATTCATCAAAGCTTGGCGCAAGATTCACGCGTTGTTCGTTTGCCTATTAATCGCATAGATTTACTCCACAACATTTCCAAAGTATCTCGTGAGTTGCGCCAGATAAATGAGAAAGAACCAGAACCTGAGGTGATTGCCAAGGAACTCGGAGTTTCGGTCGAAATGGTCCAAGATACCCTGATGCGCGCACGTGATGTTTGGTCATTAGATGCCTCTTTTCGCGAGGATGATGACCATAGTTTATTGCATATCTTAGCAGATGGCACACAAAAAGCCCCAGATGAAGAGGTCGTTGAAAATTCTGTGCGCGTACAGGTTGAAGACATACTAGAGTCTTTGGACGCGCGTGAAGCTGAGGTGTTGCGATTGTATTTTGGTTTGGGTGATGAGGAACCCTTGACGCTGGAAGAAATTGGCGTTAGGTTTAATCTGACACGGGAACGTGTGCGTCAGATTAAGGAAAAAGCTTTGCGCCGTTTGCGTCATCCACGTCGTCGGGCTGCACTTGAACCATTGATGGAAGCCAATTAAGGTTGATGATTTTATGAAAAGGGCACTTTCGAGTGCCCTTTTTTTATGCGCCAAATGAAAAAAGGCGTATATTTGATATGTGCATTGCTGTGGTTGTTTTGTAAGTGTATAAAAAATAGGAATTTGAGTGTTAATGTTAGGTGCTTGCTTGCTTGACAAAACTTTCAGACAGGTTTATATTGTAAGCGAAAGGGGGTGAGATAATGCCCAATAAAGCAGAATTAATTGCTGCAGTTGCAGAGCAGGCAGGTCTTTCAGCTAAAGATGCTGGTGCTGCGCTTGATGCTGTGGTTGGTGAAATAACAAAT
>Ga0115002_10009269_pt1 | contig 10778 bp, 8 predicted proteins | sample ArcticOcean_MG_C_8_FD_89576 | JGI IMG/M metagenome (GOLD analysis project Ga0115002, IMG submission 89576) | Marine microbial communities from western Arctic Ocean - ArcticOcean_MG_CB11_86 | ecosystem: Environmental > Aquatic > Marine > Oceanic | place: Arctic Ocean: Canada Basin | collected... | reverse complement strand
TAATGGAAAGTGCTTTTTGGTAATAACCAATTGCTTCGGAGTAACGTCTCTGGTCATAATACTCTAGACCAAGATGTACCCATGCATTCTCCGATTGGGGATTCGTCTGGACCCACTGGTTGTAAAAAACAAAGTTGTTCTCAAAATAATATCCCCTCACCCAGCTCATAGCCGTCAACATCAACATAACGATTGTCGCGATAATCAGATAAAGTTTTCGAAACGTGAAGGATTCCCAATAGTGGCTGGCCAGCATGGCGATGATACCAACTGGTGCCAATGCCGCCAGAAACACATAGCGTTCCGAGAACATGCATTCTTGTTTTAGTAGATTTGCTGTCGGTAATAACGCCAGAAAGAACCAGCAAATCCAGAAACAGACTGGTTGACAGAACGATTCTCGATTTTTCACTATCACGAAAATCATTCCCGCCAACATCAACAAGCTGAATACCAATCGAGTTTTAGAGAACCAAATTTCTTGCGGTGGTTCATAAACCAGATGCACGAATGGAACAAATATCGTTTGTAAAGCATAGATGAAAGAATAAATTGGCTGCATTGGATTTCCCAAAACGGCAACCTCAACCTCCGTTCCGCGAAACAGCACCCAGCGGATACAGAGGTAAACTACGGTCACAGTTGCTATAGGAAAGTATCGTCTGATCCATACTCGATAATCTTTCATCGGAGAGTTAATGGAGATTTGAAACGTATCGGCGACGACAAAAATAATGGGGACGACAATCGCCTGTTCTTTGGACAGTAAGGCGAAAGCATAAGAGCCCACCGCCAACCAGTAGAAATTTCGATTTCCTTTGAGAAAAGAACAAACTGAAAGCAAAATAAACGCCGTTGGCAGTAACGTTTCGCGCCCAGAAGAAATCGGATAGACGCAAGAAGAGGCAGCAGGGTGTAACACAAATATGGCGGCAGCAATCAACGCGGGTGGATGCTTAATTTTGAATGTGGGAATTCGCAGCAGACAATAAGCAAGCCCACCCGTGACGCCAATCAGTAGAGCGTTAAAACCATGAAACCACCAGGCGTGATTTCCATGGATGGTTTTTTGCAAAAGAAGTGTGAAACGAGTCACTGGACGGTAATAGGGCAATACAGGAAAACTTGGTTCGCTGAAAATTTGGAAAAAATCACCGGCTACTTCTAAAGGCTGCTGAGCGAGAATCGATTCCGCATCATCATAAACGAAACCATTGCCTGAGAACGAACCGTAAAGTAAGGTCACTCCTATCAGGACCGCCAGCAGGCTCAAAGACTGTTGTGAGATCTTCATCAGAATTGGACTTTTTCAAAACTTCAGCAGAGACATAAAAAAACTTCCAGGAACGAAAAACAATTCCTGGAAGTCTAGTTTTGTTAGCAAATGAAATGGCAGGACCAATTTTTACGGAATACTGACGACCTGTTGGTCGTTGAAAGTGTGGATTCGATACCAAATGTTCCCGTCAATACTATCCGAAATGAAATGGACTGACCCGTCTAACGCCAAAGCATGAACGCCGCCAGCATGCCAACTGCGTGCTATGCCGGAGTTTGAACCACCTGTACTTGTCCCATTGCAGCCGTTCGGGGTTGAGACGTCTCTGATCGCGTAAGCGGTGTTACCAATTTGAGGCTTGGCCCAGCCCCCTTTTGCTTGGCTAGAACTGTAAGGCACACATTGCCCACCGACGATCCTCTTGGTGCGATTTTGTGCAAATTCAGAAAACACAATCGTATTTGATGTACCGTCGACAATATGCTTGAGCCTTACGATTGGATGGGTCAATGCTGTTCCAGCTTCGTTCAACTGTCCGTTGCGTTCGGCGAATACTCCAGATGCACCGTGCAGGCCGCATAATCCATACGGATGCTGTGATCCGGCCGCCGGGTAGTTGTGGGGTGAAAGTGTTGAACCTTCTGTCAATCGGTTGTCACTGGGGCAAATGAAGACGGAAATTTTGGTTCTGACTGCGGCGGCATTGATAGGATCGTCGTAGCGCAAACTCATATCGATTAAATTGTAAACGGTTGCCTGATCGAGAAACGGAAGTAGCTTGGTATGCACCGTATGAAAGCTATGCGGAATTCCGGTTGTGTTGTAGGCCGTCGCACCATAGGCACCACAACAGCAGCCGCGACCATTGGGAGAGATAACAACGCGTGGGAACGTACCTGCTGTCATGTCAAGGTAATTGTGCAGTGCCAGACCGATTTGTTTCATGTTGTTTTTGCAGGTTGAACGGCGCGCCGCTTCCCTGGCTTGCTGAACCGCAGGCAGCAACAGCGCGATTAAGATGGCAATAATCGCGATGACCACCAAGAGTTCAATGAGTGTAAACGCTCTTCGTTTCATGGTATCTCCCCTTGTAAATAAGTAAAACTATTGCAAAACGTCAAATCTCAAAAGCAGTGAGACTGTAATAGATAAAGTTTTTAGAGATTACTTTGAGCTCAAATCGAAATCAAAAGTTGTATTCCCTTCGGCGACAACCGCAGTGAGTTCACTGTCCATACCATATTTTTCATAAGGGCCTTCATCAAGGGCAGCTGCCCCTTCTTCATCGGCCTCTCCCTTTTCTGGTTCTGAAACCGAAACGCCATATGTCGCAAAATAGACACCGGAAATGGTGTAGGCTCCGCTTGCATCGGTTGTCGCACCAAAACTGGACGCTTCCGCGGGAGCCCCTCCACCTTGACGACTGAAAATGATTTCAACCCCGGCTGCAGGTTTATCATCCATGCTGACTTTCCCAGTGATTTCAACGGAAGAGCCCAGATCAATTGTGGGGTCTCCGCCTCCACAACCAAGGGTCACACAGCAAGCGACAACAGCCACCAAGAAATAGATCTGCCTCACGGAATACTCCAATAATAGAATAATAGGACATGTACTTCCAGAAACTTAGCTAAGAACGCAAATTCAGTATCACTTAACTTCGACGGATTGTCAATGAGATTAAAGAAAAATTCGAGGAAATTTTCTAATTTCATAGGTTGAAACCTTTTGTGTTCAAAGCTTTTATAACACGAAAAGATTTCGTAATGGGGTAGCGTTTAGCTGCAAGGGCGCAATCAATTCGAAATTGCTGACTGAACTAGAGGTGTGACCACTTTGCTTGGGTAGATGACCGTGTTGTAGTCGCCTGGGCGGACAAGGCGCCCAGGCTCATTTTTCCCTTCTTCGGACTCATCAAAACAAGATGGACGGAGCACTAGAGCGCATTGCGATTATCACTAGCGCGATGGAGGAGGAGTAGGTAAGTTACGCGAGACTCAAACCAAGGAGGTGTTTCGTGGAGGCTTATTCAAAAGAATTCCGTCGTGATGTGTTGCGGGCTTGTGATGAAGGCGCAGGCACTCGGGCTGTCGCCTTGCATTTTGATGTGAGTGAATCGTGGGTTCGTCGCGTCAAGCAGGAACGTCGGGAGCAAGGGGAAACGGCTCCCTCGACGACCCGCAACCGAAAGAAGAAATGGGAGGCCTATCAAGATCGCATCGACGGGAGCGTCGCTGGTGTACTTGCCGCCTTACAGTCCAGACTTCAATCCGATCGAACTGGTGTTTTCGAAATTCAAATGGCTGCTTCGAAGTACTGCTGACCGAACGGTCGAATCGTTATGGAAGACGTGTGGGAGATTGCTCGACCAATTCAGCGAGACCGAATGTCGCAACTACTTCCGCCACTGCGGATGCGCTATAAATAACAGCAATGCGATCTAGAGCGCATCAAGTTTAACTCTAGCGTCTTCGAATCTTGTATTATTGTCTCAAATGTTTCGCCAGCCGCTACAGTTAAACTAGACTGGGTCTAGGCTCATTCGAGAAACCCGGGAACATCTTTTTTTAACCACTCATAAATTGCGGAAGCGGCGATTTGATGTGCAGTTCCGTTTGGGTGATGGTCGGTCGGATGAACCCAGAGGTCGGCGGTCTTCTGTCCTCGGAACGCATCCATCAGATCAAGCACGGGAATGCCCGCATGCTCTGCAATCGATTTGACTTGATCGTGAATTGCTTGTAAGGGGTAGCCTGTTTCAAAACCTTCCAGCAAGGGGTAGAGTATCAGCACGTTTTGGCAATCGGGAATTTGGGGGATGAACTGGATGGCTTCTTTGAAAATTTGAAGATTGTTCTGATTGTGACGTGGGTCATAAAGGTCGAGATACCATTGGATTGTCTCTTGTTTGATCTTGTTCATTGCAATCGGAGAGTTGATGAATTGAAACGATTTCAAGTGCCCGCTATGCCAATTTTGTTGATTGTATTTTTGTAGATAGACATCTCGAATTTGCACGAGATCGTTGATGTATTTTTGACGCCCAGCTAGTTTCGGAGCGGCAGCGATATCATTGGGGATGAAGACAATGATCCCCCGGCTACAATGTCCCTCGCGGGCAATTGTGGTCAAGATATCGAGTTCCTGAAGAGTATCGAAGCCCATTTGGCCTCCGTTGATAATTTCGACTGACTTGCCTGCCAGCCCCTCCAATTGTCGAACAAGTGTTTTCTCGACGGGAACTCCTTCTCCAAACACAAAGGAATCGCCAACGCAGACGATCCGTAAAACATCTTTCGGAGGAAATTCTGGGTAGTCCCGATCTCGAATTCCCTTAAACGAATGCTCGTACTTGACACACCAGGGGGTCTTGTTGACTTGTTCGATCGGCAAGGTTTTTGGTTCTAAAGTGTAAGTTTTTAGTTGCCAGTCTCCTTGAGTCAATTTTGGTAAAGGCTCGAACTCTCCATGAGGATTGTCGGGATAACAGTGGTAATAAACATCGCCTGAAGAAGAACGGTCTACGAGGTGCCTTTTTGAAATTAATGCAGGCGGCGTAAGATTGAAGAGCCGGACCAGAATTTCAACGGTGAACAGACTCAACAGAATCCCCAAGACCAATGCACCCGCGCGAAAAGATAGTTTTCTATCTTTTGTTGGTGGACGTTTTCCTGTAACCGAAGACTTAATTTGTGTGTCCTGGTCTTGGCTATCAGGTAGATTGATGGAGTTTGAAGGTTCACTCATAATTGAATTGGAAAAGGTTGGAGAAACGTGTTGCTGATTCGCGAATTTCAAGCCTAGAGAGTTTATTTCTGATAGAGTTCAAGTCTATTTTTTATGTCGATTGCCGCCTCTGAATTTTCCGGGACCAACGTCAAGGCTATTTTCAATGCTTCAAGGGCCTCTGCCTTACGGTTCGTTCCATGTAACGATTGTGCCAAATTATAATGCGCGGGGGCAAAAGTTGCGTTGTACTGAATTGCTTGTTCAAATTGCGAGATTGCTTGGATGTGTCGGTTATTTTCTTGATGCATTGCCCCAGCGAGATTATGAATTAACGTGAGTTCATGCTTCACTTTCTGAATTTGCTCTAGATCATTCTTCTGTTGAGACTCTTCCAGCGATGAGCGAAATAGAATCATCGCTTTCTCAATTTCGTTATTCTTCGCTGCAATCAAACCTAGATTGTAATCAACGGTTGAATCAATGTGGCCAATCTCTTTGAAAAGTTCAAACTCAATTTGGGCGTTTGCGATCTGGTCTGTTTGCAGAAACATATAGCCTAGGCTTTTATGGGCAAGAGGGTAGTTCGGTTTAAATCGTAATGCCAACCGATAATACCGGATTGCCTCTTCATGTTTATTATCGTTGCGTGCTAGGTTTCCCAACCCAAGCCAAGCCTCCGAGAACTTCGGTCGTACTCTTAAAGCTTCGCTATAATGATGAAAAGCATCCTTGTCACGCGAATGGGATTCGTAATAAGTCGCCAGCTCAAAATGGCTTTTGGAGTTGTTGGGATCAAATTCAATCGCTTTCTGATAGTAGTCAAATGCTTTTTCAGTTTGCCCCAGTCGCATTGAAGCAATCCCTAAATTATGATTGATCCCTGAGTCTTCAGGCATGATCGACAAAGCACGTAGGAAATGTTGTTCGGCTTCTTTGAAATTTCCAGTTGTTTCTAAAAGATGTCCCAATTGCTGATGCGACATAAAGCTTCGAGGATTCAACTTTAGACAGTGGCCAAAAAAAGTATCGTCATTTTTCCAGACCGCCGTTTGAAAGAAACTTAGGACAGAAAACAGCGACAAGGCAAGATAGGCCAGCCGCATTGTCATTTTTTTCTGTGAAATTGATAAGAACCATGTAAGAGCCAACGCTGGCCCTAACATCGAGAGATAAACATACCGGTCAGCCACCGAAGAGATGTATTGGTAGGCGAAAGGGACGATTCCCAGCACAGGAAGCACCCCGGCAATGAAAATGGCATACGAAGTCAACCAAATTTTCCGATGATTTAGGAAGCAAATCACCAACAATAAAGCACAAGGTGCAAGCCAGGTGCAGTAGGTCCATTTTGTTTGAATGAGGTAACTGATGTTTCTTCCGTAATCGAACATCAGCGGGTAGGGGGAGAGAAACTTTCCCAGATAAAAAGTCAAGGAATCTCCAGCAATAAACGGCCTGAACCAAAGTGGACTTTCAAAAATAAGTTCCGCCTGTTCGTTTCGATTGATGACTGCCATCACAAACGCAATAACAAACCAGATCCACAGCCACTTGAATAGCCTTCTTAGCTGGTATGGAAAAAAGCCCCATGTGAGAATGACAACGATTAACGGTGAAACAACTGAAGTGGGTTTGGCAAGCAGGGAGAGCAGAAAACAAATTGTTGCCAGAACAAGGGTTCGGCTTGAGGTCTGGAAACCCGTTTTGCAAATAGTTTCCTTGGTTGTTAATTCCACATGTGATGGACCAGCCACATGTGATAGATCAGAAGGGGCAGTAGCAGCTTGAACAACGACTTTAAGAGCGAGATAGATTGCAGTGAGAGCGAACAACCCGCTAAGCAAGCCGCGTGTCTCACTGATCCATGCGACCGATTCTACTTGCAGGGGGTGCAGCAAAAACAATAAACCTCCCATGCAGGCTGCGCGTCGATCAGAGATAATCAACTTGAGAATTCTAAATATCTGAAGCGAATTCGCACAATGCAGTAGCAAACAGATAATATGAAACAGGTAGGGCGCTAATTCAATTCCGTCCCGAGGAAACAACCATCGAGTCAGCAAGACTTCAATTGCAAAAAAAGAATAGCTTAAAGGAATGTAAAGTCCCTCGTATGGTTCTGCCCAAATTGCTAGAAAGCTGTCTATTGTGACGGGGTTTAAATGGGGATTATGAAGTAGATGTAAATCGTCATCCCAGTGCAGTAAGTCGTACGGCACACTGCGCGAGAAAACCAATATGGTAACGATGAAATAGAAGAAGCCGACACCGATCCTAAAATGTCTCTTGGGCGTTGAAGCGAGGTTTTTGGTTCTCCCTGTAGGTTGTTGGGAATTCTCAGACATCGTTGATTCTCTGAGTGTTCATTTTACTGTACATATCACGCGGACAATTGTTGAGGGATGAGTAAGACTTGTTATCATAAAACAAACGAGTTAGTTTCAGCTTCTCAAACATCAGCTGACAATTCAAGTGAGGAGATAGCCCTTCGTTCTCTACCAAGTCGATTCATGGTTGGGGAAGCAGGTCGTGGAACAAGCCCGATAGTATTGATACAATCAGATGCTTCTCGTAATCGGAACCCGTTGAGAGATTTATTGTTGCGTAAACAAACTCTGCTGATTTCTGGAGCCATCGGTTTGTTGGTTGGAATTTGGTTTGTCAACTTTACTATCGGTTGGCAGGTTCGATCCAGTTCTGAGTCACGCATCGCACGTGCGAATACGATTCTTCTCAATCGAAGGCCAAACGAGGCGGTGACAGAGCTAACTTGGCTGCTTAAGTACGATCCCAAAAATAGCAAAGCTCGATTTGCTTTGGGGCGGGCATACCTGGAGATGAAAAAGTATCAATCGGCAATAGATGCTTTCTCTACGATCCCTGAAGATTCTGCATTGTATCGGCTAGCTTCCATCAATGCTGCAAAATGTTACATCAACTCGGCCAAAATGGATCTAGCCGAACAGGTGCTGAGAAAACTATTGGCCATCTACCCCAACTCAGAAGAGGCCAGAACGGAGCTTCAATGGTTGTACTTCAATCAGTTTCGCCTGCGCGAGTTTCAAGAGCTATTGATACAAGGTCTTCCGCATTCCACAAACCGATATTTGCTGCTTTATCACTTGTTGGCGATGGAGTCTAAACCTCCCATTGCACAAGAATCGATTAGAGTGTTGAAACAAATCGACGAGGCTCAACCGGGGCAAATTTCGATTACGTTAGCATTGGGAAATTGTTACTGGAAACTTGGGAAGACTGAAATCGCACGAGGTCTGATAGAGAAATCGAGAAATATCAATTCCGATCATCTTGAGGCGTTTCTCGTCGCAGCTGAGTTTTATTTGGAATTGGGCGATCTCGAAAAATGTAAAGCTTTTTTCCAGCCACAGCCGAAGAACCATTCGATTCTTCGGCAGAAGACTGAAAAAGATGATAGATGGCATTGGCTTGTCAGCCGTTATTATTTTCAGCAGAACGACCATCGAAATGCTCTTGAATCGATTCGCATCGCATTGAAACTCAACCCAAAAGAGATCAAGTACGTTCAACATTTGGGCATCGTTCTGCAATCAATGGGTAAATCGAAGACAGCCTACGAACATTTTCAACAGGTCAAAGTGTTGGCAAAAAGCCGCCGAGAGTTGTATATGATATTCTCCAGTGGCGCACTGGAAAACCCGACGCCTGAACTATGTTTGCAGATTGCCTTTCACTGTAACGTTTTAGGCAAAGGCATTCAGGCTCGTGAATGGACTCGCCTGGCATCGGTGATTCAACAAAATCAATCCTGAAATCTATCCAACTTGTCTGACGATATATTAATTGAGCTCATGAACTTACACATTAATCCACTCAGTCGCGAAACTCTTAAAGCCGACGAGACAATTCTATCTCGCCCGACAAGGTATCCTCTTGCGAGTTTTGCCTTTCTTCTGTTCGTTCATGTATTGGGGTGCGGCGGCGAAACTTCAACAGAACCTTCCGTACAACTAGCACAGGTAACAGATGAATTGCCTGCTATTCACGAGCCGATCCCGTCTCCTTTTCGGTTCACTTCAATCTCACAAGAAGCCGGGATCGATTTCACCTATTATGGCAGCCCGAGTGCTCAGCATTATATGATTGAGCAAAATGGGGGAGGAGTCGCCTTATTTGATTTTGACAACGATCAGCAGTTGGATATTTTTTTTGCAAATGGATCCCATTTCGATTTCCCGGCTAATCAAGCCAACCAATTTCACCATCTCTATCGCTCTTCGACCTTGAATGGAAAAAAATTAAAGTTTGAAAATGTCTCCTCGCAAGCGGGAGTCATGACTGCTGATTTTGGAATGGGTGTGGCTTGTGGCGACTTCGATAATGATGGGTTTGTCGATTTATACTTATGCACTTACGGTCAAAATCGTTTTTGGAAGAACAATGGTGATGGCACGTTTACTGAAATATCTGACTGGACGGATACGGGAGACGATCATTGGGGGACGAGTGCTGCCTTCGCCGATCTTGATGGTGATGGTGACCTGGATCTCTATGTTGTCAATTATGTCGATTACTCTCAGCACGATCATCCCTGCTACACAGGGCTTAATTCTCAACGTGTCCAAATTTCTTGCGGTCCAATAGGAAGGGCAGCCCAGGCTGATATCCTTTATGAGAATTTGGGGAACGGAAAATTCTTGAATGTCTCAAAACAAACGGGAGTCTCGCCAGAGCAAGCCGGTAAAGGTCTGGCAGTACAAATTGTCGATCTCGACCATGATGGCTTGCTTGATGTTTTCGTTGCGAATGATACGACAGAAAACTTTTTACTACACAATTTGGGTAATCTGAACTTCGAAGAACAGGGACTCGTGAAAGGGCTTGCTATGGGCGACGAAGGGTTGCCTCAATCATCAATGGGAATCGCCTGTGCCGATTTTAATGTGAATGGCCACTTTGATCTCTTCGTCACTAATTTTGAAAACTCGATCAATGATTTTTATGTAGGGACAGATTCAGGAGGGTTTTTAGCAACCAATTCTCATTTAGGATTAGACACAACATCACGTCCAATGCTTGCTTTTGGAACTGTCTTCGCAGATTTTGATTTGGACTTCTGGCCTGATCTATTTGTCGCCAATGGGCACATTTGGGATCTCAATCAGTTTGAAACCGAGCACGAGTATGAAATGTTCCAGCAACTTTTTCATAATGAATCGGGGAAAAGATTCCGAGACGTCTCATTCAATTCAGGGTCATACTTCCAATCTAAATTGCTTGGCAGAGCCGTTGCCACGGGAGACATCGACAATGACGGCGATGCTGATCTCGTCACATCCCATGAGATGAAGTCAGCTGAAATATTACGGAATGATAGTGTGCGGCAAGGAAACAGCGTTCGCATAAAACTCATAGGCATCTATGCAGCTCGCCAACCCTTGGGGATTACGGTCAATGTGAGTCTTGGAGAAATCAAACAAACTATGACCATTCCCTCTGGAGGCAGCTTTCAGTCGTCGAGTGATCCCAGAATCATCATTCCCATCGGTCAGGCTGAAATAATTGATTCCGTCACAGTAATTTGGCCAGGCGGACAGAAAGAACAATGGAACAATCTCACTGTTCGAAGTGTAATACTACTTTTACAAGGGACCGGTAATGGTGCTTTGTCCGAAATTCTGACCTTACCCCCGTGACTAGTACCAGTGATTATGAGAGAATCCATCCCGGGCAAAGCCCGGAAAGGATTTTTTAAAATGCCTCAGAAACGTTATGGTGTTGACCAGATTAT
>Ga0115002_10009267_pt1 | contig 10778 bp, 15 predicted proteins | sample ArcticOcean_MG_C_8_FD_89576 | JGI IMG/M metagenome (GOLD analysis project Ga0115002, IMG submission 89576) | Marine microbial communities from western Arctic Ocean - ArcticOcean_MG_CB11_86 | ecosystem: Environmental > Aquatic > Marine > Oceanic | place: Arctic Ocean: Canada Basin | collected... | reverse complement strand
TGGCAGAGTCTGCTGTTTTTTTCGGCGAGCGGCAAAGGGGAAGGGCGGAGCAGCACTATTCCTGGTTGATGGTGGCGAGGAGGGCACTGCGCTGGAGCTTGCCGTTGCGCGTGCGCGGGAGGTGGTCCATGAAGTGGTATTCGTGAGGTTGCTTGTAGACGGCGAGGTGCTGGGCGGCGTGAGCTCGGAGTGCGGTCTCATCGACGGCGCCCGGGGTGGTGGGGACGATGCAGGCGCTGACGATGGTCTTGGTTTCGTCGAGGCGGCGGGCGATGACGGCGGATTCGGAGACGTTGGGGTGGGATTCGAGTGCGGCTTCGATTTCGACGGGGGAGAGGCGGTAACCGAAGGATTTGATGACGTCATCGGCGCGGCCGTGGAACCAGAGGTAGCCATCTTCGTCGATGGAGGCGCGATCACCACCGATGAACCAGTCGCCGCGGGAGACGGCGTCGTCTTCTTCGGGTCGGTTCCAGTAGTGGAGCATGAGGCCGGGGTCTGAGCGATGGACGGCGAGGAGGCCGGCCTCGCCAGTCGGGAGAGGTTCGGTGGAGTTGCTGTCTTCGGGGAGTATGGCAACTCGTCGGCCGGGCTGGGGGCGGCCGGGTGAGCCGGAGCGGACGGGGGTGACGGGGCCGGAGGAGATGTAGGTGCTAATTTCGGTCATGCCGAGCGATTCGTACATTTCGGTGCCGATACGCTGCTGCCATTCCTGTCGGAGGGCGGGGGTGAGGGCTTCGCCGGCGCAGAGTACGTGGCGGAGCGAGGAGAGGTTGTGGTCCTGGGGGTTGCCGTACTTGAGGAGTTGTCTGTAAACGGTGGGGACGGCGATGAAGATAGTGACGCCGAGGCGTTCGATGACTGATGGCCAGACGTCCGGGGTGGTGGTGCCGCCTCTAAGGACGGCGTGTGCGCCGGCGGCCCAAGCGTCCATGAGGCCGACGCCGAGGGTGTAGGACCAGTTGAGAGTGCCGGCGTGAAGGGTGATGTCGGTGGGTTCGAATCCTTGCCACCCTTGGCGCATGAGTGCACGGCCACGGACGGTGCGGTGGGCGTGGATGACTCCCTTTGGGTGGGAAGTGGTACCCGAGGTGTAGATGAGGAAAGCGGGGTCTTCGGCGTCTGTTTCTGGGAGTGCGGTGGTGCCGTCGAGGATTTCGAGTTCGTGTTCGAGGATTTCGATGCCTTCGAATCCAGGGAGTTGGCCGTCTGGGCCACGAACGATGGCAGTGGCCTGAGAGTCCTGGAGAAGGAAGATAATTTCTTCTTCGGTGAGCTGAGGTGAGGCAGGGATGGGGAGGAGGCCGGCGACGGTGGCTCCGAAGAAGGCGAAGGCGTATTCGGGCGAATGGGGGAGTCGGATGAGGAGTCGGTCACCGGGTTGGAGGCCACGGTCGAGGAGGCCTCGGCCGATGGATTGGATTCGGTCCCAGGTTTGTTCATAGGTCCAGGTGCGGTCTTCGGTGTCGGGGTCGACGAAGGTGAAGGCAGGACGGGAGGCGGTGGTGTGGTCTTCGGCCCAGCGGGCTAGGCAGTGGCGGGCGAGGTTGAGGGGCTGGGGGGATTCATTCGGCATGCGGGGAAGTGTAGCGGGAGTTGAGGCTGGGGTTGGGGGTGAAATTGAGAATGAGCCTGCGGCACGGGTTGTCAGGCGCTTCGTGCGGCCTGTTGGTTGCCTTCGGCTGCAGGGAGTCGGAGTTGTTTGAGGTGATGTGAGGTAGGGCTGCCTTGAGCGGGAAGCATTGTTCCGATTCAGTCGTTCGTTGGGGGCGAGCGTTTATAACACCCCCGGCACGGGGGGATCAGCCCTGTAGCCGCTGAAGCCTCCCAATATTGGTTGCTGTGTGTTTCGGGGTGTTATGCGGGGTACGTGATTCGTCGGGGCATCTGGCTAAAGGGTTTGTTCGAGGATGGCAGACATGGGGCCGATTGAGGTGGGGATGCGGGGATCTGCACCGTGGGAGTGAATTTGGTTTTGGTGGGATTCACATTGTTCTTTGGTGGCGGTTTCGAGGATGACGCGTCCTTGTGAGTCGACGACTTGAGCAAGGGTCCAAGATTTTTCGGGGCCATAGCCGAAGACGGTGCCGAGCATTTCGATGACGTATTGGTAGGTGTGCTGGTCGTCGTCCAGCAGGATGAGGTGGTAGAGGGGGGCGAGGGTGGTTTCCTCGACGGCGACGTGGGTGGTGCGCGGTGTGGTGGTGGGTGGTGGGGTGACCATTGCTGTCATTGTGCCTTGGTTTTGTGTGGGTGTGGCTTGATCTGCCATCGGGTGCGACCAGGAGGCCGTCGGTATGGGTGGGGTCGGGCGCGAGTCGACTAGGTCTTGCGCACCCGACGTTGGGTGGTTGTTGGGAGTGGGAGTGTTGATGGTAGGGGCGTTTGTGAGCGTCGGTGCGGTTTGGGGGGAAGGACACACTGGGGCGCGGTGCGTGTTGGCTGCCCCTGGCAGCAAGGAGTTGGTTGTTCGAGATGATGTGGGGCAAAGCGGCCTTGGTGTGGGAGTCATTGGTTTACGTGGTGGTCGTTGTCAGGGATGCTTGCCCGCGCCACTGTAGAGGTAAGGGAGACCCCCAGCCCCTCGCTCCTCTTCTGAAACGGCCCTGAGGTGGTCAGTGAATCGGGGTGAGTGGTCGTGGGCCCCAGCCAACCGGAGTAGGAATGGGATGGGCGGCGATATTGGTAGATGTGTTACTTGGTAGGGCGGTGTGTGTTGTTGATTATGGCCTAGAGCTGTCGTTAAGCGACGATGTCTCTTCGGAATAGTGACACGCGGTGTGTGGGGTGCCATCAGCGTTTGGTTATGGTCATTGGGCATGTGAGAAGGGGTTCGTTGGCGATGGAGTAACTCTGGGTGTTCTAGAGGGGGTGGGCGTACGAAGATTGTGTGAAGGATGAGGTATTTTGTGAGGGATGTGCGACCGCTGGCGGTGATTTTGACGGGTGGGAAAGCGACGCGATTGCGGCCGTTGAGTCTGGAATTACCGAAGGCGCTGGTGCCGGTGTTGAACCGGCCGCTCATTGCGTATTCCCTAGATCGATTGGCTGAGTCCGATATCCGTGAGGTGTTTGTGGTGGTGGGGCCGGGTGATGAGCGGTCTGGTCCGACGGCTCAGGAGTTCGCGCCGTCTGGGATGTCTATTGAAGTGGCGGTGCAGGCAGAGCCGAGGGGGCCGGGGGATGCGGTGGCACAGGTGCCGCGTGACCGGTTGCGGGGTCGTGATGTGGCGGTGATCGCTGCGGATACGTTGCTGTACGGCGGGGATGTGCGTGGTCAGCTTGATTCGTGGTTATGTACGGCTGGAGATGGCTGGATGCCGTTGGCGCGGACGGACCGGCCGTCTTCGATGGGGATCGCGCAGCTTGACGGCGAGCGAGTGACGGAGTTTGTGGAGAAACCGAAGCACCCGAAAGGGAATTTGGCTTCGGTGGCGTGGTGGTTGCTGGGGCCGGCGGCGGTGGAGCGGTTGCTGGATGATCCGGTGGTGAATGCGAAGGGTGAGTTGGAGGTTTCGGGGACGCTGGCGTCTTTGATTCGAGATGGGCACTTGATTGGTGGTCGGGAGTTCGACGGGGAGTGGCTGGATACGGGGACGCTTCCAGCGTTGCTGGCGACGCAGGCGCGCATGCTGGAGGATCGCGAATCTTCGGTGTTGGTGTCGCCGACTGCGGTGATTGAGGATTGTGAGCTGGGGCCGAATGTGGTGATAGGCGCGGGTTGTGTGTTGACACGAGTGAATCTTTCGAATGCGCTGGTGGCGGCGGGTGCGGTGGTGTCGGATTTGCAAGATGCGGGCGTGGTAATTACGCCGAACGGGGTTGTTGGCCGGGCTGATTAGGTTCGGTTGAATTTGGTGAGAGAGTCGCGGCTTTTTCGAACCGACGGTCCCCCGTAGGGCGCAGCGGTGGTTATCCCGTGGGATCCGGTGTGACTGGCTTCTTTCCGATGGCGCGGAGTGCAGCGAGCTTACTCAGCAGGTCGAGCCAGAACGGGGGGGGCCTAGCAAGACCGCGAGAGCTGTGACAATCCAGCAAATGATGCGGGCGCCCCGAACAACCCACCAGTTATTACCTGGTCGCTCTTTCTACGGTCATCCTCACCGGTGATGTGTTGACACCCGATGGGGAATTTGGTTGGGGGGTAAGGTGGTCTAGGAGCCGTTGCGCGGTTCTTTGGTGAGCCGGCGCGAGGATTGATCTCATCATTGCGGTGGGGTTCACGTCGCTCCTGCTGTCTTCGCTGACGGCGTGCGTGGTGAGGGGATGTTGCTGTCTTCGATTATGGTAGTGGGCTGGTCGGCGACGATTCTGGTGTTGCTATCGGTGGTGATGGTTGGGCGATCTGAAGCTGAGGATGGGAAGCCCTCGGCAGTTACGTTGGAGGCGGCAGGGTAGTGCCGGCGACAGATGGGCCCGGGACGCGGCTCCTGTCAATCGCGAGCCGGGTTCGCTGGATCGATGTCGCGCGGGGTTTGTCGGGGAGCGGGCAGTTGGGGGATCAGGCACAATCAGCACCGCAGGATCAGAGTCACAGGATCAGAGTCACAGGATCAGAGTCACAGGATCAGAGGAGTGCAGGCGCCATGCTCGAACCGATTCAGCTTGGGAAGAACAGTGGACTCAGCGTTTCGCCGCTGGTACTGGGGACGATGAACTTTGGGGAACCCGGGCAAGGGCATCAGGGAGACTGGACGCTTGACATCGACCAAGCGCGTCCGATCTTCAAGGCGGCACTCGACCACGGGTTGTTCACCTTCGATTGTGCGGATGTGTACGGACTGGGCGCGTGCGAGCGGGTGGTGGGGTCGCTGCTGCGAGAGCTGGCGCCGCGCGATCAGTATGTGATTACGACGAAGATTTCGGGTGCGATGGGCCCGGGGCCTAACCAGGTGGGTCTTTCTCGGAAGCACATCATGGAGGCGGTGGACGCGAGCCTGGAGCGGCTGGGACTGGACTATATTGATCATCTGGTGATTCACCGACACCCGCATGGGCGTGGGCCGATGCAGCCACCCATCGAGGAAACGATGGAGGCGCTGCACGATGTGGTGAAGGCCGGGAAGGTGCTGTACTTGGGCGGCTCTTCAATGTTTGCGTGGCAGTTCACGGAGCTGCAGTTGACGGCAGAGCTACACGGGTGGACGAAGTTCGTTTCGATGCAGAACCACTACAACCTTGTGTACCGCGAGGAGGAACGGGAGATGAATCCGTACTGCGAGAAGACGGGGGTGGCGCTGATGCCGTGGTCGCCGCTGGCGCGAGGGATTCTGACGGGTTCGTACAAGGGTGGTTTTGACGAGGGGGCGACGGATCGCTCGCAGGGTCGTGACCGGGTAAGGACAGAGGGCCTATATCGCGGCGAGGCGACGTTCGATATCGCAGACCGGGTGGGCGAGATTGCGACGAAGTATGAGAAGACACCGGCGCAGATTGCGCTGGCCTGGCTGACGAACAAGCCGGAGATCACGGCACCGGTGATGGGGGTCTCGAAAATTTCGCAGCTTGACCAGCTTGTGGAGGCGACCGACATCGTGTTGGCGGATGCGGATGTCGCTTACCTCGAGGAACTGTATCAGCCGCTGGAGAATCTGTTGTCGATCGGTACTTCTTAGCGAAATGGAGCATCCGGGGATCCGGGAGTGCTTCCAGAAAATGCGGAGAATTTTGGCCGGGCCGGGCGTTGTGATGCGCGGCTTCGTGGGCTACCCGATATTTTCACGGAGCCTATCAAGTTCGAGAACGGAACGATCACGCCGCCGATATGGTCAGGAGATCGCTAGCGGTACGCCAGATGTACCACATGTTTTCCGCCTCCAGCCGTTGGATGTCCTGCAAGGTTTCCCAGAGGTCGTCGGGGTTCATCTCCGTCCGCTGTTTCTCGTTCAGCGCCGTCATCGCCCCGCGGCGCCGCGCAGAATTAACCGCTAATTTCGTCTTCGTCGGCTCGGAACGATCCGAGCAGTTCTATTAGTTCTTCTTCAGTCTGCGGTATTGCCGGAACTGGTAACCGCTGACGCCCGATGTCGTCCAGGTTGTGTGCGTCGCTTCCGACAGTAAAAACTTTTTTGAGTTTTCTCGCGACCGCGGTCGCCAATTCCTTCTCGTCCGATGTGCAGTCAGCGTTGCGGATCTCGATCGCACCAACCCGCTGGAAGAACGGATGATCTGCGAGTTCCTCTGCCCCCTGTCCCTGAGGGAAGACCGGGGTCTGGCTCGAGTGGATCTGATCGAAGTAATGGCGAAACGGGTGCGCCAGGATGGTCATCCAGCCTCGCTCGTCAGCGAAGTCAATCAGCTTGCTCGTTTCGTCGGGTAAGGCCACACCCGGCTCAGCTCCGATCACGATTACGTGACCTTGCCGGGTGGTGTGTTCAACAGCGCGAAACACGCGTACGCCCCAACGGGCGTGAAAGGCCTCTCGCTCCCAATCGCTCCAGACGCGAAAGTGCTCCGCGACGACTATTCCACCCGTCTCCATTTCGGCCACGCGTTCACCGAGCGCATCAACGGAGATGCTGGAATCAGCCGAACCAGCTTTGGTGTGAATGTGAAGCTCAATATGGGGCATCCGTGGATCAGTTCCCCACGAATTCCGCCATGCGTTTTTCCGCAAAGGCCCTAGGGCCCTCCTTGGCATCATCCGTGCTGCCGAGCTTCTGACCGATCGCAGCTTCCAGTCTCAGCCCGTCATGCAGCGGAATGTCCTGTCCGCGAACTGCCAGTTCCTTAATTGCACGGACGGCGAGCGGCGGCATGGCACGCAGTTGCTCCGCGCGGGCACGGGCGACGTTCAGCACCTCGTCGTGCGGTACCACCTCGTTGATCAACCCAAACTGCTCGGCACGCGCCGCGGTGAGGCGACCGCCCATGAGCAGCACCTCCATGGCGATCGGGTACGGCAGTTGGCGGATCGTGCGTTGCGTACCACCGTTGCCCGGCAGAATGCCACGCTTTACCTCGGAGAGGTCATAGGCGGAGTGCTCGGACCCAATGCGGATGTCGGTGGCCAACAAGAGCGTCATGCCCCCAGCCAGGCAGAGGCCGTTAATCGCAGCGACGATCGGCTTCCAGACCTCCAGACCGCGGTTGAGAATCTGCCCTTCCTGGGTCTGCCAGAAGTGGTAATTCTCGATTTCCCGTCCGATAGTTTGCTTCAGATCAGCACCGGCGCAGAACACCTGCTTCTCCGGACTCCGAGTGGGCTGTGGTGCTGCAGCAATCATCCCGACCCAGATGTCCGGGTTGTCGCGGACCTCAATCCAACATTCGGAAAGACGCTGGTACATCTCTGGAGTCATCGCGTTCAGCGACTCGGGACGGTTCAGCGTGATCGTTGCAATCTTGTCGGTGACATCAAAATCAACAGTCATTAAAATCCCGTCCCGCCCGGCGTAACGCCGGGCCTTCGCTCCCGGTCTCAGCTACCGCTACGTACATTCAAGATGTCGCGAGCCATCACAACTCGCTGAACTTCGTTGGGCCCCTCGCCCACGCGTCGGATGCGCAGTTCGCGATACCAGCGCTCCATTGGCAGATCCTTACTCATCCCGAGGCCGCCCATGATTTGCATGCTGCGATCCACCGTGCGTCCGGCGCCCTCAGAGCAGAGAATCTTCGCCATCGACGCTTCGAATCGGAATGGGTCACCACGCTGTGCGCGGTCTGCCGCGTCCAGTGCAGCCCAACGACCGGAGCGGATATCGAGCTCGTTATCGACGAGCATCCACTGGATCGCCTGCCGGTTAGCCAGTGGCTCCCCGAAGGTGACACGCTGCTTTGCCCAGTCGATCGCGATCTCGTTCGCATTGATTGCGGGTCCTAGGCAGGCTGAGGCGTAGGGGATGCGGTTGAAACTCAGCTGGTCATTCGCCAGCGCGAAACCGCCACCTTCTTCGCCGAGGATATTCTCATGCGGCACGCGCATGTCGGTGAACGTCAATTCGGTGGTGTAGTGCGATCGCAGCACCTGTACCAGCCGGCGCACTTCGAACCCTGGCGTGTCCGTGTCGATAACGAAGGCTGTAATGCCACGCCGACCGGCTGCCGGGTCCGTCCGGACGTAGACGATGCCGTAATCAGCGGTGTCTGCGCCGGAGTTCCAGAGCTTGCCGCCGTTGATTACCCACGAATCGCCGTCACGGACGGCACGCGTCTGAATCGCCCGAGCCGGGTCAGAGCCACCGCTGGGCTCGCTTAGGCCGAAGAAACCACTCTTCTCCCCGCGCATCGTCGGGAGGAGGTATCGCTCCTTCAGGTAGTCGGACCCACCGTAGAGCTGTCCTGGAGGGCTCGCTCCAAAGACCTCATACGCTGGTGCATAGAGCCCTGCGCGATGTTGCGAGGTCTCCTCCGCGACCATGGTCTGGGTGATGATATCCACGCCGGGCCCACCGTACTCGGTGGGGACGCCCATCTGGTACAGCCCCATGTCCTTGACCATGGCCACCAAGCGCTCGTAGTCAGCGGGCTTCAACGTAAACGCGTCCGGATCGAGGTCAGCCTCAAGCGGGCGAATTTCCTCTCGAATCAGTCGGCGAACGTTGTCAATGATCAGCTGCTGCTCGGGGCTTCGTTTCATATCCATTAGGAGGCGTCCTCGCTCTTCCAGTGATATCGCCCGAGCTTTGGGGGTTGCTCGATGGCCGGGTCGTTGTTAATCGGGGGTAGCTCCTCGAAGTCCTCGCTATAGCGTGTAAGGGCCTCGATCCAGCGGCTGTAGTACTGGTGATTCACCTCGAATCGGTAGAAGTGCGCTTGATCTCGGAGCGCGGCTGGGTAGGCACCGGGATGCGGGTGCGTCCAGTTCCACTTGTCGGAACCGGGTGGAAAACCAAAGACGTTGTACAGCTCGCCGCGGAGGCCGAATGCATCGTCTCCACCCGCATGGCCGATATAGAGAGTATTTCGTTTCTCGTCCGCGATCTCGAAGACGCCCATAGCGCCCGGTAACAATTTAAAATCGATTGTTGGGTCCCAAGGCACCCAGTCTCCACGGATACGCATCGGTTATGCCTTCTCGAAGAACAGGGCGAAGCGGTCGCCTACCGGTTTAGGTGTCGCCTTCACGCGCATCTCGATCTCCACATCGTGTGAGTCGATCCCAATGAGGTTCGAGCCCAGCCGCGGACCTTCATCGAGCTGAATGATAAAGACGTTATACGGGATCAGGTCTGTGAAGGTGTGATAATAGCCTTGGTCCACCGCAATGAAACTGTGTACTTCGCCGAGGCCCGGCGTGTCACGCCACTCAACATCGTCGGAGCCGCAGGCGGAACAGAAAGTCTCCGGCTGGTGCTGGAAGAGGTCGCAGTCATCGACATAATTCACCAGTAATGTCCTTTGCTCCAGGCGATCCCAGAACGATTGAACCAATTCAATCGGCTCGGCCAGGAAGTCGGCACGGGCGTCGGTGGTTGTCGTCATTCGCCCGATCCATACTCTTGATTCAATAGAATCATGCCGACGTGGGTGGTCATCATCCCGCCTTGCGGTGTAATTAGTCTGCGGTCGGCGCCCTCAATTTGCCGATCGGTTCCTGACCATTGGTTGCGGAGCTGGTGTACTCCTTCAACAACCAAGTGTGGCCTCGGCATGCCGGTCTCAGACAGTAGGCCACCGGAGGTGGTGATTGGCAATTCGCCACCAATCCACGTCCGTTGGTCCTCAAAGAACGCCGTGCATTCACCCTTCTTTACGAAGCCGTCGTCTCCCAGCGTGATAATGGGCACAATGGTGAAACAGTCGTAGAACTCGCAGAAATCGATGTCCTTTTGTCGTCATCCCCCCCGGTGAGCGGTGCGAAGGACGCATTCCTCACGCGTCCTTCGCACCGCTCACCGGCATGCCCGATCGGCGCTCGAAGTTCCATATCGGGTGTCCTTGGCCAAGCCATTCGATGTAAATCAGGCGCTGCTTCAGCGCCTTCGCTCACTCTTCAGTCGGCACAATCCAGGAAGCACTGCCGTCCGAGACCGGGCATGAATTTAGCAGACGGAATGGTTCCGCGAGCCAGCGCGAGTTGTGGTAATTCGCAATTGTGATCGGTTTCTGGAAGTATTCGTTCTGGTTCATGCTCGCGTGGTGACGCTGTGCCACGGAGACATGCCCTGCTGGCTAGCAATCACCTCGCACCTGGCAGCGCACGACGGATTGAGCTTCTGAATGACGTGGTTGCAATGGTGCTTCGGTGGCGAACTGAGATGAACTGGGCCCGACGGAGTACCCGTCATGGTGTAGAGTCGGCCCGAGCGTAGGTCAAGACGGGGCATCCTGTTGCCGGAATCTCAGTGGAGTCCAATTGTGTTCAAAGGCGTGGATCATGTCGTCATCGCAGTTGAAGATCTCGATGCAGCGGTGAGTCAGTATGAGGAGCTATACGGTCTGACCGCGAAACGGGGAACGGCTCCCGGGAGGAAGACGGCACATATTCAGTTCGAGGACAACTTCCTGGAGCTAATGACGAACGACGGCGATGAGGGGCCTGTGGCCAAGCGGCTGTCAGAGCACGGCGCTGGCGTCTATCTGATCGCGATGCGCACGGACGACATGGACAAGACGCTGGAAGAACTGCGTGCCAAGGGCATCAGGCTCATCGGTGATCCGGGGCCGGGAAATCCTGCTACGGGTCTGGTATTCATCCACCCGGCCTCGGCCGGTGGGGTGCTCACGCAGATCGTTCCGGCGCGCTAAGCGGCTAATCCTCGATCGCGAAACCAGCGGAAGCGCTTCGGAATTGAGCAGATCATCGGCAGGCCAGCTGAACAGCGAATTCAGCT
>Ga0115002_10009266_pt1 | contig 10778 bp, 2 predicted proteins | sample ArcticOcean_MG_C_8_FD_89576 | JGI IMG/M metagenome (GOLD analysis project Ga0115002, IMG submission 89576) | Marine microbial communities from western Arctic Ocean - ArcticOcean_MG_CB11_86 | ecosystem: Environmental > Aquatic > Marine > Oceanic | place: Arctic Ocean: Canada Basin | collected... | reverse complement strand
GCTGGAACTCTCTGCAGTGTAGGTAGGAACATTTTCATCACCAACACCTGAACCTGAATCTACATCAGTTGAAGATAACGTTATCGTTAGTGAGTCTTCTTCACCAGTTGTCTGGCTGGATATAGAATCCATTACTGGTGCATCATTTACTGGATTAACAACTACATCAAAGGTGACAATTACACTATCAACACCACCGTTTTCTGTGCCACCATCATCCTTTACTTTTACTGTAATAGTCGATGTTCCATTGGAGTCGTTTACGGGTGTGTAACTCAATAAACCAGTAGCTTCCCCAGATGTATAATCAGACGTTGGATGTGGAATCAAGTTAGTGTTACTACTAAAAGCCTCTATCGTTATAGTTTGACTTCCATCGTCACCATCTCCAATGCCTGCTAGATTAACAGTCTGCTGATTAGAATCCTCTGATATTAAACGGCTTTCAATTATATTAATTACTGGTGCACCATTGACAGGTGTAATATTTATCGTGATACTAAGTGTATCGTTATCACAACTAGTATTGTCAGAGTAGTCTATGACGAGTTCTATATTAGTTTCAGTGAGTATTTCACTAGATAATAAACTTGAAGTAATAATAAGATATTTACGATCCACTAAATAGTTAGAGAAATATGCTGTGTCAAGCTCACCAAAACTATTTACTTCAGGTTGCACATCCTCTGGGAAACCAAATGATCCCTCAGGTATGGTAAAATGGACAATTATTGTATCCTTCGTGCCTTCTGTTATTACCGAAGCAGTTTCATAATATGAAAAATCTATACATTCTACTTCTTCGTCCCCACCAGCGCCAAACAATGCATATGGCATCATAATAAATATTAATAAATACCAATACCTCTTTAACAACATCATTTTATATATAGAATAAGTAAGATACGCTTTGCGTTAATCGAATCCATTGGCATTGAATTAATACTTTAACCGTGCAGCTCCAATCTTATATTTCAAATTTGCAGTGGCATAACAGCAATTGGTATTTTTCTGACCTTTATTGGAACAATTCTCGAAATGATAATCTCCATTATCTTCTTTACCCAGATGATGAAATAGTAAAAATTCACCGTCATTGGAAATTGTTGGCATTGCATTATGCATCGTACCTGTATCGAGATGGCCTACTACATTATCGTCAATATTATTATACATTAAATACTGCTTTACTTCATTATTCACAGTAACTTCCTTAACATAAAAGAGTATATTCTTACTTGGATGCCAACAGAAATCCGTGCCAGCCCAATGTGATAAATCCATATTATCATTTGTAAATAAGTTATCATCAACTATTTGATAATGATCCTGAATGTTAGTAATCTTTTCTTCTATTTTCTTGTATTTTAAATTATCAGGAATATCAAATGTAATCAACTTAAAATTGTTTTGTTCTAAAGGACCTGGTTCTCTATTAATAAATGCAATTTGATCTCCGGTATGATTAAATCTTGGCTGAAATTGTTCTCCAACTGGCACATAATCACTGACGTCTTCATCATAACTATTTCCATTTCTCAAATATAAGTATTTCTCATTTTCTGGCCAATCATATGAATGTCTGCTGCGACTACAGGCAACCTGGCTACCTATTGAAGTTTCTAACTCCATCTTTTCAGATGGCTGGCAGGGACATTCAATATCCAAATGTTTTTTTGTCAGCTGATTGCTATCATTATAATATATAATATCAAGATCTCCATCAGATTTTATACATATGGCATATTGATACCCATCGTTTTTTGTAGTGACTCTCTGCGGATTATAATGAACATCAAAATATAATGGGATATAGTCTGTATTTTGAAATATCCTATTCTCTCTTGATGTAAATCTTTCATCTGAAGAATATAAAAAATAATCACCATGTACATCTCTGATCCCTAAAAACCAAATATCATCTTCTGAAAAACCATTATCAATACCAATTACCTTCAGACTTGGGAATTCAGCTGGATAAAATTCACTCGCATACATACTGTTATTATTTATCTGTTCAACTATTGATTTCTTCTTGGATATAGAAAATTCACCTGTCCAAAACTCTCTCTCATTCGTATTATTTTTATTAAACAATAATAGTATCTTACAGGATCCAGAGGTGACCATCGAAACTGGAAAGCTTTATATGTATTTTTTTGTCCTGGAAATAATTTTCTCCTTGATAGTGCTTGAGGTTTTGTGAAGTTATCATCTATACTGAAAAAATAAACTTGCAGTGGTGAAATAAGCTGTTCAGCAGCAATCATCATATTATCGGAATTAATATAAGCTCTTTGTAGATCAATACCTTCAACAGATAATGAATATATTTTATCTATTTCTATTAACTGAGAAAATAGAAAAGAAGTGGACAACATACTTAATATATAGATCTTTATGACAAACTTCATAGGCTTGACATCACTATTATTGAAGTAAATATGCATCCATATAAAAACAATCTGGATAATTTCATCTTTCTCACCTCTTTATCATAATGTTCATATTTATCCGTTAATTCAATTTCAATAGATTTTTGATTTAAATTATAATCATTAATTATAAGATCTTGCTGAATAAGACTATCAGGCTTCCCATAAGAATATCTATTATAATCTTCTAGACTCCACGTCTCATCAATATATTTCTGCATGTATAGATCTTCAATATAGTCTGAATCAAATTTGAATGCTTGGTCATAATTATTTATTTTTTTATGGTAGGTATCAGGGAAATAGAATATTATTCGTTCATTATCTTTATAGTCAGCTAATTTCCAAGCATCATCCCAATATATATATATCTTCTTTTTTTTATTTACCATAAAACTGTATTTATATTTTTTATCTATCAATAGTGTATAGATAGCTTTTTTTGCTTTAAACCTTGGGAGATACTTTAATTTCAGAGCAAAATTAGACTTTTCGCCAGGTAATAATTCAGTAAAAGTTAATCTCTCTTTACTTGTAGTCAATTTTTTTCTTCGATTAATTAAAGCACGATCATTCTCATACTCAATAACTTCATTGAGCAACTTAAAATCATAACGCTTATTTTTTAATGTTTTGAATACTTCATCAGGAGGCGGTTCTAATTCATAGTACACATATTTTTTCCCGTCTTCTTTTACAGAGCTATTTTCTACTTGTGATTTTGATATCATTTCCCTATAGTCATTATCGCTAGTGTCTTTTATCACAACATATACATCTATAAAATACTGACTAAGTGATTCCTCAGTAAGCGTTTCTAAATTTTCTCTCTCATCTAAATATTGACATAAACAAAAGTTATTAGATTTATGCTCATGCACCTTGCAATTCATCTTACCCATTTCATCTGGTAAAAGCGGATGACGAACTATCCTGCTGTAGTCATGAGTTAACTCCTTGATGCTCTCTATATTGCTAAGAGCTTCTTCAATGTTTCCTAAAATGTAATTTGTCTTTGCTTTTAATATTGTTACATAAATCAGTATGGTGGTATCTGATTCATTACCATATCGCTGTACTACTACGTTTAAAGCTTCTTTAAATTTCTCATTGTTATAATCATTAATAAATTTTTCTCTAATTCCTGTAATCTCTTTTTCTATTCTATTATATTCAGGTTTATTTTGGCCAATAAGGATATTTAGCATAAGTATACAGGATAATAATAATTTTATAACAACTATTTTCATCATTGGCTTAAGCTCATAATTCCAAACGATAATGCTAATAATGCTACGCCACCTATTGAATTTTTAATAACAACATCATTCACCTCATATTTAGTATTTGGAATAACAAGATACCTCCCCCCTGGATAGACTATATTATCTACAGAGTTCTGCTGATCATAATTATATAATTTCCTTGGATTTTTTTTATAATTTCTATCGTTTGAACTAAACAGATTGACAGAATAATTATATTTATTTTTAAATACGATTGAAACTGGAGATATTTTCTCTGGTTGAGATGCATGATCAATTGTATCCCATAATTCGACGCTTTCCAACTGAATATTTTTTGATTCATATATTTTATCTAATAGTATAAATATTTTATTGTTGTCCTTCTCTTCTAATATAGGTGCACTGCTTATAGCATTTCGCACATTACTAATTAGTTTTTTAGCATAATCCATATCATTCATATTAATAGATATTATAGCTCCATAATAGCGGTAATCAAATGTATAATCTTTATCAGTATTATTAATCTTATTTAATGATTTTTGGTAAGTAGATAATGAGTTTACATTATATTTAGTTAATTTTTTATATATATCATACCACTCTGGATTAGGAGAAAAGTTTTCTGCTAATATTGACTGATCATATCCAGCATTTATTTCATCTCTATATTTTTTAACGAAATTATCAACTATTGTTTTAATTTCATTCCATCTCACCTCATTTTTTTTATCTGGATCTATAAGGTCTTCAATAACAATAAATCTATCCCTATCCCATTCATTTTGGGGAGTAAGATTGATATATTCAATATAGTATTCATATGAAGATTCGGCATCTTTACGTTTATCGTCAAATAAAAATACCAGTGCCTTGCACCAGTGATAAAAGGGATTGTCTATTTGCCATTCTTTCAGATTAGGGTACTGCCCTTCAAGAGAAAGAAAAACCTTATCCAATTCTTGTTTTTCTTCATTACACTTATCTGTTTCTGTTAGTAGATTAGGAAAGCAATCCTGGTAATATTTTTTTAGCTGATCAGCAATCTGCGTATATTTTTCTGCATGGCCTTCTCGATGAAGTTCATTAATTTTAAAAGTAAATTGAAAAAGTTTTCCGTTTAAAGGTTTTGGGGAAGATACAACCCTCATTTCATTAAATAAACATGGTTCGTGTTTATAATGATTATCTTTAATCGTTGCAATATCGTTACCAGATATAATCTCATTGTCATTATGCGTACCTGTATATAAAATATAGCTATGGGGATAGATTGTTTTAAATTCATCATTGTGATATATCTTTAATTTCACTAAACTCTGAATATAGTCATCTTTGCCTAGAAACTCATATTCAGCAGCAGCATTTCTACTTTCATCGTAATATTCTAGCTCTAAGCCGTTTAAGAAATATACGTGTCCATCCATTAATGCACTCTCAACTTGATATTGTATTGTAAATTCATCTTCCCATTGTCCACTTCCAAACAACTCTCCACCATTGTCTGTAATCTGATATTCCCCAACATTTTGCACAAATTTTAATTTATTCAAATTGGTAACTGAGGTTTCATCCAATTGAACAGACAAATAGGAACCCTCACTATAATATGGATTTTTTACTGGCTTACATTTTTTTTCATCAATATCTGCAATAACTATACTTACCCGTGTCTGATCATCTCCTATATGATTGGTTTTTGAAACAATATCCGCATACTGTTTAGCTTGTTTCCCATTATTATTTTGGTCGGGAAAATATAATGATATATTAAATGACCCCTTGAAAAAACCTAAGTTGCTTTCTTTCGATATTTCCAGGTTCATAAAATATGATTGTTTTCTGTTTGATTTATTCGGCAACCTACACCTTAACCATGAGACATTATCTCTTTTAGTCTCATATTCATTGATATAATATTCTTCATCTCTGGAATCTGTAATACTTTCAACTGAAATGCCATCAGTGAACAATTTACCTTTCAAGTTCTTATGCCATAGATAATTCTGAGACGATTTGGTATATGTACTAAGTTTTAAATAAAATATATCAGGTAAACTGTCATATTGTGTAATATTATTAAATGTTAAGTTTAATTGGATTTTTTCATCTAACTGATATGTTCTCACATTTTGCTTTTTTTCAGGAATCTCAATTGTTCTATTACCTTTCCAATATATATCGGCTCTACCAATATTTAACCTTCCATCTATATTATGTCTAGACTCATTAATGTCCTCAATAGTAAAATCATGTGAAAACAAATATGGGCTTTCGTTATTTATATTGTCGTTCGGTTTATTAAGATGTGCAACTGAAATAACTGGAATTTTATCTTTATAGTAATATGTACCGAAGCCTGCTAATGAAAATCCTTGTAATCTAATTTTATCATATTTATTATTATATCCATCAACTGCAATTTTAGCTTTTTTATATTTATTTTCATCATCCATATCATAGCTTATTGATAATGGTATTGTTTTCTGGATAATATCACCATTTATAATATCACATTGTATAGTTTGTATATTCGTATCCCAATTAGCATTAAATCTATTATCTAATTCAAAAACCAAAGTATCAGTCACACTAACCCCCATAACAGATTGTACAGGATCTTTTTCAATAATAATATCTGGTAAAAATTGAGTTTTAATAGGCAGATTTGCTACGTAATCGGCTCCTTTTAAATTTTCAAAATACATCTTGGGCTGGCCTGCATAAAATTTGAGTTTCCCACTTATTCGGTGCAGCCTTTTTTTGCTTTTGTACTTATAATCATTATTATATATATATTTGAATTTCACTTTTTGATCAGAGTATATTATCTTTGGGTACTTGAATTTAAGCCCCGGTATTGTTAATATAGAATCTTTAATATCTTTCTTTATGTTTATTATCAATGTATCTGGTTTGCTTTTATCTATATCATATTCAGTAGTATTAGGTATACTGGTAATTTCGATCATATTCGGAAGAATAATTGATAAACTCGCATCTTCAACTAAAATTGGTTTGTCTGGATTTTGCTTAAATACCAGATTTGGCAAATCTACAGAGCTGTTATACCCATTATAGAATTGACTATCTCTAAGATTATAACTTTTATTGGATGAAAATTCACAAGTCAAGGTGGTGCATATCAACTTGGTATCCACAGACCATGAGTTTTTTGAAAAATTATTAACTTGTGACAAGAGATATATTTTTACATTTTGGGTTTCAAAACATTTATCACTATTGGACTTATTATCCATAGATAAATTTTTTATTTCAATCCGATCACTTTTATTTAATGATTTATTAAATTTTATTTCAAGGCTACTATCATTCAATTTTTCTATTGTGATTATTGAGCTATCTCTTCTCCCATTATATGTTACAACTGGTTTTTGAAAAACTGACCAGACCATTGGGAATTTCTTTTTACCGGGTAAATCAATATTTATTTTTTGTCCTCCTTTAATCGTTGAATAATATCTATTTTCACTAATAATAAGCACTGGCATGTATTCTTTACCCGCATCATTCAGCAAATAAAAGTAGTCTGCTGGATTGTTATCTGAAATAAAATCTATTTTTACTGGCCTAACCAGTCTTATTAATTCTCTTTTTAAAATTTGATAATTTTCCCCATTATCAAATGAAATATCAATAGCAATTTTTTCTTCTTTAGCTGATATTTTATCAATAGATATATCCATGATAAATTGGAGATTTTCAATTGAAATAACCCTCTCATCATTTTGAAATGCTGGTTTAATAGATAATTCTATTCCGGTTGAATCAACTTTATATTTATAGCCTACACTCTGATCACTAGACCAAATTGGCTGGATCTCATTATATCTTCCATAAGTATTTAACTTGAGAACTATCCATTCATTATTATATCCTAATATTTTTGATTCTTCATCATTTATAGTTATTTCTCTTATATTTATTTTTTTATCAATAAAAGTTATTGTGTCCACCACAATATTAACTTCAGGGTTGCCAATGATGATATTTTTATTAAAAAAAAATTGCTTATCCAGATAATTTGCAATGATATTAATTGTATCATTTTTATCGTTGAAAGGATATTCGTCAATCAGTTTTACAGGTATCCTTGGTATTATAACTTCATTAGCTTTTTCAAATGATTCGCTGGCTGTAATAAATTCTATTTGCATCTTACTCGGAGTCTTTTGATTTACAGATGGTTTTTTAGAAAGAAATCTATACTTAAGCCAATCTGTTTTATCAATTTCCTGTTGATCAAATATTACCTTGTCATCCTTAATTTCAATTTCTATTTTATTGACTTTATCAGATTTAAAAGATTTTGTATTCTGAACTAGTAAATCCGGCAGATAATAAATTAAACCTGATTTTTTTCCGTAGATGCCACGGTAATCATCTAAATCATAATTCAATTTTGAAAAAAGTCTATCAATAGTTTTGTGATTACCATTATAAAATTCTCCCGAATAGTGTTGAAATTCAGAATTCCTTGTGTTATTGAAAGTATATGATAGACTATACCATTCATCATTGGGTGATGAATCTTTTCTAATTGGTATTGACACTAATAATTGTTTTGTCCCCGTTAGTAAATCAGCAAAGAGAGGAATTCCAATCTCTCTCTCACCGTATCGATTGATAGTTTTATCATTTATACGAAGTTGTTTAAAATAATTATTACTTGTAGCTCCATTATGCAATAATGCATCTTCATGAAATTGTGATAATGTTGTAACAGCCGAAAATGGATTGAATATATCTATTATTAAGTTATCAAGATTTTCTTTTAATGAAATCGTGTCTATATCAGAAATATTATTATATTGGGAGTTATTAGCATTTAATTTATCTATATCCCATTTAAAACCTGCTTTGTAGGGAATTTTCAAATATAAATAATCCTGATAGCTATTTTTGGCATTTTTAACCTTAAATGTATTCTTATCAGCATAATTATTGATATAGATGTTAATGATATCTTCAATATCATCATTAGCATATTGTATTATATCATAATCCAAATCAACATAAGGGTATATTGGTGACAGGACATTAGTCTGATGAATATTGGAATAATTCAATTTAACATTTTCAATTTTAATCCCTACATGATTTAAATTATTGATTAATTTCCCAATTGCTGCACCAGAAATTGTTATAGTATCACGATCAGGTATATCATCAAATACAACTATATTCATTGTTCTATTATCATTTTCAAAATGTATGTCACCTAAATAACCAGACGGTTCAAATGATATATTTGTATTTTTTACCCACTCTGCATCTGGATTTCCGGTTAATGAAAATGAAAGGGTATCATGCCTCAATATAATAGAACTTTCACCTGAATGAATAGAAATATCGGGTATTATATTTATATCTCGACCTTTAATAAAAGTACTGCTAATAGTATTATAAATTGGTTTGCCAACTTTTATATCCCTATCATCATTTAATTTTAGATTATATTTTTTCCGCCAGTTTTCACTAATTATGTTTATAGTAGGTATAATAGGAAATGATTTATCTTTTTTAATAATAAATGGGAAACTATCAATTACTTCATTATAATTTAAAGGTCCATTTTGTATGATCTCTAATCGCAATATTTTATTCTTTCGACCAAATAGAATCGAAAATGGCCTTAATAAACTTCTATAGGTTAATTTTCTCTTAGCACTTAATATATTAATTGAAAATCGATCATCTGTATAATTACGTTTTATTAATTTATTCCATATTACAGGGTATTTATACGGCAGTTCTATTTCGATAGCATCTCCTTTTTGTAGAATAGCATCTTTCTCTTGTTGATTAATTTTAATTGATGGAAAATCATAATTTTTATTATTTGACTCATACCTAGAAGAGGATGCAACAAACTCTACAGTATTATAATTCATTTTTCTTTTCAAGAATATATTTTTTGAATATTTGTTACTTTTGTAATAATATATAATGCTATTAAAGACTTGTCCCTCTAAAATAGATGATCCATCCCTATATGATGGAATACTCAGTTCAGGAAAGGTGATTTTTTTATTGTCACCAAATATTCTTGATAATCCAAATAACATTTTTTTTATAATCCCTTTTTGATTAATGTGAATAAAATCAATAGACTGTTGTTTATCATTAATTCTACTCTCATAATTTTTTCTCCAAAATCTATGCTTATTTATTAAACTATCTATTTGATCATATCTATATTGTAAAGGAATAATATCATCAACAAATAATATCCGTAAAGTATCTTCATCTATGGGCTCATTATCTAAATTTTGATAATTGCTTGAACCATTAAAATCAAATGTTATCTTAGGCAGAGTATAATTGGGGATCTCTCTTTCATAATATAAATCATCTAATTTTATTTGATATTTCAAACTGTCTGCCGCGCCGTAACTATCCTTTATAATTGCAATAAAAGAACCAGTATCATCGGTATGTTCTACTTGATATATATTTTTATCAATTTTTTCTACAATTTGTAGATCACCATTATTAAGACTAATAACAACTAATTGATTACTATCTTCAATATCTTTATCTTGAACACTAAAATTGACTTTTGTTTTTCGTTTTCCATAAGCTGCTTTTATATCAACTAGTTCCGGTTTTGAATTTTGTTCTTCTAAAATTCTCACCCAAGTATATGCAGAATCAATATCTTTCCCATCGCTTACACTTACTTTATAACCATAATTCCCTTTTTCATAGACAGTTGTATTAATCTCACTACCGGTCCCAATAATATTTTCATTTTCATCATACCATTTGAAAAATAAATCATCATTATCTTTATCGTAAGCAGTAGCTGACAGTATAAACTCTTGTTGTGTTGTAACAGGGTCACCGTCATGATCAATATTCATTATTTTATCATCACATATTAATATTTCTGGTGGAGTATTTGAAATTTTCTTTATAATAAATTGTAAACTATCAGTAACAGAATTACTACCATCTCTCACTTTAACAATAAATTTATGGCTGCCCTCGTTTAGTATCTGTTGAAGATCGTGTAGAGGACTTTCAGAGCCATCAGCATACCATTCTACAGCTAATTCCCCATCTTCATAAT
>Ga0115002_10009264_pt1 | contig 10780 bp, 12 predicted proteins | sample ArcticOcean_MG_C_8_FD_89576 | JGI IMG/M metagenome (GOLD analysis project Ga0115002, IMG submission 89576) | Marine microbial communities from western Arctic Ocean - ArcticOcean_MG_CB11_86 | ecosystem: Environmental > Aquatic > Marine > Oceanic | place: Arctic Ocean: Canada Basin | collected... | reverse complement strand
TATAATTTTATTAAAAATTTAATTTATATTGAAAAAATTGAAATTGCCAAAGCAGGATTCATTAATATTTTTTTTAAGAAAATTTTTATAATTAATGAGTTAAAAAATTTAATTAATCATAAAAATTATACAAATGAATATTCGCAAATAAAAAAAGAAACAATAAATATTGAATTTGTTTCTGCAAATCCCACAGGACCAATTCATGTAGCTCATATTAGGGGCGCTGTTTTGGGTGATGTTTTGTCTTCCTTGCTTGAGTCAATAGGACATAAAGTAACTAGGGAGTATTATGTTAATGATGCAGGTTCACAAATAAAAATTTTAGGAGACTCACTTTTTAAACGATACCAACAACTGTTTAATGTAGATGTTGAATTATCAAAAGATGAATATCCTGGCATATATCTCATTGATATGGCAAAAAATATTAAAAATAAAGATGGTGACAAATGGATATCTTTTAAAGACACAATGATTTTAAATAATTATTTTGAATCTTATGCAGTAAATTTTCTTATAAGTAATATTAAAGATGATTTAGCTCTTATCAATATAAACTTTGATAAATTTACCTTTGAATCCGAAATTGTTAAAAGTAATTTAATTGACAAAGTCTTTTCATTGTTAAAAGAAAAAAAATTAATTTATGAAGGTGTTTTAGAAAAACCCCTAGGAGATGATGATGTTAAATGGGAGCCTCGAAAACAATTACTTTTTCGTTCAACTAATTTTTTAGATGATACCGATAGGGCTTTTAAAAAAGCAGATGGTGAATGGACTTATTTTGCAAATGATGCAGCTTATCATTACGATAAATATCAAAGAGGTTACGATAAATTGATTAACATCTGGGGGGCCGATCACATTGGCTATATAAAAAGAATGAAATCAATCGTGGATGCAACAACCAATAAAGATAACTATCTAGATGTTTTTATTTGCCAAATTGTTCGCTTAATTAAAGATAATAAAATTCTGAAAATGTCTAAAAGAGATGGTAATTTTATAACCTTAAAAAAATTACATGATGAAGTAGGAGTAGACGCATTAAGATATTTTATGATCTCTTCTAAAAATGAAACTCCAATGGACTTTAATATGAATAAAGTAATTGAAAAAAATAAAGATAATCCAGTTTTTTATTGTCAATATGCATATGCAAGAGCTTCATCTGTAATAAGAAAGGCCAGTGAGATTAAAAATATTCCAAACCCAATGAGTTCTTTGCATTTATTTGATGAATCCTCTGTTAGTGAGTATGAATGGCAAATAATACTTAAAATACTATTCTGGCCAAATATTCTATTACAGGCGGCTGAAAATAAACAACCTCACAGGATAACACTTTATTTAGAAGATCTTTGTTCTCATTTTCACTCTTTTTGGAACAGAGGTAAGGATGATGTTTCATTAAGAATGTTGGATGAAAATAATATTGAGAAAACAATCACCAAACTAATTTGGATTGAATCTTTCAAAATTGCTTTAAACAATGCTTTTAGAGTGATTGGTATCAACGCCCCTGAGATTATGTAATGATCAAGAAAAGATTATTCGATAAAAAATCTTCTCATATTCGTAAAAAATATTATTTATTTCTGTTTATCTTTTTAATTGCTATTATTTTTTTTTATTTTTTTTTTATAAATAAAACAATTTTTTTTAATATACCTACGAATTCTAACTCTTTTTATATTGTGCCTGAGAATAAAGAGGGCGAGATAGTTAGTTATCAAGAAAAAAAAATATTAAACTTAACTTACAAAAATAATGATAATATCAATTTAATCAATGATCCAGATTTAGAATATTCAATTCAATTGTATACAAGTGATGATTATAAATTTATTATCGATTATAGAAACAAATTAATTGATAAGAATGATTCAATTTTTTCATCTAATGATCTTTTTATTGTAATTTTGAACTATGAACTAACTAGTGAGTATCTTTTATTATTTAAAAATTTTAATACTAGAAAAAATGCTTTTGAATATTGTGAAAAATATTCTTATTATTTAGATAAATGCATTATAGCAAATGTCAAAAATTTAGATTAAATGTCACAGAATCGTATATAAAAACTATTAATATTAAATGTTAAAAAATTCAGAAATTGAAAACAGTAAATCTAATCAATTTAACCTGTTACTTTCATCTACATATGAAGGGCCTATTGATTTATTGTTGGATCTTGCAAGAAAACAGAAGGTTAACCTATCGGATATTTCGATTTTAGATTTAGCGAATCAATATATTTTATTTATAAATAATTATAATACAATTCATCTTGAGGTTGCAGCTGACTACCTTGTAATGGCTGCATGGCTTACATATTTAAAATCACGTTTATTATTACCTAAAGAAGAGAAGACGTTAGATGACCACACTCCTGAAGAATTAGAAGAAGCTATTAGATATCAATTGCAACGATTGGAGACAATCCAAAAAACTTCAAAACATTTATATTCTTTGCCAGTTCTCAATAGAGATTTTTTTTATGGAGGTTCAATTAAAGGTTTAAAAGTAAAATTTAATATTTCTTATACTGCCAGTTTATTTGATATTTTAAAAAGTTATGCAAATATATTGTCAAAAAATGAAGCCTCTTCATCTTTAACTATTGCTTCATCCGAGCTTTATTCTGTTGATCAAGCAATGAAAAGAATTAAATCTATGTTTGGCTCTATAAGTGAATGGACAAATTTTATGACCTTGATACCAAAATTCGTTAATAATAATCTTGTTAATAAATCCTCATTAACTTCAAGTTTTGTAGCTTCTCTAGAATTGGCAAAAAATGGTTTAATTGAAGTTAAACAAAATGAGACATTTGGTAATATTTTTGTTAGATATAAGCAGTCATGACTCTATTAAGAGATATTAAAATTATTGAAGCTATTTTATTTGCTTCAGGAGATCCTGTTTTGGAGAATGATCTAAAAGATAAAGTAGTTAATAAGGATCATTTTAATGATTACATGAAAGATATACAAAAATTTTATGAACTTAGAGGCATTAATGTCATTAAAACAGGTTCAAAATGGTCATTCAGAACATCCCCTGATATTGCCGATGATTTAACTATTTTTAAAGAGCAAAAAAGAAAAATTTCTAGAGCTGCTTTGGAAACTTTAGCCATTGTAGCTTATTATCAACCTATAACTCGATCTGAAATTGAAAATATCAGAGGGGTGCAAATGGGAAGGGGCTCTATAGATCATTTAATGGAAATAGGCTGGATTAAGCCGGGTGTTAGAAAAAATGTTCCCGGAAAACCATCTCTATGGTCTACCACAGATATTTTTTTAGAACATTTTGGTTTTGAAAATATTTCGAATCTTCCAAATAAAGATGAATTAAAAGCTAATGGATTTTTAGATAAAAGATCTGCAATTGCATCAATTGCTGATTTAGCCTCTAATAACGGTGAATCAATAGAAACAATAGAAGAGAGTGATGATGAAAATTTAGATGATTTTTTACCAAATAAATAAATAATTATTTTTTTGTAAAAAATGAATGTTTTCATTCTTTTATTAAGTTTATTTTTAAATGATTATAAGGTAAGGTTTTACAGTTAATAGGAGATATAAACATGACACCATCAATTTGGCAGCTACTTATAGTCCTTGTTATAGTTCTTCTTCTATTTGGTAGAGGTAAAATCCCTCAATTAATGGGAGATATGGCAAAAGGGATAAAATCTTTTAAAAAAGGTATGAGTGATGAAGATAAAAAAGACGATATAGAGAATAATTCTAACGAAGAAAAATAATATACATGCTTTCATTCGGCTTGTCTGAAATTGCCCTTACAGCTGTTATTATTATAATTGTTGTTGGTCCGAAAGAAATTCCAAATCTTTTAAAGCAATTAGGAAGTTTTTCAAAATCATTTAAAAAAATAACTAGAGATTTTAAAAGGTCGCTAAATGATCTGACTGAAGAAGGCGATCTTAAAGATATAAAAAAATCTTTATCTGACATTAAAGATTTAAAAGATGATTTTAATATTAAAAAAAATTTAGATAATGAAATTAATTCAATTAAAGATACAGTAGCTTTTACTGATAAAGAAATGTCTGAAATAAACGATAAGATTTTAAAAGATTAGAGTTTATGTCTAAAAATAACTTTGAAGAAATGTCTTTAATTGATCATATTACCGAGCTAAGAAAACGATTACTGTGGAGTTTTCTTTACATAATTATTATATTTGTAATATGTTTTTATTTTGCCGATCAACTATTTGCTTTTTTAGCTGCCCCTTTAGTTAATTTACTTGATACAGAAAATGGACAAGGCTTTATATATACTGCTCTACAAGAAGCGTTTTTTACCGAACTTAAAATAGCCTTCTTCTTTGCTTTGTTTTTTTCATTTCCCTTAATATCTATTCAAATATGGAAATTTATTGCTCCCGGTTTATATAAAAAAGAAAAAAAAGCTTTTTTACCTTTTCTCATAGCTACTCCAATCTTATTTTTTGCTGGCGGATCGATGGTGTATTATTTTATTTCACCTATTGCATGGAAATTTTTTTTATCTTATCAAAATTTCAGTTCCTCTGCTGTTCCCATAAGGTTGGAAGCTAAAATGGGTGAGTATCTATCTTTAATGATGCGCTTTATTTTTGCTTTTGGTTTAGCTTTTCAACTTCCTGTAGTTTTAGGTTTATTAGCTAAAGTAAATTTAGTTACACACACTTCCTTAAAAAAATTTAGAAAATATGCAATAGTTATGGCATTTTTGGCAGCAGCTTTTTTAACTCCACCAGATCCCTTTAGTCAAATAAGTCTAGCACTACCTATTATTATATTATATGAAATCTCAATTTATATAGCAAAAATTATTCAAAGAAATAAACATAATAATAGTGATGAAAACAATGAAGATACTTTAGAAGATTAATTAAATGCACAATATTATTTATATCAGAGAAAATTCAATAGCATTTGATAATGCAATGAAGCAGAGAGGTGAAGCTTCATGTTCTAGTAATATTTTAAAAATAGATGAAGATAAGCGGAATACTCAAACAATTCTTCAAAATATTTTATCTGAACGCAATAAATTATCAAAAGAAATAGGTTTATTAAAATCGCAAAAAAAAGACACTACAGAAATTTTGGCTAAAGTTGAAAAATTAAAAATTGAAGCAGCTAATTTAAAAGAGCTAGAAAAAATTAAAGAAGAGGAATTATTTGCAATTCTATCTAGACTTCCCAATATTCCGTCTGATAGTACTCCTCAAGGTAGTGATGAAAAAGAAAATGTTTTTTATCGAGAATCAGGAATTAAACCTAATTTTACCTTTGAGCCAAAAAGACATTTTGAAATCGGAGAAGATTTAAATTTAATGAATTTTGATTTGGCAACCAAATTATCAGGATCAAGATTTGTTGTTTTAAAAGGTATGATGTCTAAGTTGGAGAGAGCTATATCTCAATTTATGTTAGACAAACACACCAATGAAAATGGTTATACTGAAATGAGTGTACCTTTTCTTGTTAAAAGTGAATCTTTATTCGGCACAGGACAGCTCCCAAAATTTTCAGATGATTTATTTACTGCAGGTGACAATCATTGGTTAATACCAACAGCAGAAGTGCCTTTAACAAATTTAGTACGCGATCAGATACTTAACAGCAATAATATACCTATGCGTTTAACATCTTGCACCCCGTGCTTCCGTTCTGAAGCAGGAGCATCAGGTAAGGATACAAGAGGAATGTTGAGACAGCACCAGTTCTCAAAAGTTGAATTAGTCTCCATTGTAAATCCAGAGCATTCTGAAAATGAGTTAGAAAGAATGCTGCAATCAGCAGAAAGTATTTTAAAAGATTTGAATATACATTACAGAGTTATGACATTATGCTCAGGAGATATGGGATTTTCAGCAAACAAAACATATGATATTGAAGCTTGGCTGCCTGGTGAAAATGCCTACAGGGAAATTTCAAGCTGTTCTAATTGTGGAGATTTTCAAGCCAGACGTATGAATACAAGATTTAAAAATGATAAAAAAAACACCTTTGTTCACACATTAAATGGTTCAGGCTTAGCTGTCGGAAGAACATTGATAGCAATATTAGAGAATTATCAAACAATTGATGGAAATATACAAATTCCAGATGTTTTAAAAAAATACTTAAATAATCAATCAACACTTATTTAATTGTTAGACGTAAGAAAAATTCGACTAACCCTGGAATTAAGAGAATCAGGAATCACTGATTCTCGTGTATTATCAGCTATTGAAAAAACCCCGAGAGAATTATTTATTCCTGAAAATTTTCGCAATCAAGCCTATGAAAATATTGCTTTGCCAATAGGTGGAGATCAAACAATTAGTCAGCCATATATTGTCGCTTTAATGACGCAATTATTGGATTTGCAGAAAAATCACAAAGTGCTAGAATTAGGCACAGGAAGTGGATACCAATCCTCTATCCTTTCTTTATTATCTAGAAGAGTTTATACAGTAGAAAGAATTAAATCACTTTTAATTAAAGCTGAAAATAACTTTAAATATTTAAAATTAACTAATATTGTTACTAAGCATGCCGATGGAAATAGAGGATGGCAAGAACAAATACCATTTGATAGAATTATTTTTACAGCGGCTTCACAAAGGATATCAAAATTTTTTTTTAATTATATATCTGATGGTGGAATTATTGTAGCTCCAATAATTGAAGGTTCAAAACAAAAACTTATAAAATATATAAAAAAAGATAATCAAATCACCGAAGAAAAAATAGCGGATGTATTGTTTGTGCCCAATCTAGAAGGAAAAATAGATTAAAAAAAATTTTATTAATTCAATTCAACACTTGTAAAATATTTATTTTAATTTAATTTTTTTAATGCATCAAGATTTACAAAATTATAATTGTTTATTGATAATATTTTTTTTATTTCTTTTGCAAATAATGGTGCATTTTTATTGTCACCATGAATACATATAGTGTCGATATCGCACTTAATTTTTTTACCAGAATATGAAAATATAGATGATTCTCTCAGCATATTAAGTATTTTTTTAGATGCAGCTATAGGATCTTGAACTAAGGCATTTTTTTTATCTCTTGGTATCAGCTGACCATTGTCTTGATAGTTTCTATCAGCAAATACTTCGCAAGCATATTTTATTTGTATTTTTTTTGCAACAGTTTCCATTTTAGTAGCTGGTAAAACAATAAATATTAGATCTTGGCAAAATTTTTTTATCGTTTCAGCAATAATAAGAGAAATTTCAATATTTTCACAGGCCATATTACTTAATGCTCCGTGAAGTTTTACATGGGTAATAGGGTAATTATTGAATAGAGAAATTTCATTAATAATCTCTAGCTGATCTGTAATTAATTTTATTAATTCACTTTTAGTTAAATTTATTTTTTTCCGACCAAAATTTTCTTTATCATTAAATCCTGGGTGCGCACCTACACTAACCTTATTTTTTTTAGCATTAATTATTGTTTTACCTATTGTTAAAATATTTCCTGCATGATAACTACAAGCAATACTGGTAGTATCTATAAGCTTTAATAATTTCAAATCATTAATGCCACTATAATGAACTGATTTTTCTCCAAGATCACAGTTTAAATTTATTTCCATTAATATATTATAACATGATTATATGCTTAAAAGTATTAATCAGATATCAGAACAGACATTTCTTTTAGATTTTGGAGAAAATATAGATATTAAAACTAATAATTTTGTTATTTTTTATAGTGACTTAATTTTAGAGAATGTTAATTTAAATAATTATGTAGGTATTCTAAATTGTATCCCTTCATATAATAAAATTTTAATTCATTTTGATCCAAATACTAACAAAAAAAAAAAAATATTAGACTTTTTAAATTCAATATTCTTAACTCCATTTCAATTAAGTACATCTAAGAAGATTATTGAAATTCCTATATGCTATGAAGAGAAGTATTCGTTAGATTTAGAAGATGTCTCTAAGCAAACGAATCTTAGTAAAAAGGATATTATTAATTTACACCTGAGTACAATTTTTCATGTTTATATGATTGGATTTATGCCAGGTTTACCCTTTATGGGCGATATAAATACAAATTTATCTGTTAAGAGAAAATTATCACCTCGTATTAATGTTCCAAGAGGATCTGTGGGTATTGTAGATAGTTTATGTGTTATTTATCCAAATAATAGTCCGGGTGGCTGGAATATAATAGGAAGAACTCCAATTGAATTATTTTTAAAAAACAAAAAATATCCAACATTACTTAACCCTGGCAACAAAGTTAAATTTAAATCTATATCAAAAAAAGAATTTGAATCATTATACAATGAAAATTAAAGATAATTGTTTTAATGTTTTGAGAGGAGGAGTTCATACAACATTTCAAGATTTAGGTTTTAAAAATTTTCAACATTTAGGAATAACTACAGGAGGTGTAGTTGATAATAATTTATTTCATTTAGCAAATAAACTTTTAGATAATCAATCTAATACTCCTACACTTGAATTTACTAATCAAGGTCCACTTTTAAATTTAAAAAAAGGCAAATGTCGATTTGCAATTACAGGAAATGTGAAATTTAATATTATTAAAGAAGGGGCAATTATGTTTGGCATTCCCAATAGAACATATTTTTTAAACCAAGGTGAACAGATTGATATATTGGGTACAACTAATTCTAACTATGGTTATTTTTCTATTGAGGGAGGCTTTAAATTAAAAAAAATATATGGAAGCTATTCAACTTTAACTGAATCTAAAATAGGAGCAAATGAAGGAAAGAAAATTTCTAACAATCAACTTATATTTTTTAATAATCAGGGCTCTAATTTCAATAGTAAAATAGATATTAATTTTAAAATTTCAAATTTAATACGAGTTATTAAAGGACCTCAAATGAATTATTTTATGTTAAAAAATATTTTTAAATTTTTTGATAAAAAATTTTTAATTAGTAACTCAACAAATCGTATGGGTGTTAGACTTGAAGGAAATATAATAAAAGCAACAAAATCACACAATATTTCTTCTGAAGGGGTTATAAAAGGTTCTATCCAAGTGCCAGGTAATGGGGATCCTATAGTTCTATTAAATGATCATCCCACAATTGGTGGTTATCCAAAGATTGCAAATGTAATTCTTTCTGACATAGTAGCCTTAGCTCAGTTGCCGCCAAGAACGTTATTTAATTTTAAGGAGGTCACATTAAATGAAGCAGAAAATATTTATAAAAAAAGTATATTATCATTTACTAATAAATTAAAAGAAATTTCAAAAACATGATTTTAAAATAATATAAATTTTTTATATATAAATAATATTTTATTATGTTTAATTATAATTTTAGAATATTTAAATATATATTTTTTAATTCTTTATTTATTAAGTATTTAGTTAGAAAGAAAATAAATATTCCAAAAATCCAGTTAATTACAAGAAGTGTCCAAAAAACATATTCAAAACTTGATTCTAAATAAAATATTAAATATGTTAAGGCGATTATTGGCATTGCAACCATGCGCCCTAATGTTAAAAACATAACAATATTAGCTTTTTTTAAACCTTGTATCAAAGCGTTGCTAATAAAAAAAATAGGGTAGATTGGTGCCATTAGTGAAGTAATTTTAAGATATTTTGTCCCAAACATTATAACTTCTGGATCATTTGTAAAAAGATTGATTGCTAATTCAGCCGTAAAAAAAATAATAAATCCGGATATAAACATAAATGTACAGCCAAATATTAAAGCTTTGTCATAAATTTCTTCAACTCTTAAAATTTTTTTTGCTCCGTAGTTTTGGCCAACCATAGATAAAACTGCAGTATTCAATCCCAACACAGGTAATAAAAATAATTGTTCATATCTAATAGCTGTTCCATAACCTGCTAAGGCTAAATCTCCATATTGACTTATAAAAAATAATATTATGAATACGCCAACACTTATCATCGTCATCCCTATTGCAGCTGGAATTCCTTGTTTTAGTAAATCAGTTAAAATTTTAAATTCAGGTTTAAAATTATTTAAGCTTAAAAATTTGCTTAAATCTGTATTTGTAAATCTATATATTATATATATTGTTCCCAAAGCTTGTGAAATTATTGTTGAAATTGCTAACCCCTGCATACCCATAGAAGGAATAATTCCGTATCCAAATATAAAAATAGGATTCAACAATATATTAAGAAAAAAACTTACGATCAAAATATTTCTATATGGCTTTGTTTCTCCGATAGCCGAAAGTGATGAGTTTATTGCCATTTGTATAAAAACAAAAATAGATCCCATAAAAATAATATTAAGATAATCCATTGAAAGAAGCATTGTTTCATAATTATCGTTCATTAATAAAATTATTGACGGACCTAAATAGATACCCAAAAAAGTAACAATAATTGAAGTCAGTACCGCTAAAAATATTGATTGAGCAAAATAATAGGAAGCTTTCTGATTATTTTTTTCTCCTAAGGCATTCGCCATCAAGGATGTTGTCCCTATGCTTAAGCCAACGCCCAATGCTATAATTATAAAATAAACTGGAAAAGTCTGAGCTAAGGCTGCAAGGGCATTCGGTGAAATCTTACCTGCAAAAAATGTATCAACAACATTAAACAAAGTCATAAACACTGTGCCAACGCTAGATGGAATTGCTATTTTTAAAAAAAGATGAATAATATTTTCTTCAATTAAATTTGATTTATTGTTATTCATATGTCATTTAAGAAATTTAATTGTTTGTTTATTATATTTAAATGCAGTTTGATAGCTTG
>Ga0115002_10009262_pt1 | contig 10781 bp, 7 predicted proteins | sample ArcticOcean_MG_C_8_FD_89576 | JGI IMG/M metagenome (GOLD analysis project Ga0115002, IMG submission 89576) | Marine microbial communities from western Arctic Ocean - ArcticOcean_MG_CB11_86 | ecosystem: Environmental > Aquatic > Marine > Oceanic | place: Arctic Ocean: Canada Basin | collected... | reverse complement strand
GTTCTGATCGGTGACAGCGGCGGGAACCAGGATGGACTGAAGGCCGTCGCCGGGGCCCAGGACGAATCGGCCAAGGATGGTCCCCGGGTCAGTTTCATCCCCGAATACTACAACTACGGCGAGGTGGGAAAGTTCCTCGAAGGACACGGCATCAAGCAGGTGCCCGAGGGATTGCACGACGATTTCGGAATCACCGCCATCATGGCGACCGTCGACCCCGACAGCATCCGTGCCAGGCAGCGGAAGAAGGCCGGCAAGTTCACCATCAACGGCATCAACCTCGCACCACTGAAGACGACTCAGAAATGGGGCCGGGCGATCATCAGGTTCCGCACCGACGCCGCGGTCACCGCGATCCGACTGGCCCGCAAGTGAGCCGGCCAGGCAACACCTCGACGGGCCCCGCACCATGAGACTCTCTACACCGCTGCTGCCACTCCTGCTCGGTTGCCTGGCTCTTCCGGTTTCGGCAAGCGAGCCGACCATCCGCATCGACACACCGCTCACCCCACCCACCTGGGCGTTGCTGGAACGCCAACTGCTGGAGACCAACGCTGCCGCCTGTCGCCGCTTCTTCGCCCGCTACTTCGACGAGCGAGGATTCCTGTTGTGCGTGGAGCGATGGGGTGGTGACGACGGCCCCGACGACGCTCCGGAAAACGTCGGTGGCTGGGCACAGTTGCACGCCCTGGGTGGAGCTGACGACATCCTGACGATGTACCGCAAGGCCTGGGAAGGTCATCTCAGGCAATACACCCTGGCCAGGACAGTCGAGGTGCCCTTCGCCCGTGACGGGATGTACTACAAGGAATTCCCCGTCATGTTCGACTGGCAACACAACGGCGAGGGCCTGCGGCTCTTCAACCTCCAGGGACTCAGCGACTACCAGGACATCCGCTTCGGGCACCGCGTGCGTCGCTACGCGGGGTTCTACATGAACGAGGATCCCGGGGCTCCAAACTACGACCCCAGGCACAAGATCATCCGCAGCATGATCAACGGCAGTCGCGGACCGCTGCTGCGCAAGGCAACCGGGCTCGACTGGGCCGGTGACCCGATCGAGATCGAGAACCGCTTCCACCTGGGCCATGGAGAACGAAACTACGCCGAGATGGTCGCTCACTTCAAGGACTATAACGACGTCGTCGGTGATCACCCGCTGAACCTGATCGCCACCACGCTGCCGCTCAATGCGTATATGCTCACCGGCGAGGCCAAGTACCGGACCTGGCTGATCGGCTATGTCGACGCCTGGCTGAAACGGATGAAACAAAACAGCGACATCATCCCCTCCAATATCGGGCTCGACGGCACCATCGGCGGCGCCACCCGTGGCAAGTGGTACGGCGGGACCTACGGCTGGGGTTTCACCGTGATCGTCCCCCAAACCGGTGAACTCGCTCATCGCAACCGCCAGCACTGGGGTTTCGTCGGCATGATGAACGCCTACCTACTGACCGGTGACGACAAGTACCTGGACGCGTGGCGCAAGCAGACCGCCAAGGTCAACGCCCAGAGACGGGTCGTCGATGGACAAGCCGTCTACCCGCGAATGTACGGCGACAAGGGATGGTACCTCTGGTTGCCCCAGCCCTACACCTACAACCAACTCGAGATCTACTACCTGTCGATGAAAGACGGCGACCGAAAGTACCTCGAGAACGACCCGTGGCTGAAATTCCTCGACGGTGACAACAGCGATTACGCCGAAGCGGCCCTGAGGAGAGACCTGGCCGAGGTGAGGCGGCGGTCATCGGCGATGGATGGCGACACGACCACGCCCGACACACGGCTTGCCGATGACCCGGCCAAGTACAACCCCGCCCAGGTCACCGCGCTGAGGCAATTGATGGTCGGTGGCCTGGACCCCGGACGCCGCGCTTCGGTCTGGCACACCCGGTTGAGGTACTTCGACCCGGCCAACAGGCGCGCCGGAATTCCCGACGACTGTGCCGCCCTGATCGATCGCATGACCGACACCACCACACGCGTCCAACTGGTCAACACCAACCAACTGCAGGGTCGCGAATTGATCGTGCAGGCCGGAGCCTACGCCGAACATACGTTTCGAGCCGTCGAGATTGGATCGAGACGGATCCCGTTGCACGGACCAACGCTTCGAATCCGACTGGCTCCGGGTGCCGGAGCCACTCTGACCCTGGCCGTCGACCGGCATTCCCGAACGCCAACCATGCACTTTCCCTGGACTACTGGTTCGCGAATCCCCAGTCCGTCGGCTGATAACTGATCGCCAACTCGGGCGTCTCGTACCTCCGCCCCTCCTCGACGAGACTGTGCATCACCCGATCCAGCACACCAGTCGTCAACAGCGTCCGCTCGACCGGATACGTCTCGCGTCCGGTCTGAAACATCTCCTCGATCGCTCGCAGCAGATGCTCGAAGTGACCAAACGGCTTATTCTCCTCGAGCCGAAACCACGCCGCCACCGGCTCGCGACGCCCCTTCAACTTGGCGGCAAAACAGAACTGGTTACCCAACCCGCTGCCCATGATGACCGACGAACGCAGTCCGTCACGGTGCTCGATCAAGTACCCCGTCGCCTTGCGAATCACCGGCGGACCAATCGGCTGCTTCGGTCGCAACCGCTCGGGCAACGACCCCACGGCCGCTTCGAGCAACTCCTGCGACCAGCGGCCGCGGTCACGAGCTCGAATCAACGCGTCACCCGAAACCGCCCGAACCGCTCCCACTCCCGTCTCGCCGCCACGACGCCGTTCGATCATGCACTGCAACGTCTCCAGGGCATGGTAGCCGTAGGCTTCCAACCCCCCGTACCCCACCGCCATCGCCTCCTCGATCTCAACACCTCGCCCAAGAGTCAAAGCCGGATACCTCCAGCAGGTCGGCAACGACGAACCTGCCATGAACGGGATCTTCAGCCGGCGAGCCGTGCGGTACATGTGCAGGGCGTCCGAAAACTTCCAAGCCAGATGCTTGTCAGAAAACACCGGCACCGTGCGGCCCGACTTCTGCATCGCCGCTACGATTTCATCGAAGAACCGACGTCGAGGGTACATGTGCTGACGTGTCCGAGGCGTGTACGGGTAGTCGCCGTGCTCGCCTACGGAAATCACGCCCTCGATCCGCTCGCCACCGGTTCGCTTCCCAATCGCCTGCTCGATCGTCCCGCTGATCTCGAATCCATGCTTGGCCGCCAAACCCCGACTCAGCTCTCCGTCAGGGACCTGGTCGGTGAACATCGACACAAGCTTCAGATCGGGACCAGCCTTGCCATCCTGCCGCCATCCCTCCAACACCTTGCCGATGATCACGTCAGCGTGAGCGTTGTTGTGGTAAGCGGTCACGACGGCCGCAATCGGTAACTTGCGGCGGCCGGCACCGAAGGCCGGCAGACCGGCAACCGATGTCACTCCCGCGGCAGCCAGCCCGCCAATAAAGTCGCGTCGCGTGATCATCGGTCTCGGCTCCAAAATTAAACTCCGATCATCGCCGACCATTCGAACCAGCCTTACCATTCGACCCCTGACGACGAATCTCTTCCAGTTCCGCCTCGAGTTCCTTGCGCTGACTCCCAATCTGCCGCAGCTCGGTCAGTGCCTGCTTCGCATCCATCCGGACTGATGTCAAGTCGCCCATCCCCAAGAGCAACAGCCACGCACCCAGGCAAATCACCACAATCCAGTAGACCGCGATCCACGCCGGGTCCTGCTGCCAGATCATCGCGTCGCCAACACCCAGCATCACCCCCATCACGCAGATCATCCCCGACATCTGCATCCGGCGTCTGTATCGTGACCGCAATCGCTGACGGTCCCATTGGTTGAGACCCGGATCGACCTGCTGCCCAGCCCACGTCGCTCGATGAGACCGCATCATCAGGATGCCAACCAGCAGCAACCCGCCGCCAAAAACAGCAGCCGGCACCCAGTGAAATGGTTCCAGTCCGATCAGTAGGTCTCCTCAATCGCCTCAGTTCAATGATGCCGCACAACCCGCCAATCGCTCAGGGACCCGACGCCGGCACACTCTCCAACCAACCCAAAACCACGCGACCCACCGCCGCCAGGCTGGTCCCCGAACAGGCTCGCACGTTGTCTCGAGTCGTATGCCAATAAGGATAATCGAAATCGATCAGGTCACACGTCGGGATCTTGGCAATCCGGTTCAACGGCACATGATCGTCTTCGACATCATGCTTGGGCCGAGGCCGATCCTTGAACTGCGACACCTTCAGCCGACGAGCCGTCCGCCAGATGCCGTCGACCACCTTGGGAGCATAGTACAGGCTCTTCTTCTCGACAAAAATTTGCAGGTCGCGGTCGCCGACCATGTCCAGCAACACGCCGGCCACGTACTTGTGAGTCGGTTGCCGGTCACGATACTGCGTAGCAAAATGAGTCGACCCGTGAAAGAACTTGCCCAGCGTCCGGCCACCCTGCTCAAACAGATATTCCTCGGCATCAAAAAACACGAAGTCGACGCCAACACGAGTATCAAGCGACGGCATGTGATGAGCCAACTCCATCAGCAACGCCACTCCGCTGCCTCCGTCGTTGGCTCCAAGAAACCGTCCGCGAGGATTCACCGGATCGAGATCCGGAAACGGTCGCGTGTCGTAGTGGCAGCAGAGCAGGATCCGAGTCGTTCGACGCGGATGCCAACTGACGACCAGGTTGGTCATCCGCACCGGCTTGCCGTTTCGAGGATCAGGGCGGTCGAACGACTGCCGAGTGACGCGGGCTCCGAAACGAGCAAAATGGGCCGAAAGCAACCGTTGCTGAGCCTGCATGCCTCGCGAACCGCTCGGCCGAGGCCCCAAGCGGCAAACCGACTGCAGATAACGGTAAGCCCGTACCGCATCTGGCCTCGCGGCCATGACCTGCCCGGCCACAACAACCAAGGCAACAACCGCCGCCACCAGCCAGCAGGGACTGACTCTCCTCGCCGCCAGGCGAGGCTGCCTGTCCCAGTCCCACAGCTCCCTCTGTGTGGCCACCGTGCTGTCACTCCGTCAGGGGGCAGCGGTCAAGAATCACGCCTGCTAGAAATCCGACTGCAACCGTGAGATCAAATCGTCGTTTTCCGCTCGGATCGCTGCCGGCAGCTTGTCACCAAATCCGCTCAGGTACTCGCCGCGCTCGTTCGCTTCCTCTAACCACGCTCCCGAGTCGACATCCAACAGAGTTTCACCGATGGCGCCGGTGAGTCCCAGTTCGTCAAAGCCTACGGCTTCCGGAGTCGGCAGCCAACCGATCGCGCTCTCGGTCGCATCGCCCTCACCGCCAACTCGATCGACGATCCACTTCAGCACCCGCATGTTGTCGCCGAACCCGGGCCACAGCCAGTTGCCCGCCTCGTCACGCCGGAACCAGTTGACATGGAACACTTCGGGCATCTTGTCGCCACCGCGTTCTCCGACATCCAACCAGTGCTGCCAGTAGTCCGCCATGTGGTAACCGCAGAAGGGGAGCATGGCCATCGGGTCGTGTCGCAGTTCGCCCAGACCGCCAACCGCGGCTGCGGTCTTTTCGCTGGTCATCGTCGCGCCGATGTAGGTGCCGTGCTGCCACGACCGGGCTTGGTAGACCAGCGGTGTGGTCGACGAGCGACGGCCTCCGAAGATGATCGCCGAGATCGGCACGCCGCCAGGTGACTCCCAGTCGGGAGAAATGCAGGGGCATTGGCTGGCCGGAGCAGTGAAGCGGCTGTTGGGATGAGCGGCCGGGACGTCCGAATCGGGTGTCCACGGGTTCCCCTTCCAGTCGGTCGCCTCGGCCGGAGCCTCACACAGGCCTTCCCACCAGACGGTGTTGTCCGGCTTCAACGCCACGTTGGTGAACAGCGTGTTGGCGGCACAACTGGCCAACGCGTTCGGGTTCGTCTCGTCGCTCGTCCCCGGAGCGACTCCGAAGAACCCGTACTCGGGATTGACCGCGTACAACCGGCCGTCTTCGCCGAACTTCAGCCACGCGATGTCGTCACCAATCGTCTCAACCGACCAGCCGGCTTCGACGAACGAGGCCGGAGGCACCAACATGGCGAGATTCGTCTTGCCGCAGGCCGATGGGAATGCGGCGGCAACGAAGGTCTTGTTGCCGTCGGGGTCGGTGAGTCCGAGAATCAACATGTGCTCGGCCAACCAGCCTTCGCGACGAGCCAGGACGCTGGCCAATCGCAATGCGAAACACTTCTTGCCCAACAGGGCGTTGCCGCCGTAGTTGGAACTGAAACTCATGATCAGGTTTTCGTTCGGGAAGTGGCAGATGTAGCGTTGTTCAGGATCCAGGTTCCCGGTGCTGTGCAACCCCTTCACAAAGTCGCCGTCTTCGCCCAGTTCATCGATGGCCACCTGGCCCATCCGAGTCATGATCCGCATGTTGGCCACCACGAACGGACTGTCGGTGATCTCGATGCCAACCTTGGCCATGGGGCTGCCCGGAGGCCCCATCAGGTAGGGGATCACATACAGGGTTCGACCTGCCATACAGTTGTCGAACAGAGGGTCGACCAGAGCATGCATGTCGGCCGGAGCCTTCCAGTTGTTGGTCGGGCCCGCCTCGTCCTCGGTCGCCGCACAAATGAAGGTCCGATCCTCGACGCGGGCGACGTCGTTGATGTCGCTGCGGCCGTAGTACGAGCCGGGGTGCTTCTCCTCGTCCAGTTTCACCAGCGATCCGTCTGCGACCATCATGTCGTAGAGCTGCTGGATTTCCTCGTCGGTGCCATCGCACCAGTGAATGGATTCGGGATTGGTCTGAGAGGCGACTTGGTCGACCCACTGCTGGAGAGCCTGATTGGGCATCTTGGAGTTGTCTTTCGGTATCTGTCGGTCAAGGCGGTCATCTCACGCGGCATCCGCGTCAGGACTGTTCGACGACGACTTTAAGCGGACCGGAGTGTCGATTCAAGGAGTCGCCAATCCAGAGTCCGCCATGTGCCCATGACCAGGGCACCGCCAAAGTCGTTCAACTCACCAGCCCAACAGCCCAACAGCCCAACAGCCCAACAGACAAGCATGCCAACATTCCGCCAGACCCCAAGACAGCCCGGCAAAGGCGGGCGATATCCCTTACTTAGAATCCCGGAGCCCCGCACGACGGATCAAGACCAGGGGCCCCGCTCGTGGCGGGACCGGCCCCCCTTACTTGGCGTTGGGTTTCGCAATCACCCGCCGCGACACCAAGCACTCAATCGGCTGAAACACATGCTGACCCGACATCGTGCTCCCCACATAATCACGCCCGCGGAGAATAATCGGCCACGACTCGGCCAGCAGCTGACGACGCATCGAATCCAACTCGAAACTCGCACCCGCCACCGAATACTGCAGGTCATAGAGCTTGCCGTCCTGCTGAGGCACCACGATCAAGCCGTGACGCAGTTGATCCAAACCCAGCCAACCCAGCGTGATGCCATGATGGCTTTCGTTCTGGAACGAGATGGAAGCCAGCGACCGAAACGAATTGGTCACATCGTCGGCCAGCAACGCATCGGCACCGCGGATGTTGGCACTCGACTCGGCCGTCAACGTCCCGGTCACGCGAATGTCGACGGTGTGCTCGGGGCCATCCCCTTCAACGTCTCCGTCGGCCAGCGGCTTGTCGCTCCAGCGAACCGCCACCACTTGACCGGTGGTCAGGTCCACATCGACCGCCATCAGGTCAAAGACAATCGTCTGCTTGGGTTGGGCTTTGCCCAACGTGGCATCAAGTTCCAGGTCAACGCTGATCGCCAATTCGTGCCTGGCTTCGCCATCGGTGTCTGTACCGTCGACGTACAGCAGCAGAGCGGACGCCTTGGTGCCCGTCTTTTTTGGCTCCCAGCGAATGTACTGGCTGGCCGCCAACTTGCCGTCGCGAGAATCGAACAACCGTTGATCGGTCTGCTTGATATCGGCGTGCTGGCGCACCGAAGCGATCAGCCCCTTGGGGAACCCGTCCTTGAAGAGCCAGCGGCGAGAGATGGTGACAAGGACACTCTTGTCGACCGTCTCGACATCCAACCGGTAGTAGCGACTTCGCGAAAGCAGAACCGGTCCGCCGTCGGAGCCCGGTTTGGGTAGTGGCAGAGTGATCATGGTGGGGTCCGGAGGCAGCGGAGGGGCATCGCCATCGAGTGCCGCATCGATAGCAGCTGGTTCCGTGTTGCCGGCCGGATCTTCAACATGCGTCCCATCGGCCACTTCAACCGGGTTGCTGACCACGGCATCCTGGCTTCCGGCAGATTCGTCATCCGAAGCGTCGCCGCAACCGGTGAAAAGCAGAGCGATCCCCAGTAGTGGAATCAGGTTCCAAGTCCGCAACAGTCCCCATCGTCGCCTGTCCATTGTCACGCTCCACTCGGTTTTCAGTATTTCGCGGCGGCCCGGATTGTACCACCTTCGAGCACCATACCAACAACCCGCCCCGCTCGCGGGCTGGCTCCCCCACTGGACAACCCCCAACCCACCATTCAAACTTTTCTCTTCACCCCGACCCAACTCCTTCCTCACAGCTTCCAAGGATCAGTTTTCTCATGGTCGAACGAATCAAAGCCCGCCTGGACCGAGGCGAAACGGTGATGGCCATCGGTGTGGGCCGCATCATGCACCACAACATCTTGCAGATCCTGGGCCAGAGTGGAGCGTTTCAGTGTGTGTGGTTTGATTCCGAGCATGTGGGTTTCACGATCCGGGAGCTCGAAATCAACGCATTGGCAGCTCGAAGCGAGGGGTTGGACAACTTCGTCAGGATTGCTCCGACCGATTATGCGACGGCAACCCGAGCGTTGGAGGCGGGTGGAGGCGGCATTATGGCGGCCCAAGTGTATTCGGCCGAGCAGGCCGAGGAGATCGTCAAATGGTGCAAGTTTTATCCACGCGGTTACCGGGGTTTGAACACGGGTGGCTACGACGCGAAGTTCGGCAAGGTGCCACCGGCCGAGTTCTGCGAGTCGGCCAATCGCGAGACATTTGTGGCGATCCAGATCGAGACGGCTCAATCGGTCGACGAAGTCGATGCGATCGCGGCGATTGACGGAGTGGACCTGTTGTTCATTGGCCCGAGCGACCTGAGTCAGAACCTGGGCGTGACTGGCGATTTCTTCCACGAGAAGTGTATCGACGCGATCGATCGAGTTTCCGCGGCCTGTGAAAAACACAACAAGCACATCGGAGCGGTCGTGGTCAGCCCCGAGCACGCGGGCATGATGCACGAAAAAGGAGTCCGCCTGATCAGCCCCACCAGCGACACCAAGCTGCTGCACAGCGGAATCGCCGCCCTGCAAGAACAATTCGCCGAGTTCTACAACTAACCCCACCTGAGTCGGCCAAGCTCCGCCTGGCAACACAGACTCGCGACGCGACCAACTGCCGAGTCGGCAGGGGGCGTGCGTCGGATCTGACGTGCGCCTCTCCCGAACTTTCCGGAGCCGTCACTGTTCACGAGTTACCCGCCGACGATCCGCAGCCGCGGATCGATGCCACCGATGCACTGTCGGCACGGTAGTGATCCCTGGCCCCTACAGCGTTCGCACGCCTTCCTGAAGACCCGGCCCTCCAGGATCGCCGCCCCGGTGACAGGATTGCGACCGACATTCACCTGGCGAATGATGCTGATCTGCCCCTTGACGCACTTACGCATCCGACATTTCAGCGACGCTGCACCACTGCAACTGCTGCAGGTAATATCCTCTAGGTAATTCCGCTTGTAGTCCTTTCTGGCAGTCAGGCCCAACGTAACTTCCTGCTTGTAGATGTTCACCATCACGGTTGACTTGCTGACCAGAGCATCCACATCGGGCCAGGGCATCGGTTGGCGATCGGCAGCGACTTCTCGGAAGTTAATATTCCGGGATTTCAAGAACAAAGCGACCGCTGTAAATGGCACACCACCTCCGTACTTACCAGCGTAATTGAAGCCCATCGCGTGCACGGCAACGACCGCGCCCCGTGAGTCGCACACCGGACCACCGCTATTGCCGCCATTGGTGACCGCATCGTAAAGCAACATGTCGTTGTGGGCCGGATCCGGAAGAGCGGTCACCGCACCACGTGTGGCCTTCAGGTTCTGACCAAAGTCGAATGCCTTGGGAAACCCCAAGACCATCACGTCGCTGCTGCGACGGGGAATCGACAGCGACACGTTCACAGGAGACGCCTTGAGTTGTTGACACCGTACAAGGGCCAGGTCGGAGTCTGGGCTGATCGCAAGCACCTCGGCCATGTATTCGGTCTGTCGATCGACCGGGCTGACGATCTTCACCACGTCGGCATCGTCCACCACGTGTCGATTGGTTAGGATGATTCCCGGTGCCACAACAAATCCGCTTCCCAAACTCGAATGCACCAACTTCGCATCGTCGACTTTCAGATCCGTCCGGAGTTTCTCGTCACGCGAAAGCGTCAGCGGCATATACATCCATCCGACCTTGGGATCTGAGGACTTCCCCTTACCCGAGGCGGTCAGGCCGGCGTACAACGTGCGGGTCTTCTTGACTTCAGAGGCCGAGACAACCAGGCGTCTGGCCGTGGCTTCGGTAAGGAGTCGCCCGAGATTCTGAGTGACCTCGGGCGTGCGAGGAGCCGACTCGGAGGCCTTTCGCCACAATGCGACGGCCGTCGAGATTCGCCCGAGACGCACGCTGGTCAATGCGAGATTATTGGTCGCGGAAACATGACTCGGAGACCGTACCAACACCGTCTTGAAGTGCGCCTCCGCCTCGCGGGCGTCATTGAAGAACACAGGGGTGTTCAAGAGCCCCAGCAGGAAACTGGCCCGAATGCCGTTTCGGTCTGTTCGACTGGCTTGGACCAGCAGTTC
>Ga0115002_10009255_pt1 | contig 10786 bp, 7 predicted proteins | sample ArcticOcean_MG_C_8_FD_89576 | JGI IMG/M metagenome (GOLD analysis project Ga0115002, IMG submission 89576) | Marine microbial communities from western Arctic Ocean - ArcticOcean_MG_CB11_86 | ecosystem: Environmental > Aquatic > Marine > Oceanic | place: Arctic Ocean: Canada Basin | collected... | reverse complement strand
TGTCTTCTCCAATAATAATGGGTATGATTTGCGTTTGGGAGGTGCCCAGATCAAATCCCAGTATTTGAAGCCCATTGCGAATGGTTTTGATATTGTGCCAGAGGCGTTGGCGAATGTCTGGCGTGTTGGATATGAGGTCAAGGGCCACTGTTGTGGTGGCGCAGGCATCGGGGGGCATGGCCGTGGTATAAATGTAGGGCGCAGAACGGTTGCGAATTAAATCTATGAGATCTGTGCTGCCGGCAATGAAACCACCCGATGCGCCTAAGGCTTTGCTTCCCGAGGTCATATGAATGTCGATGTCGTTGGCTGAAAGGTTGAAATGTTCAAAAGTACCACGCCCTGATGCACCCAGAACACCTGTTCCGTGTGCGTCGTCAACCATGAGGATGGCGTCAAACTCTTGGGCGAGTGCAACGAGCGCAGGTAAGGGTGCAATGTCGCCATCCATAGAAAAGACACCGTCGGTGACAATGAGGCGACGACGATATTTTTTTGCTTTTTGAAGTTTTGAGCGCAGGTGATCGGCATCGCTGTGTTTATAGATTTCTGTTTGGGCACGTGACAACCGACACCCATCAATAATGCTTCGGTGATTGAGTTGGTCGCTGAAGATAATGCCTTTAGATCCCATTAAGATAGAAATAACGCCCAAGTTGGCGGTATAACCCGTTGGGAAAACGACGGCAGCTTCTGTGCCCAAAAATTTAGCCATGCATGTTTCCAGTTCAGCATGGGGGGCCATATAACCCGAGATGAGTGCCGATGCGGTCGTGCTGGTGCCGTAACAATTAATCGCTTCAATTGCAGCCGTTCTCAAAATGGCGTGATTGGCCAGGCCGAGATAATTGTTCGAACAAAATAGAATTAAGTCACGTCCATCAATCCTGATTCGTGGTTCTTGTGCCGATTCTATACGTCGGGTGCTGCGAAAACGGTTTTGCTCTCGCAGGGTCTCTAGTTCTGTTTGGATGTTTGGGAGCATTTTAAATATTTATTATTTCTATGGTTATGGGATTCTTGGTCGTTGGTTGTCCCTTGTCTGTGTGTGATTGACAAGGATAGTTTACACTCTTATATTCTACCATTCTTGCCGTATTTAGCAACCTCGATTTTATGGGTGGTTCTATGCGTTGGGCACAGGTTTTACCGGCACCTCAAGCAATTGCAGATGCGCAAGCTTTTGATACCGTGCGTTTTTCTCAAGGCGAATATACGCTGTTGTTGGGGCCAGATGAAGATGGCCGCAAGACGCATGTGGGCATTTCTCTGTGCGATGGACAGGTTACTGTGTCTGTGCTGGCTGAAGGATTAACAGAATTTGGCGCAAGACCCGATCACGAAGAATGGTATAATCGCGCGCATTTGGCGGTGATGCTCAATCCTTTGCATGATCACGCAACACGGTGGTTGTATGCTGTGGATGATCGGGGTGAGCTGGTGAATGAGGCTCATTTTGCTTGCCCAGGTGAAGAGTTGGGTGATGATGCGGCTCGGGTCTTAGATGCCCCGTCAGTTGCCGAAGGTGACTTTCAATATTTGGATGACCACCGATTTTTTGCACGGTTGTCATTTTCAAGTGATGGATTGTGGAATGAAGTTGGTTTGGCAGGGCTGGCTCTGCGTGTTGGTTTTCATGAAGTTCCCATGCCCGATTCATTGGCGTGGCCCAGTCGGGTGACCTGGACAAGAGATACCCCTTTGGTTTTTGGCGACCTATATAATAATGAGTCGGCCTTTTGTGTTGATTCAATGGATTTGGGTAAGCCTGTTTGGGGTGGGGATCCAAGTCCTATTTTTTTAAATTGTCGGTTTGCCATCGATGGCGCACATTTGGGGCACGTGAAGGTTCGAATGGATTTGCCTACCGATGGTGTGTATGAGCAAGGGCCCTTCGCGTGGGCTTGTGAGGGAACCAAAGGGCAGATTGAAATCCCTTTGGTGTTTCCCTTTCGCGCGAAGTGGGCAAATGGACTTTCAAATGTGGCCCGGTTGCATATTGATGTGGTGAACGATCTGGGTGATTTGGTTTGGACGGGTGCTTTTCCTTTTGGTTTTGATACGGGCATTTTGGTCCGTGAACAATTTGGTGGTGATAAGCAAGACCGTCCCGATTCAACAGATGCTGATTTTTTAAATGCGTTTCGATCTTTTATTTTAAGCCGTTTGCCTAATTATGCAATGGAAACCACGCGTGAGGGTGCGCCTTCTGACTTTTATTTGGCAGACTTAGATGGCAAGGTCAGTGTTGATTTGTCTGCGACGGATGCTTTGGATCAGGTGGCCGCGATGATTTCTGACCGATTTTCAAGTTGGCAAGACGCGTTGTGCGCCGCCGCAATGTGGGTGCATCATCCTTGTGTAACCAGGCATTCGTCAACTTGGTCACGTGTATCCAATGGCGCATCGATAGAAACGATACCGCGTTTGGCGGGCTGTTTTTGTGGCGATACCACGCGGTTGACCGCACTTTTGGCCGAAAAGATCGGGGTTCGGTTGGGTGTGCCGCTTCGAGGTTTTTCAATGGGGTTGCGAGGGCATTTGGCTACGTTGGTAGAAACGCCAATGGGCGCTGTGGTTGTTGATGGTATGTTGGGGCTGTGGTTTCATACCTTGGATAATACGAGGTTGGCCACTTTGGGTGAGATGCGCACATGTCGCGAGATCGCTGAGCGGGTTTGGTATGCCCCACGTGCCCAAGATCATGAGTTTTTTTATGGGGTAGACAGTCAATTGGTTCGACCATTTAAGAATGGGCCGCTGGTATGGCCTGTGGCCAATGAGGGGAGATAGGATGGGCCAGGATCGTAATTCTTGGTGGATGTTGACGTTGGTTTATCCTGCCGTGTCTGGTTTGATAATGGCAGCGGCTTTTCCACCTGTGCCATTGGGCTTTTTAGCGTGTCTTAGTTTGATACCATTGTTTCCTTCTGCAAAAAATCTGAGCGGACGCAGTGCTTTTGGTGCTGGGTTTGTACAGGGGCTTGTGTTTTATGGTGCAACGATCTATTGGATTGCGTGGATTACCCCACCGGGTATGGCTGGCGCAATTTTTTATATGTCGTTGTTTCGGGGTTTGTTTGTTTGGGTGTGGTCTTTTATTTTGCAACGTTCATCCCGTTTTGGGCTGTGGTTAACGCCTTTTTTGTGGGTGGGTATTGAATACGTCAATAGCCTAAGTGATATGGGGTTTTCTTGGACGCTGTTGGGGCATGCCCAAGCTGATTATTTGCCACTAATTCAGTTTGCTGAGGCAACAGGTGTGTACGGCATTTCATTTTGGGTTGTGTTGGTGAATGTGGTTGTGTTGATGCTTTGGCAAAGTAGACACCGTGGCAAATGGATTGGCGTGCTTGTATCGGTTTTTGTCTTACCTTTGGCTTTTGGCGTGTGGCGGTTGTCGGAGCCAGTGCCTGAGGGAGACCTATCGGTGGCTCTTGTACAGCAGAATATTCCACCTACAGAAAAATCTCATTGGGGGTTTGATCACAATTTTGACCATATCAAACCCTTGACCATTCAAGCCAAGGAAACGGGGGCGAAGCTGGTGGTTTGGTCTGAAGCGGCATTGCCTGCTTATTTCCAAAGCTCAGTGCACCGTACCTATCAGGCTAGGACACAGGCCTTGGTTGATTCGCTGGGCACCTATCTGTACATGGGTGCCAATAGATATGAAGAAGACCCGGTGCGAGATCGGCGCTATAATTCGTCCTTCTTGTTTACACCAGGGGGCGATCATCTCCCTTATTATGATAAGGTAAAGCTGGTGCCTTTTGGAGAACGGGCCCCTTTTCCTAAGTTGCTTTCTTTTTTACGAGAAATTCGCTGGAGCGGGGCAGGATATGTGAGTGGCGATTTTGAGTCGGGTAAGGTGCGAACGGTTTTTGAAATTCCGGGTGGCAAATTTTCAGGCATGATTTGCTTTGATTCGGTGTTTCCTTGGTTGGCACGTGAATTGACGGTCGCTGGTGCTGAGTTTTTGGTGGTGATTACCAACGATGGGTGGTTTGGGCGTACCTCTGGCCCTTATCAGCACGCCGAGATGGCGGTGTTTCGAGCGATAGAAAATCGAAGATCCGTGATCCGGTGTGCAAATACAGGCGTATCGATGTTTATTGATCCGTATGGGCGACGGTTGCAAGAATCGGAGATTTTCGTGGAGGCTATTTTGCACGAAAATGTGGTGAGAAGAACAGATCTATCGATTTATGCCCGATTTGGGGATTTGTTTTCTCAGTTGTGTTTGGTGATGGTTTTGATGGTCATTTCCGTTGTGGCAATTCGTCGTCCAGAAGAAGATGAGGCCTCAGAGGGGTTGGTGGCGCGTGTGCCTGAAGGGACTGTGGCATCCATAGGCATAGCGCATGAAGAGGGCTTGGTTGACGAAGGCATGCCGATGCCATTTTTGGATCATTTAGAGGAATTGCGTTGGCATATTTTAAAGGGCTTGGCCGCCATCATTGTTGGTGCCATTTTTTGTGGGATTTTTGTCGATGATATTTTGCGTCTGTTAACGCGACCTGTTCGAATCATGGAATTTCCACCTGTCTTGCAGACGTTGAAACCAATGGGCCTGTTTATGGTCAAGTTAGAAATTGCCGTGGTCGGTGGGGCAATTCTGGCTTTGCCCATTTTGATTTACCAGTTGTGGCTGTTTATTGCCCCGGGTTTGTTTGCCCGTGAACGAAATTTTGCGACGTTTGTGATTGGATCTTCAACATTGTGTTTTGTACTGGGTGCACTCGTGGCATATTTATTTGTGATTCCACTGGCCATGGTCTTTTTTGTGGGTATGACAGCAGACACGGGTGTGACCGCACAGTTTGATATTGGGTTATATATCGGTTTTGTGATTCGGTTGTTGTTGGCATTTGGCGTGGTATTTGAATTGCCTGTTTTGACGTTTTTCCTAGCAAAAATTGGTATCGCTACGTCTGCACGGTTGCGCAAGGGGCGCCGGTATGCCATTTTAATTGGGTTTGTTTTGGCGGCTATTTTGACCCCACCTGACCCGATTTCTCAGTTGTTGATGGCTTTGCCGCTTGTGTTGTTGTATGAGGTGAGCATTTGGATCGCGCGCGTGGCCAATGAATAGGATGTTGCAATGACAGAGAACCCATGTGTGCGATATGTCGATGCGTTTCCTGTCGAAATTGAAGGGAAACAGCTTATTTATTTGCGCGACCCCGAGGGGGTGGCACCCGGTATGGCCGTGCCCAAGACGGCTTATTTTTTAATAACGCAAATGAATGGTGCTCAGTCTGTGCAGGATTTGAAAAATGCTTTTTCCAAACAGTTTCAAGGTTCAGTGGTTACTGTAGACGAGGTTGTTGAATTGATTGGGCAGTTAGATGAGGCCTTTTTGCTTCATAACAAACGTTCTATGACTCGGCGAGAAGAAAACGAAACGGCATTTCGAAACGCATTGACACGACCAGCGGCACATGCTGGGTTGTCATACCCAGATGATGCAAACACGTTGAGAACTAAGATTGATGGTTTTTTTGATGAGGGACCAGGGCACCCTACAGGTATAAAAAATGAGCCTCTCAAAGCATTGATTGCGCCCCATATCGATTTTAATCGGGGCGGTCCTTGTTTTGCTTGGGCCTATAAAGCTATGGCAGAGTCTCCGCCACCGGATCTGTTTGTTGTCTTAGGAACGGGCCATTCGGCACGCAAAACCTTTGTGATGAGTCGCAAAGATTTTGAAACGCCTTTCGGTGTTTTAAAAGCCGACCGTGAGATCATTGATCAAATTGCTGAGATTGCACCTTTAGATGTCTTTGCCGATGAGTTTGCGCACAAAGAAGAGCACTCCATAGAATTTCAAGCGGTGTTTTTGAAATATCTCTATCCCGATCAAGATATTCCCTTTGTGCCTATTTTATGTGGATCCTTTCACGAGATGGTTGAAGACAGGAAAAATCCCCAATCTGCATCTGTCGTAGCCGAGTTTGTGCGTGGGTTGCAACATGTTTTGGATGCCTCAGGCAAACGTGTGTGTTTTATTGCGGGTGTCGATTTGAGTCATGTGGGGCAACGATTTGGTGATGCCGATATGCTGACTGCCGATTTTGTTGCCGATGTAGAAACCGTGGATCATGCGTTAATTGAAAAAGCGGGTGCAATGGATGCAGATGCTTATTTTGATGTGGTGATTCGGGAGTGCGATCGCACACGTGTTTGTGGTACATCCTCTATTTATACGATGCTACAAACTATGCATGCCAATCGGGGTGAATTGTTAAAGTATGATCATATAGTGGATCATGAAACACAACAGATGGTATCTTTTGTGAGTATGGCATTTTATTAGAGGCAGGTAGAGGCTAAAATTGGTAAGAGGCAAGACGTAAGAGGCGAGAGGTTAAAACTTTTACGTCTCACCTTTAGAAGAGGAGTTGTTGGGTGAAAGTGTGCCTGTTGGCCAGTGGCAGTTCAGGAAATTCAATTTATATCCAAAATGGTTCTACAAATATATTGGTAGATGCAGGGCTGACAGGCAAGCAAATCGAAAGTCGCTTGAGTAGTATTGGCGTGAGTCCAAACACTTTGCAGGGGATTGTGGTCAGCCATGAACATTCAGACCATATTAAAAGTGTGGGCATTATGGCACGAAGATATGGGTTTCCCGTGTGGATGACACAAGGGACGCTGGATGGTTCTAAAGCGACCTTTCGAGGGGCTGAACGGATTCACGTAATTGAAAATGATGAAGTTTTTTCTATTGGTGATCTGGAATTTCAGCCTTTTGCTTTACCACACGATGCGAGTGATCCTGTCAATTTTGTTGTGACCGATGGCTCCGTGAAGGTTGCCATTGCCACCGATATGGGGGTGATGACACAGTTGGTCTATCAACGCTTGCGAGACGTAGATTTCGTGGCAATGGAGGCCAATTACGATCACAAGATGTTGATGGACGGGCCTTATCCGTGGCATTTGAAAAAACGAATCAGTGGTCGGCATGGGCATTTACCCAACGATGGTGCTGCCAATACGTTGTGTGATTTGGTTGCCGAAGGGGTGAAACAAGCTGTATTGGCCCATTTGAGCGAAAAAAATAATCATCCCGACTTGGCGCGCAGAACTTGCCAAGAGATGTTTGTACAACGTGGGATTCAAAATTTCCCTTTGGCGGTTGCATCGCCAGATAGACCCACTGAAATTTTTATTGTTTAAGAAAAAGGGAAGAAGAAAGAAGAGACTTTTGATTGGAATATCTCTTCTTTCTTCTTCCTTCTCTCTTCTTCCTGGTGATTGGAGCATGTTGTGGGTATTTGGGGTGCCATAGGTGTTTTGATACTTTGTTTTCTGGTTTTGACAAAATGTGCCGATTGGTTTGTCGATGGGGCAGTGGGCATTGCCGAATATTTAAAGGTGCCCCAAATGCTGATTGGGATTGTGTTGATGAGTTTGGCAACGACATCCCCCGAGTTGGCTGTTTCTGTTATGTCGGCATTTGAAGGCAAACCTGAGATGGCGTTGGGAAATGCTGTAGGTTCGGTTATCGTTGATGATGGTGTGGCTTTAGGTTTGGGTGCATTTTTTGCCGCAGCACCTATTGCTGTCAATCCGTTTTTGTTAAAAACGACAGGCATTTTTCTTATTGTTGTCGATGTGGTTGCTTATGCGATGGTTTTTAACGACCACACGCTGAGTCGCGGTGAGGGTGGGGTTCTGGTCTTATTGTTTGTAGTATATATGGTTTTTGCTTATGTGATGCGTAAGCGTTCTCAAGAACCCGAAAATTTAGATGAGTTGTCCGAGATTGAAGACGCGATTAAAGGTAAAGGACTGGGTGGACTTATTTTTTGGTTTGTGATAGGGGTTGTCGGGGTTCTCATTTCCAGCCATTATATTGTTGGTTCTGCAACTGTGATCGCTGAATTTTTGGGGGTGAGTGGGGCTGTTATTGGGTTGACCGTTGTTGCGATAGGGACATCATTACCCGAAATTGCAACAGCGGTGACTTCTGCCAAAAAAGGGCATGGGGAGCTGATGGTGGGCAATATCTTAGGTGCGGATATTTTAAATATCTGCTGGATTGCAGGCGCATCGGCTTTGGTCAATCCGTTGGTGGTTCAAGCCCGTGTGATTCATTTTTCTTTTCCTGCGATGTTGATCATTGTGATCAGTATGCTTGTTATGATGCGCACGGGTCATCGGCTTACGCGCAGTGAAGGTGTGTTTTTGTTTGTGTTGTATTTGGTTTATTTGGGTATGATGGTGAAGTTGTTTCTGTAACATTATATAATAAGTAAATAATGTGTGACCATTGAAAGGGGTATGGTGTGAAAACAATTCTTGTAACAGGGGGGGCAGGGTTTATTGGCAGCCATTTTGTGCGCCACATTTTGAATACTTATGACGATTATCATGTGATCAATTTGGACAAGCTGACTTATGCGGGCAATTTAGAGAATTTGCGAGACATAGAAGGTAATTCTCGATATGAGTTTGTGCAGGGGGATATGGGTAATTCTGAGTTGGTGAGCCATATCATGCAGCGGGTCGATTTTGTGGCTAATTTTGCTGCCGAAAGCCATGTAGATCGCAGTATTATGGGTGCTGAAGATTTCATGCGGTCCAATGCATTGGCTGTCTATACATTATTAGATGCCGCAAGACGCCATGAGGTAGAGCGATTTTTACAAGTGAGCACCGATGAAGTATATGGGTCGTTGGCCGATGATGAGGATCCGTGGACTGAGGGTTCTCCTTTGGCCCCTCGCAATCCTTATTCAGTCGCAAAAGCAGCGGGTGATATGATGGCACAATCTTTTGCGATTACTTATGGGATGCCTGTTGTTATCACGCGGGCATCGAATAATATTGGACCCTTTCAATATCCAGAAAAACGCGTGCCCTTGTTTATTACCCATGCGATTGATAATTTATCTTTGCCAGTTTATGGGGATGGCAGTGCCGTGCGAGATCATTTGTATGTGACCGATCATTGTGAGGCGATAGATCTGGTTTTGCACCAGGGGTCTGTTGGAGAGGCATATAATGTGGGTGGAGAGAATGAGGCCAACGGCATGGATGTTGTGGAGAAAATTTTAGAAGTTTTGGAGAAGCCGAGAGATTTAATCCAACACGTTACCGATCGCCCCGGCCATGATATGAAGTATTCTTTGAATGCCACAAAGGTGATGGACTTGGGTTGGAAACCGAAACACGATTTTGAAAGTGCATTGCGATTAACTGCAGAGTGGTATGTGGCCAGCGAAGATTGGTGGCGGAAGATTAAAGAGGGAACAGATTATCAAGCGTACTATCGACGGAATTATAAAAATCGGTAAACGTCTTTTTTCTTATAAAAAAAACCGCCCAATCACATTGGGCGGTTTTTTTATAAAAAGGGCGAACTGGGTGGGTCTTCGGGAAAGAGACCCTCATCTTCTATGGTCTCATCTTGAAGCGGAACACCCCATATGAGACCGTTGGGATCCATTTCGGTTAGGGGGGGGCCTTCGTAAATTTCGGGTACGAGTTCGGTTCCACAATTTGGGCAGTATGTAAAGGAGGGATGAAAAGCGATCTTTTGTTCGCCATTGGGGCAAATTTTGATCACGTTATCCAGCGTATCACCACAATGAACACAGTGCTGCATCATGCCATCATAAGGTGTCTTTTTGTGGCAATGGGGGCATGCAATTACTTCATGCAATTCCATTTTTTCAACGGGTGGTTGCTCAATAGAGACTGTCATCCGGTCCGGCACAGTAACGTATTCTGCCTTATAGGTGGTAAACTTTTCACGGATTTGACTGGTCTGAATTGCAAGGTACTTGTCTGAAACCATGATGGTGATAACAATGTGCGCCGTAATACCCACATAGTGGATCAGGTCTGGTGTGCTCCAATCGCGCTGTTCAATAAGCGTTGCCTGATGTTTTTCACAAAGTGCGATAAAGTCGGCGATTTTTTGCCGATTTTCTTGTTTGAGTTGTGTGTTTTCTTGCTCAAATTCGTAAAGGGTGCCAAAATCAATACGAATCATAATGCCAATACCTCTTTGAGAAATTCACCGGTGTATGAGTTTGGGGTCTGTGCTATTTGCTTGGGTGTTCCTGCGGCGATGATTTGTCCTCCTCCTTCGCCCCCTTCTGGACCCAAGTCGATAATCCAGTCAGCGCGCTTGATAACGTCGAGGTTGTGTTCAATGACGAGCATGGTATTTCCTCTGTCTACAAGACGGTCCAGCACTTCAATGAGCACGCGAATGTCTTCAAAATGCAACCCCGTGGTCGGTTCGTCAAGTAAATAAAGTGTATTTCCTGTAGCGGTTCGGGCAAGTTCCGAAGCAAGCTTGACGCGTTGGGCTTCGCCTCCTGAGAGGGCTGTAGCAGATTGACCCAGGCGAAGATAACCCAGGCCAACATCTGCCAATGATTTGAGTTGGCGCTGGGCTTGAGGAATATCTCGAAAAAAGGTGAGCGCGTGATCGACTGTCATTGACAGCACATCGGCAATAGATGATCCTTTGTATCGCACTTCGAGTGTTTCGCGATCATAACGTGTGCCACCACAGGCCTCACATGTTACAAAAACATCGGGTAAAAAATGCATTTCAATTTTACGCACGCCATCACCTTGGCAAACTTCACAACGCCCCCCCTTCACGTTGAAACTGAAGCGGCCAGAACCATAACCACGCACTTTGGCTTCGGGCAATTGGGCGTAAAGCTCACGCACAGCAGTGAATAAATTGGTATAAGTGGCGGCATTGGAACGAGGTGTTCGACCAATGGGTGCTTGATCAATGCGGATAACTTTG